>JGI12109J20283_10024736_pt1 | contig 10600 bp, 5 predicted proteins | sample ElkSlonscriptome_12_FD_20283 | JGI IMG/M metagenome (IMG submission 20283) | reverse complement strand
GGGCCAGCAACTGGGCCATCTTGCCCACGCGCAGCACATGGTTGGCCGTCTCCTTGCTCCGGGTTTCCACCACCTCGCCCAGGGTGTGGATGATCTCCTTCTGGGTATCGATGATCTCCAGATTCAGGTTCACGTTGTGGAAGGCCATGGCCACCCCGGACATGTAGATGCGGATGAGGTCCTCTTCCAGGGGCGGGGTCCCCGGACCCGATTTCAGCAGGAACAGGATCTCCTCGTCGTTGTCCGCACGGATGATGTTCAGATAACCGTCGTCGTGGAAGCAGTCGCTGCCGTGACGCTCGGCCCGCTTGAGGAAGACCCGGGTCGTTTCCGGCACCACCTCCATCAGGTGGCGCCCGACCGACGTCTGGAAGCGGCCCGTGCCCGCCAGAATGGTGAACTCGCCGCCCATCTTGCGGGCCGTCAGGCCTTCGTGGCCCTCCTGTTCCCCGTTATCGGGGCCGGCCAGATTCACCAGTTCCTTCAGGATTCCGCGCACGAACTCCGTCCGGCTGTGCCACTCGAAGAGCGAGGGGCTGGAATCGATGATGCGCTGCAGGCCCTTGGTCTTGCGGGCCAGGCTCTGGATATCCCGCCAGGCGCGCAACGCGCTGGTCACCGCGGTGTAGAGTTTCTGGCTCGTCAGTTCGGTCTTGGCCTGGTAGTCGTTGATGTCGTACTGGCTGACCACTTCCTGCTCCGGGGCCTGGCCGGGCTGCCCCGTGCGCAGGATGATGCGCACCGCATGGTTGTTCAGCTCCTCGCGGATGTAGCGGATCAGGCGCAGACCGGCGTCTTCCTGTTCCATCACCACGTCCAGCAGGATCACCGCCACGTCGGGATGCTCCCGCAGCACGTCCCTCGCGCCCCCGCCCGAGTAGGCGCTGAGCATGTGCAGGCCCCGGGCTTCGAACTCGTAGTTTTTCAGGACCAGGCGGGTCAGCTGGTGGACCTCCTGTTCATCGTCCACGATGAGCATCTTCCAGTCCGGTCCGGCCTTGATGGGATGGCCGGGTTGCCGGGTGGCGGCCCTTTCCGCCGGGGAACGGTCCGCAAAGGAAAGCAGGTCCGTCGGGGCGTGTTTTCTATCGACTCTTTCAACCATGTCCCACCTCCGCGAGCAGGGGCACCGTGATCGTGAATCCTGTGCCCCTGCCCGGTTTGCTCGCGCAGGTAATGTTCCCGCCCAGGTTCCGGGTGACGTTGCTGTAGACGATGTGCAGCCCGAGGCCGGTGCCGCCACGGCCGCGCTTGGTGGTGAAGAAAGGCTCGTAGATACGGGCCAGGTCCTTGCGCTTCATGCCGTTTCCGTTGTCGCCGTATTCCAGGACGAGCCCATCCTCCTCGACCCGGGCCGAGATATTGATTTGCCCCACCAGCATCCCCTCGAAGCCGTGATTGAGGGAGTTCATGACCAGATTGGAAAGGATCTGATACAGGGAGCCCGGGTCGCATTGCATTTCCAGATCATCCGGGCAATCGACGTGGATGTGGAAACCGGTGTTGCGCAGGCGGGGGCTGAAGCTGCGCAGCACATCCTCCAGGTATTCCTTCAGGTTGAAGACGCGGTTCACGGGGGCGGCCTGATCGGTGGCGGCCTGCTTGAAGTTCTGCAGCAGGTCCACCGCCCGGTTCAGGTTGGTGGCGATCAGGCTGGAGGATTCGCGGCAGTCCTCCAGGAAACTCTCGAAGCGTTCCCGGGTCAGGGCGTTCTGGTGGTACAGCTTCAGGTGGTGGGCCATCTCCTCGGCAAGGTGGGAGGCCGCCGTCACCCCGATGCCCACCGGCGTATTGATCTCGTGGCTGAGCCCGGTGACCAGGCTGCCCAGGGCCGCCATCTTCTCCTGCTCCACCAGCTGGGCCTGGGCTTCCCGAATGAGTTGCAGGTTACGGCGCGCCTCCGTCACATCGCGGCCGATCCCCTCGACACTGATCACATCCCCGGCGTCATTGAAGATGGGAACCTCCAGGATCTCCATGATGCACTGGTGGCCGTCGTGGCAGGTGACGTGCAGATCGAACGGCGGCTGACGGAAACCCTGGAGGCTCTGGCGGGCCATGCTCCAGGCTTCATGGTTCTCGGGCCGGCGCAGGTCCCGTCGCAGCCCGGCGCAGAGTTGATCCGGCTTCCGGTATCCCGTCAGGTGGCTGAAGGATGGGCTCAGGTAGGTGAAACGGCGCTCCATGTCCTGGGAATAGAAGATATAGCCTTCCTTGAGGCTCTCGATGATGCGGCGGTAGCGGGCCTCGCTCCGGCGCAGGGCCTCGTTGGCCTCGCGCAACTCCCGCGTGCCGTCGGCCACGCGCTGCTCCAGGTTCTGGTTCAGTTGCATGATGTGGGCCTCGGCCTGGCGGATGTGCGTCATGTCCGAGATGATGGCAAAACCGCCCGCGAAATTCTGGTTCTGATCCCGCAGAGGCGCGGGGCTGATGCGCGCGGGGAAGGAGGTGCCGTCCGCCCGGGGCACATCCAGCTCGATGGCCTCGCCCGGCCTCAGGTTCCAGCCTTCCCAGGTTTCGAGGGGCCCGAGGTCGCGCAGGGCCGGGAAGAGGGACAGGATGCTCGCCCCCAGGATCTGGCCCTTCTCGATGCGCAGCATCTGGCAGAGGCTGTCGTTGGCGTAGGTGATGATGCCCGTGGAAGAGGCCACGCCCATGCCGTCGTTCATGGCCTCGACGAGGAGGCGGTGGCGCTCCTCGCTGTTGCGCAGGACCTGCTCCCCTTTCTTGCGGTAGGTCACGTCACGCAGGGACTGGATGGCGCCGATGACCTCGCCCGCCTCATCGTGTAGGGCCGTGGCGGTGGACCAGAGAATGGCCCCGCTGCCGTTGTTGAGGCTGGGAACGGAACACTCGGCGTACATTGTGTGGCCGTCCACCTCCACGAAATCGTAGAGCTGCCGCCATTCCTCCAGATCCGCGTTCCCGAAATGGTTGATGAGCGTGGGGATCCGCTTGCCGTAGAAGGGCAGGGCGTGGGCGCAATTCCCCTGGCCCAGGATCTCCTCCTTGCCGACCCCGGTCAATTCCTCCATGGCCCGGTTCCAGGTCACCACCTCGCCCCCACGATTGATGACGAAGGTCGCGTCCGGCAGGAAATCGACGATGGTCTCGAATTTCCGGTGGGCCGTCTCCAGCAGCCGATGATTGGCCTCGCGCCGGTGCGCGGCTGCGTAATGGGAGACGAGGACCTGCATGGTGCCGAGGTTGTTGTCGTCCCAGCGGATGGCGGGATCCTGCCCGGCCAGGATCAGGATCTCATCATGATCGGCACCACTTTCCACGGGGAAGATGGCCAATCCGCAGAGCCCGAAATCCTCCAGCAGGCGCGTGCCGGCGGACGCGTCCCGCTCCTGCAGGGCCGGCCCGTCCAGGTGCAGGATCCGACCTTCGTTCAGGGCCTCCCGCAACATGCCGGTCTCGAGCAGCCTTTCTCCCAGTTGCGGATCCGCAGGCAGGCAGAAACCTTCCTGCCGCCACACCAGGGCCGTTTCCAGGTCGACTCCGGGCCCGTCACAACGCACCAGCAGAACGATATCCGCCCCCACCAGACGGGCCACCGGATCCAGGGCCTGCAACAGGGCCTGCTCCAGTTGCCCTTCCCCGCGTTCGGTGAAGCTGCGCAAGACGAGGGTCAGGACCTCCTCGGTCCGGGCCTTCTCCTGCCGGGCTTCCTGCACCTGGGCGGCATCGTCACGAGGGCTGAGCGCAAGGCGCAAGCCGGTGGCGGCGGTCTTCCCGTCTTCCAGGGTGGGGCTACCCACACAGCGGAAGACCACACAGCGCCCCACACTGTCCTGCAGACGGAATTCCTGTTCCGCCACCTGGTGCCCGGCCAGCAAAGCGCCCGAGAAGTCGGCAAAAGCGGCACGGTCCGCCGGATGGATCCACTCCTCGATGGTGCGGGGATGGGGCATGGGGTCCGCCGATCCAGGGCCCAGGGTCGACCAGGGGCCGGCCAGAAAGAGGATCTGGCCCGTGGAATCCGTTTCCACCAGGATCCGGTCCAGGATGTTATCGAAACCATGAAGACGACGGCGCAGGAAGGCCGTTTCTTCCCGGGCCAGCCGCAGACGGGACTGGGTGTCGTTCGTCAGAAGGAGTTGCCGGCGTTTGAGACGCAGGCAGATGGTCCCGGCGCAAACCGCCACGACAAGACACAGCGATGCCAGGGAAGCCAGGGGCCACCACCCCGAACCGGTGCCATGGAGGACTCCGGGTCCGGGCAGAAGAGCGAGCATCCCCATGCTGCCAACAATGCTGTGCATGCCTTGGGAGAACATGCTGACAAGACCTCCTTGAGAGGCCTCCCTGCGGTGCATTGTCTCCCGATCCTTCGAGAGAGGGCGAATGAATGATCGAGATTACCACCAGGAACGAAGGAGTTCAAGTGGTCTTTAAGGTTTTTCTAGAATTTCTTTACGGTTTTCTTTATTCGAGGAAATTACCCCCGGTTTTTCCCCAAACATTTCCTGTGTTTTCCAGACAATTGGGCCAATTTTTGTTCATTTCCCGAGAGTCATGGGGAAAACCCTGCCAGAAGTTCAAGCAGGATTTCCTTGACCGTGCGGGGTTCGGCACGGCCCTTGGTGGCCTGCATCACATTCCCCAGGAAGTGGTTCAGGAGGGCCGGATTTCCGGCCTGGAAGCGGGCCACCAGGTGCGCATCCCGCGCCAGGATCTGCTGCGCCAGGGTCTGGATCTGTTCCCGGGATGGCCCCGGGGGCACCTCCCGTTCCACGAGGGAGACGGGATCCTCCCCCCGCATGGCCGGTTCCCAGATGGTCAGGATCTGTTGTCGGGTGCGCCGCCCATCCAGACGAGCCGCCAGCAAGGCAGCCAATCCACTGGGCTGCAATGGAATAACCTTGAGGCTTTCATCTTTTCCATCAACTGCCGCCAGCACCCTGGACAGGATCCAGCGGGCCGCCTCCGCCGCTCCGTCGGCCTCGCGAAAACCTCGGGTACGAAGCTCCTGAACCGTGGTGTCGAAGTAGTCGGCCAGCTGCGGTGTCCGGCACAGAGTGGCGGCATCGTCCCGGCTCAAACCCCAGGACTCCTCATAGCGCGCCTGACGGGCCCCCGGAAGTTCCGGTTGATTGCGGCGCACAGCCTCGATGGCCGCCGCGCTGATCACCAGCGGTGGCAGATCCGGTTCGGGGAAGTAGAGGTAATCGGCCAGTTCTTCCTTGAGGCGCTGGGCGTAGGTTTGCCCGGTGCGAGGATCCCAGCCCCGGGTCTGGCGGCGGAGTGGCTGCCCACAGGCGAGGGCCTTGCCCAGACGCTGGATCTCCTGATCCACGGCCTTCTGCACGAAACGCAAGGAATTCAGGTTCTTGACCTCCACCCACGGCCCGGCCTGGGAATGGCCCGGCCCCAACCCCACGTTGGCGTCACAGCGCAGGCTGCCTTTTTCCATGTCCCCGTCGCTGATACCCAGGTACCGCACCAGTTGCCGCAATCGTGCCAGGACCCGTCGGGCCCCGGCTCCATCCCGCAGCTGCGGAAGGGTGACGATCTCCGCCAGCGGAGTCCCGGCCCGGTTCAGGTCCACCAGGTTCCAGCCACCGTCCTGGTGCCGGCTGCGGCCCGCGTCCTCCTCCAGGTGGATGCGCTCCAGGCCCACCTCTTCCAGTTGCCCCCCCGTGGCCAGGGGCCATCGTTGCTGGGTGATCTGGTAGTTGCGCGGCAGGTCGGGATAGAAATAGTTCTTGCGGCTGAACTCGCTGACCCGTGCGATGGTGCAGCCCAGGGCCAGGGCCAGGCGCAAGGCTGGCTCCTTCACCTCGGGATTGAGCACGGGCAGGGTGCCCGGCAGCCCCAGGCAGACGGGGCAGGTGTGGGTATTGGGGGCGCCATCGGCCCGATTGGGGCAGTAGCAAAAGATCTTGTGGGGCGTGTTCAGCCGCACATGGATTTCCAGGCCCACCGTGAAACCGGCTGTTTCAGCCACGGGAATCCCCCTTCCCCAGGGAAGACTCCAGGGAGGCGGCCAGGGCACACAAGCGGCGCTCCCGCCACCACGGGGCCACCAGCTGCAGGCTCAGGGGCAGGCCGGCAGGATCCGTTCCCGTGGGTAGACTCACAGCGGGCAGGCCCGCCAAACTGGCCGGAACGGTGAAGATATCGCTGCGCCGCATGGCCACCGGGTCCCTCAGGCGGGTTCCCAGGGGAAACGCCGCCGTCGGGGCCGTGGGCCCGGCCAGGATGTCGGCCCCACCGAATAGATGACGGAAATTCTCGGTCAGGGCCTGGCGCCCCGCCCGGGCCCGCAAATAGTAGCGATCCCGGAAACCTCCGCTCAGGACATGGCACCCCAGAAGGATGCGTCGCTGCACCTCCGGCCCGAAGCCCGCCGTGCGCCCGGCCACCAGGCTTTCCCGGTGGCTGGATCCCGCACCACGCCGTCCATAGAGGGTGCCATCGAAACGTTGCAGATTGCTGGCGGCCTGCGCGGCGTTGAGAACGGTGTAGATGGCCAGCCCATCCCCCCAGCGTTTCAGGGGCACGGGCTGGAGGGTGGCACCCAGGGAGCGCAAATGGGCCTCGTTCTCCTTCTGGTGGGCCAGGACCGCATGGTCCACATCCCAGGCCTCCAGATCCTCGGGTACCGCGCAGACCACGCCGCGCCAGGATTGCTCCGTCAGATAATCGCTTTCCAGTGCAGGCTGGTCCTGGCTGGTGGCGTCCAGGGGATCGGCTCCGGCCATGGTGCGCAGCACGTCCCAGGCATCGGCCACGCAGCGTGCCAGCACCCCGATGGTATCGAGGCTGGAGGCGAAGGCCACCAGGCCATGCCGGGAAACACGCCCCCAGGTGGGCTTGAGACCCACCACCCCGCAGCAGTGGGCGGGTTGGCGCACGCTGCCCCCGGTATCGCTGCCCAGGGCAAAGTACACGTGCCCGGCCGCCACCGCGGCGGCGGAACCGCCGCTGCTGCCACCGGCGGAAAGCCGGGGATCATGCGGATTGACAGGGCGGCCGATTTGCGAGAACTCGCTGCTGCTGCCCATGCCGAATTCGTCCATGGCCGTCACGGCAGAGAAGTGGACCCCGGCTTCGCGCAGGCGGCGCACCACGGTGGCGTCGAAGGGGCTGCGATAGTCTTCCAGGAAGAGGCTGCCGCAATGGGTGGGCGCACCTGCGGCGGCGATGTTGGCCTTCAGGGCGGCGTCGAAACCGGAAAGGGGACCGGCTTGAGGAACCTTGGTGGCGCCGGGTGCGGGCAGCCAGTGCGTGATCGCCCCGAGGGCCTGCTGCCGGGCGCGGGATTCCTCCAGGCGCCGGTATTCGTGGACCTGGAAGGCGGCCGCATCTTCCTGCCGCAGGCGACGGGCTCGGGCCATGGTGGGCGCGGGCCCGTCAATCATCCCGATCTCCCCGGTGCGGGACGCCCGGTGTCAGGAAAAAAACCCCGTCCATGGCCGGCGTGTTGTCTGATACCAGTTCCCGGTCGCCGTCCGCCGCCTCGCGTTCCAGGGGCGCGGCCGGGTGGGATGGCCCCGGTTCCTCCTCATCCTCCATTGCAGGCAGGGTGGCCGCCAGCGCCTCGAGGGCACTGATCTCCAGGCGCAACCGCTCCCGGTCGGTGCCCTCCAGGCTGAGACCGCCCAGGGCGGCCAGTTTTTCCAGACGCGAAATATCCAAGACGCTCCTCCTTGCCGCCATGGTAACGAGCCCCTGACATTCTGCCCAGCCCAAAGCCGTCCCGTCTTGGACTCCGGGCCCAATGGTGGTAGCTTGATGACGCAAAGGAGAAAGGACACCATGATCCTGCGGCTTTTCCTTCTGATCGGCCTGCTGCCCACCCTGGCCGCCGCGGCGCCCGAACCGGCGCCCTGCCACGGCGTGCCCTCCGTTCTGCTAGACAGCGGCGACTTCCCTCCCCCCGCCAGCGACGACCGCGGCATCGATGTGCTCTCCTACGATCTGGACCTGGACCTGGACCCTGGGGCCCGCTGGGTCCATGGGGAGGTTGCCATCGGCCTGACGGCCCTGGCGGCGGGGCAGACGCGGGTGCATCTGGATCTGGTGGATGATCTCACTTGCCTGGAGGTCCTGCGGGGAGCGTGGCCGGCCGCCTTCACCCACCGGGGGGACAGCCTGCTGGTGGACATGGATCCGCCTCTGGCCAGCGACCGGCCGGAAACCCTGCTAATCCGCTACGAGGGTCGTCCCCCCGCCCACGGCAGCTTCCGGGCCGGGCTGATGTTCCGCCTCCACTCCGCCGGCACGGTGGGCATCCCCGAAGACGATGTGCCCATCATCGCCACCGTATCGGAGACCTGGTCCGCCCACAGCTGGTGGCCCTGCAAGGACCATCCCCGCGACAAGGCCCTCGTTTCCCTCACCGCCACCGTTCCGGACACCCTGCCCCTGGTCAGCAACGGCACCCTCGAGGCGGTGGAGACCCCCGCACCCGGCCTGCGGCGCTTCCACTGGCGCGAGGCCTACCCCCTGCCCACGTACCTGGTCAGCCTGGCGGCCAGCAACTACGTCTCCTGGCGGGAGGACTGCCCCGTCAGCGACGCGCTGGGCGGGACCGCGACCATCGACCTGGGATTCCACGTCTTCCCCCACGATTACGGCGACGCGCAGGTTGATCTGGCCATCACCTGCGACGCCATGGCTTTCCTGACCGACAGGCTGGGGCCCTATCCCTTTGCCGGGGAAAAGTACGACCAGGTTGAGATCAAATGGGGCGGGGCCATGGAACACCCCACCGCCAGCAGCATGCCCACCTACATGTTCAGCGGCAACGCGGCCCATGATGTCCTCGTGGTGCACGAGATGGCCCACCAGTGGTTCGGCAACAGCCTGACGCCCGCCGCGTGGCCGGACATCTGGCTGAACGAGGGGTTCGCCCGCTACTGCGAGGCCCTCTGGCTGGAACACACCGAGGGGCCCGGGGCCTACGCCGAGTTCATGCACATCATCGGACCGGGCCATCATCCGGACTTCTTCGTGGGAGACGGCCTGCTGGGCGATCCGGATCCCATCCTGCCCAACCTCCTGGTCTACGACAAGGGGGCCTGGCTGCTGCATTCCCTGCGCCTGCTGCTGGGCGATGAGACCTTCTTCCATCTCCTGCAGGACTACGCCAACGCCCCGGACCTGGTCCACGGCCATACCCGTAGTGCCGACTTCCAGGCCCTGGCCGAGGCCGCCGGCGGGCGCAGCCTGGAGCGTTTTTTCCATGCCTGGCTGCACACCGAGATGGTGCCTCTGCTGGGTGTCGAGGTGAACAGGCAAACGCAAGGTGCGGAGATCACCCTGCAACAACTGCAGGAACCCTGGCTGGAGATGGCCGTGCCCGTGGTCCTGCACGGCCCCGGCGGGGACTCCGGGCACACCCTGATCATGGAACAGCGTCAGCAGATCTTCAGTCTGGAGACCCCAGCGGCGGTGGATTCGGTGAGCGTGGATCCGGCGGGTCTGGTCCTGATGCGGCAGACGGATAGCCCGGCCCCCGTGCTCGATATCAGCGGGCCCTGGCCCAACCCCGCACCGGCGGAGGGGGCCCGGTTTGCCATCGGCCTGCTGGAAGAGGCGGATCTGGAGGTGAAGATATACGATGCGCGCGGCCGTCTGGCCGTCACCACCCGCACGGGTTTGCTGGCAGCCACCGGGCCGCAGGGCGCGCCCCACGTCTGGACCTGGAGTCCGCCCGCGGAGGGCCGCCTGGCTTCGGGCATCTACTGGGTGGAATTCCGCGGGTTGGGGCAGCGCGCCGTGCGCAAGCTCACCCTGCTGCGCTGATCAGTCCAGGGGCACCAGCGAGGTGAACCTGGGGTTGATGTGCTTCTGGCCGTGCTGGAAGAAATCGACGGTGACCATCATGTCGTCGCCCCCGCCTTCGACCCTGACCACCCGGCCGGAACCGAAGATGCCGTGGCTGACCAGCTGGCCCGTGTAGTAGGGGCTGTCCTGACAGATGTCGCTGTCCCAGTCGGCGTCCTGGTTCTCCTGCTTCTGCTTTTTCTTGTTGCTGAAGCCCCATTCGGTGGGACTGACCCGCCTGGCCGCGCTGTTGTCCTGGCTCCAGGAGGAACGCCCCACGCGGCCCTGCGCCGCAGAGCCGGAGGATACGGAAGTGCGGCTGGAAGAGCCGAAGAGGGAATCGCTGACGGGGGCGTCGAATTCATCGTCCAGCAGGTGTCGGTCGATGAGCTCGTCCGGAATTTCCGGCAGGAAGCGCGAGGGTAAGCAGTCCTGCCAGGTGCCGAAGCGGCGTCGGCGGCCGGCGTGCAGCAGGTAGACGCGCTTCTCGGCCCGTGTGAGCGCCACGTAGAAGAGGCGACGCTCCTCCTCCAGGCTGTGCTCGTCGTCCCGGCTGTTGATATGGGGCAGGATGTCGTCCTCCACGCCGGTGATGACCACCACGGGAAACTCCAGCCCCTTGGCCGTGTGCACCGTCATGAGGCGCACCACGCCCTCCTCGTCGCTGATCTTGTCCGGGTCCGCCACCAGGGCCACCTGCTCCAGGAACTGATCCAGGGTGCCGTCCCCGGCGCTGGCGTCATCGAAGCTGCCGGCGGCGTTCAGGAGCTCGGCCACGTTATCGCTGCGGGCGCCGGCCGTCTCGGGGTCGTCGGTTTCC
>JGI12109J20283_10235983_pt1 | contig 10603 bp, 8 predicted proteins | sample ElkSlonscriptome_12_FD_20283 | JGI IMG/M metagenome (IMG submission 20283) | reverse complement strand
AATTTTGCCCCATGAAAAAGTCCCCAGCATCGCGCACATGGGCGGATAAATATTGCAGGGTTTCAATAAACCAAAAAACGGGATTTGACCAAGAAGCGGGATGAAAAATAGTGGTGGTGATTCCCCAAGCTAAACCGATGAGGAGATAAAATTTCCAGAAGCGGCGGATATATTCGAGAAAGTTGCCTTGTAATAAGCGCAGGATGAGGTGAGTTAAGCCGAAGTAAAATAATAGGAAAAAGCCGCCAATCCGGGTACTGGTTACTAAGCCAATTAAGAGGCCATATAAAAATGAATATAGGGTAATTTGATTAAAGCCGAATTGGGTTTCTTGGCGGTCTTCTTTTTGCAGGTAATAGTTAACGAAAAAGGCACTCGCCAGCGTCCCTAGGGTAAACATGGCCGCGAAAGGGATGTCTTTGGGATTGAAGAAACTGTGACCCCAAAAGCGGGGAAATAACGCCATGATAATCGGCGCAAACCAAGCGTATTGCTTCCCGGCTAAAATGCCAACTAACCCGGCAACTGAGATATAAGTAATGAGGGAGACTAAAAAAGTAAAAGGATGTTTAACAGCAATGCGATCGCGCAGTCTTTGATAGACAATATTTTGGAAACTAGCCTGGTCATTACTAACATTAATACGACTATCGGCTAAAGGGTCATAATCTAAGCCTTGTTGGGCAAATTGGGTAGCTTGAAAGGCAACTTCAGCGCTGAGGTTAAATAATACGCCGTAATGCTTTAAATCTGTGGGTAACGGCTTCCCTTCGGTAATTAAATCGAAGTTATTTTTAACCATGCCGATTTCCAGGCTTTCGTCCCAGGATACGCCGTAATTTCCCACAACCGAAAAACCCAAAATCGCGATCGCGCAAATTACCGCCGCGACTTTAAGATAAGCTTGGTAAAAACCACTTTTCCAATCTTTATGCTGTAATATCATGGTTCGCTACTCAATACAGACTGGACGCGATCGCTCAAAAACTTGGCCGCCGTAACTGGGTTATAATCAGCTACACGCTCTTGGGATTTCTGACCCATCGTTGTCGCCAACTCAGGATTTTCAATAAACAGCTTCATTTTCTCGGCTAAAACCTCGGTATCGTAAGGGTCAATCACATAACCCGTTTCCCCGTCTACCATCATTTCTACCGCCCCTGCCCACTTCGAGCAAAGCATTGCCTTCCCAAACGCCATCGCTTCAGGAATCACCATTCCCCAAATATCCTCTAGGGTAGGGAACACAAACACATCTGCCGCTTGAAAATACGCCCCCAAGCGACTGTATTCAAGCCAACCCGTCCACATCAACTGCTTATCGAGTCCTTGCTCCTTCGCATAAGCTTGGAGGGCTTCTCGCTCATCCCCATCCCCGACAAAAATCACCGTGTAGTCCTCTATTCCTTGCTGCTTCAGGCGGGTGCAAGCTTCTAAAAGGTACTTCACCCCCTTCCGGGGAATCAGCAAGCCCACACACAGGAAAATCGGGCGTTTCGCGTTTAATTCCGCCGCCTCCATCTGGGCTTGTCGTTGCAGCAAAACTTCCGTATCTGGGACGATATAAGGACGGGCTTCAATCTTTTCGGGAGGGACACCAATTAAATCAATCAGGTATTCTTTCCCCGCTTCACTATTCGTCGCAAAAGCGTCTACCGATTTCACCATCCAGCGACGGCTGTTGATGCGGAAATTATCATCGCGAAAATCCACATTCGGGGAACCCCCGTCATACACCAAAATCAACTTCCAACCGCCAATCGGCTTAAATAAAATCGCCAGCAGCGTCCACAAAGAAAAGCTACTCACAAACACTACATCGGGCTTGTAGCGTAACACCGGAAAAATCGCCGTGGGAGAAGTCAAAATAAAGCCGCGACTGTAACCTGTATCAATTTTTTGGGTTTTGGCAAAGCGATATTTGCCAATCACTTGAATCACCGAAGCCCCAGGCAACTCCGGGTTGAAATCCGGCCAAACTTGACTGGTGTAAAATACCGTCTGCGGAAAGGTTTTAATAAATTCCCGCAAAACGGGTTGCCAGTACGCCCCCCGCATAATCGCTGGAACCAGCCAAGCAATACGAGTTTCTTTCATTTGTTGTTGGTTGTTGGTTGTTGGTTGTTGGTTGTTGGTTGTTTGTTATTGGTTATTAGTTCGTAGTAAGGGCTTTAGCCCTTTCTTGGTTATTGGTTATTGGTTATTGGGCGGGGAAACCCCGCCCCTACACACCGATTGCCCACTGCCCACTGCCTACTGCCCAAACACNAAAAACTGATGACTGATTACTGAAAAAGCCCTAGCGCTTAAACAAACCCTCCAGCAGCAGTTTTCGATAAGGCAGAAGCCAGAAAACCGGCCACAAAACCCCGCCGTGACGCTGCATTAAGATTTTCCATTCCTCCATCGGTTGGAGGGTCACGGTTTGTAAATCGAGTCCCTTGGGAGTGGCCATTTTTTTCAGACCTTTTTGTAAATCGGGGGTATTGGTGGGACTGGGTTTAGGGTTGCGCGGACAAGTGCCTTGGAAACCAGGGGCAATCCAAACGCTACAGCCTGCTTGTCTAGCCCGTAAACCGTAATCCCAATCCCCGGCATAATGGGTGAGTTGGGGGTCGAGGTTGCCGATTTTCTGTACGACAGTCCGAGGAATGAGGACGAAGTTGCCACACATCATATCGCAGGCTTGGGGTTCGTCGGTGGGCGGCACTTTCTGGGCTTTGAAGGGGGGATACAGGGGGCCTTTTTGGCGCAATCCACCGTAGGTTAATTCTTGGGTGTTGGGGTCTTGGACGGAGGCGGCCACAATGGCGGCGTTTTCTCCTTGCTGAGTGAGTTTCTCGGATGTCTCCAAAAGCGTTTTGAGGGCATCGGGGTACAGCAGGGTGTCGTCATTCAGCCAGAGGTAATAATCTGGGTCTGTCTTCAGGGCTGCATCCCAAGCCATTCTCATGCCGCCATTCCAGAATAGGTTACCCGTCCCGGTGAGGAGGGTGACTTGGGGGTAAGCTTGGGCTACGGCGGCGGCTGTGCCATCGGTGCTGCCATCGTCTACTAAGTAGACTTGGAGGGCGATATCGGTAATGCCGTTTTGGGCAAAGAGTAACCGCAAACACTCCATGGTTTTGTCTTTGCGGTTGAAACAGGTTAATAAAACGGCGATTTGAGCAGTTAAAGTCATGGTCAACTTGTTTCCCTTCAGGCGAGGAAGGTTAATCGACCATCATTATAAGAGCATTGTTTTTGTTCGTCGAAAAGGGGGGAATACTTAGAGAGAAATCTTTAAGTTATTGGGGCTGCTTTGTTAAGAAGTGATAAAGGGGTGGATTTTGTTGGTGGAGATAGCGGGGATTTGATATAACAGGGTAGACGTTACGCGGCAAGCGCGATCGCGTCACCTGGGTTATTTCGATCTAAGTGAAATTACCGTTCTGATGGTAATCAATGGTCAACTTTTTAACCATTTTTTATCTTTTTTCAATTTAAATTGCTCAATAAGGAGACGATCCGACGATGATGGGTAGAACTTTAAAACTGATTCAGCAGTTAGTGGCTGACCCCAGTTCGGTGAAAGATTTATCAGTACGGATTCGCGATGAAAAAACCTTACAACAGTATATCGACGATCCTTATTTTCCCTTTTTTATTAGTTTTCCCCGGACGGGCAGCCATTGGTTACGCTTGTTGATGGAGCTTTATTTTGAGCGTCCTTCCTTGGTACGGATTTTTTACTACAAGGATTCGCGGGATTTTATCTCGCTCCATACTCATGATGAAGATTTGGATGTGGGCGATCGCAAAAATGTTTTGTATTTATATCGCAATCCGATCCCGACAATTTACTCACAGCTTAAATTTTATAATGAAGATACCAACGACCTTGAATGTATAAAAAAATGGTCGGTGCTGTATGGTAAACATCTCAGTAAATGGTTGATTGACGAAGAATGGACGGAAAAGAAAACTATTCTGCGTTACGAAAATATGACCAAAAACTTAGAAAGTGAATTTGCCAAAGTAACCGCCCATTTCGACCAAGAATTAAACCCCGAAAAACTGAGAGAAGTGGCGGCAAAAGTTTCTAAAGAAGAAGTGAAAAAGAAAACCGCCCACGACCAAAGGGTGATTAATCGTAGCGATAACTATGCCGACTCGCGAGAAGTTTTCACCGAGAAACATGGCGAGAAAGTGATGAATTTTGTATTCGAGCAAAATTCCGGGCTGAAACAGTATTTTTAACTCAACAAAATAACAATGGAAGACTTTGGAATTATCGTTATCTGTTGCGATCAAGATTATGCGCTGGCGAAGGGAACTTGCGCCAGTATTCGCTATTTTCTAGGGGATGTTCCGATTTGTTTGCTAATTGACGGCCCGTTGAATGTTGACGATATGAAAAAGGCGTATAACGTCAAGGTCATTAATCGCGACAACATGAAATATGATGTCCTCAAAAAGCGCAGTTTTGGCTGGGGAACCACCCGCATGATTGCTTTTTGGGAAAGCCCGTTTGAGCGCTTTTTGATTATTGACTCGGATGCGGCGATATGGGGAAATGTCCTGCAACACGCGAATTTTGACGAATACGACATTATTATTGACCAACCCTGTTACGGCTATTCTCAGGAAATGGTGCAAGAATACTTTTTCAATTTACCTGTATTTGAGAAAGATTATGCCGGGTTTGAATGGCAAGACCGACCTTTTGTTTGTCCGGCGGTATTATTCGCCAAACGCGGGGTTTTTGACCTGGATGAATATGTCAAAATTCTCGATTATGTAGACGAAAAGCCCAATGTTTTTAAATATGGCGATATGGGCTTTATTAACTACATGATGTTCAAGGGAGATGATGAGGGCAAATTGCGCTTGGGGAGTGCAGATATTCAGTATATTGTCAAGGATTTTCCTTTAGAAGATGTAAAAAAACGTTTCCCCATGGGCGCAGACGGGCCAATCGCACAGGAAAATGATGGTACGGTGATTCACTGGGCTGGCCCGAAACCGACTCTTTCAACGAATAAAACCTATGCCGAACCGATGACTTTCTTTCGTCGTAAAGCCGTTAAAGATGCCACCGGAAATACAGGTTTGGTGGCAGATGCGATGCTGCAATTAGAGGATATTCAACGCAATTTCTTTGTCTATAACAAGAAAGTGCGGAAGAAGTTGGGCAATTTGGTCAAAGCGAAATAAGCTGGTGTCGAGTTTCACCATTTTTTATCTTATTGCGAGAAGGAGTTTGAAGCGTGTCATCGAGCAAGCCAACGGTTTTAGTGACGGGGGGGGCGGGTTATATCGGTTCTCACGCCGTTTTAGCCCTACAAAAAGCGGGCTACGGCGTGATTGTTCTGGATAATTTGGTTTACGGCCATCAAGAGATTGCTGAGGACGTTCTTAAGGTTAAGTTAATTGTTGGGGATACGAGCGATCGCGCCCTTTTAGACGATTTGTTTGCAAACCATGACATTGCGGCGGTGATGCACTTTGCCGCTTATGCCTATGTGGGGGAATCGGTACAAACCCCGGATAAATATTACCGCAACAACGTTCTGGGGACGCTGACGCTGCTTGAAGCCATGTTAGCCGCCGGAATTAAGCATTTCGTCTTTTCCTCGACTTGCGCGACTTACGGAGTCCCTGAGAATGTGCCGATTACCGAAGACGAATCCCAAAAGCCGATTAATCCCTACGGCAAAACCAAGTTAATGGTGGAGGATATTCTCGAAGACTTCGATACCGCTTACGATTTTCGCTCGGTACGCTTTCGCTATTTTAACGCCGCCGGAGCCGACCCCAGTGGTAACTTAGGTGAAGATCATACCCCTGAAACCCATCTCATTCCCTTGGTGTTGTTAACTGCCCTCGGAAAACGAGACTCTATTTCCATTTTCGGGACAGATTATCCCACCCCTGACGGCACTTGTGTACGAGATTATATCCACGTTAGCGATTTGGCCGATGCTCATGTTTTGGGCTTGGAATACTTGCTCAAAGGGGGCGAAACTGCCGCTTTTAATTTAGGCAATGGTAGTGGCTTTTCGGTGAAAGAAATTATCGAAGCGAGTCGGGCTGTCACGGGGAAAGAAATTAAAGCCATAGAGTGCGATCGCCGTCCCGGAGACCCCCCCATGTTAGTAGGAAGTGCGGCAAAAGCCAAGGAAGTTTTAGGCTGGAATCCCCGATTTGCTGATGTTAAAGCTATTATCGCCCACGCTTGGCAATGGCATCAGAAAAGGCACGAATAATCAGTTGTCAGTTTTTTAGGCAGTAGGCTTTTTCAGTAATCAGTAATCAGTCATCAGTCAACAGTTTTTGGGCAATTATATCATTTCCTTTTCGATTTTCTCCCATGCGGATATGCTGTTAATTAATCCCGCAAAAACGGGGATAACGAAAGGGGATTATTTGTATTTAAATTACTTGGAAAAATATCGTCGGGCTATGGTGCGGGGCATTAGCTGGCGCATTCGTAAACTAAGTGAGCGTTTACAATCAAAAAATAAGCCCAATCCAAAACCTTCCCATTAATCGATACACTAGGATCGCAGCCAGAAAAATAACTTGGGCATGGGTTTGTATTTAGGTATCGATTTTGGTACATCGGGGGCTAGGGCGATCGCGATTGATGACGCAGGCAAGATTCAAGCCGAAGCCCAATCTCATTTTCTTAATGCTAAAGCCCTCACTCTATTGTGGCGCAATGCTTTGTTGGCTTTGCTTGAGCAACTACCGGGAAACATCCGTAGTCAAATTGACGCGATCGCGATTGACGGGACATCTTCAACGGTGTTACTGTGCGATCGCGCAGGCAATCCCATGGACAAACCCCTGCTGTACAATGATGCTCGCGGCATAGCGGTGAAAGCACAACTCCAAGAAATCGCCCCCCCTCAAAATGTTGTCCAGAGTGCCACTTCTAGCCTTGCCAAGCTGCTGTGGTGGCAAAACCAGGGAAAAACCACTCAAGCTCATTATTTGCTGCATCAAGCGGATTGGTTGGGCTTTTTACTCCACGGTCAATTAGGAATTAGCGACTATCACAACGCCTTAAAGTTAGGTTACGATGTTCATAATCTCACTTATCCCGATTGGTTGCGATCGCTGCCGAGTTTTTCCCTATTACCTCAAGTTTACGCCCCCGGTAGTCCCGTCAGCCCCCTCAAACCCGATTTAGTGCGGCGGTTTGGCTTCCCGGATACCTGCCAAGTTTGTACCGGGACAACGGACAGTATCGCCGCTTTTAACGCCAGTGGTGCGACGCAACCGGGAGAAGCGGTAACTTCCCTGGGGTCTACTCTGGTGATTAAACTCCTCAGCCAAACCCCCGTCGATAACAGTCGTTATGGTATTTATAGCCATCGTTTCGGAGATTTGTGGTTGACGGGAGGGGCATCTAATACCGGAGGGGCAGTGTTGCGGCACTTTTTCAGCGATGAGATGTTAGATTCGATTAGTCAAGAAATCGATCCCGACGTAGAAAGTCCCCTCGAATATTATCCCCTTTTGAGTAAGGGCGATCGCTTCCCCGTCAACGACCCAGAATTAGCCCCCCAACTCGACCCCCGTCCCGATGATTCGGTACAATTTCTCCACGGATTACTCGAAAGTATCGCCCGCATTGAAGCCCAAGGTTATCAACTCTTGCAAGACTTCGGCGCAACACCTCTCACGCAAGTTTATACCGCAGGAGGCGGCGCAAAAAATCCAACCTGGGTCAAAATTCGTCAACGGCAATTGCGCGTCCCTGTCGCGATTTCTCGTCACGCTGCGGCTGCTTATGGTACGGCTTTACTCGCTCGTCGTAGCCGCCAAAACCCCTGATTCTCCGGTTTGACAAAACTCTAATGCGAGATTATATTGAAGCGATCGACTTTTATTTTTAACCTTGACTGTCTTATCTATTTCCGATGCACAACTTTCTTCCCTTTGCTTACTTTCAAAATCAATTTGTTGAGTTTCAAAATGCCAATATTTCCATCGCGACTCATGCCCTACACTATGGTACCGGGGCATTTGGTGGCTTGCGCGGCATCCCAGACCCCAGTAATCCCAATCAAATTTTACTCTTTCGTTTAGACCGTCATTGTCAACGTTTAAGTAATAGCGCCCGCTTTCTCCAATTTGATATTTCTGCCGCTAAAATTCAAAGCGTTATTGTTGATTTTATTCAAAAAAACAGCCCCAAAACCTCTTTTTATATTCGCCCTTTTGTTTATACTTCCGACTTGGGCATTGCCCCCCGTTTGCATAAAATTGAGAAAGACTTTTTTGTTTATGGTTTGGAATTAGGCGATTATTTATCCCCCGATGGGGTAAGTTGTCGCATTAGTTCTTGGTATCGCCAAGAAGACCGTAGTTTCCCCCTTCGCGGTAAAATTAGTGGTGCGTATATTACCTCCTCTTTGGCCAAAACAGAAGCCGTGGAAGCGGGATTTGATGAAGCGATTTTGATGAATTCCCAAGGGAAGGTTTGCGAAGCATCGGGGATGAATATTTTTGTCGTCCGAAATTCCCAAATTATTACCCCTGGTTTCGATCAAGATATCCTCGAAGGGATTACCCGCGACAGCGTGATTAAAATTGCGCGGGATTTGGGTTTTGAGGTGATTGAGCGTCCGGTGGATAAGACGGAATTACTGATTGCGGATGAGGTATTTTTAAGCGGAACCGCCGCAAAAGTGACCCCGGTTAAGCAGATTGAAAATTATCAATTGCCGCAAGATAAACCCATTACTAATAAGTTACGGGATAAGTTAACGGCAATCACTGAAAATCGCGATCCAGCTTATCAGGATTGGGTGTTTAAAGTTGAGATTTAATTGAATATCAAAACTCCAGTTTTATAGAGGTAGGGTAGATAATGCCCACCCTTTTTACTTTTGAATTTATCTCGTTAACCCGCCCACGGATTAAAATCCGGGGCTAATGGAGGCAAAGTCCGTCTTCGCGGACTAAATTAGGAGTGGGTTGTGGTAAGCCGATTTGGTATAACAGGATTAAATCAGAATAAAAGCACCTAATCCGATCGCGATCGCGCCCCCGATTAAGGTATTAATAATATTAACAACTTCATTGGTCAGCCAGTCGAATTTTTCTTGTAACGTTGCCCCGATTAAACTTTCGATATTCGTGGCGATAAATGCCGCTAAAACCGACCACAACACGCCCCACAGGGAAATTAAACCCACACCCCAACCTAATAGGGCGATCGCGCCTGCTGCTACAATTCCTGCAAGGGTTCCTTCTAAACTCACCGCCCCTTCTGTGCCGGGAGGAACAGGTTTTAAAGTTGTAATTAAAAAGGTGCGTTTGCCATAAGCTTTCCCCACTTCACTCGCTGTCGTATCGGCTAATTTTGTGCTGAAACTGGCCACATAACCCAAGATTAATAAACTCTGCATCGGGGGGTCTACAAATAGCGTCCCAACGGCACATAAAGCCGCCGTTAACGCCGATCCCCAGACGTTTTCGGGGCCTCTTGCCCCAGAGCGCTTTTCCGCGATTCCTGCGGCTTCCTTTTGCGCCAAACCAATGCGCGTTACGCCAGACCCGATAATAAAATAAAATGCCACAATAACATAGCCCGGCCAGCCAAGGGTTGCCCAAATAATTACGCCTAGAATCCAAGCGTGAATGATTCCGGCAAGGGTCAGTAGTTTTTTCGGGGCAAAGGCAACAATTGTCAGTAAAATAGCATTTAAGCCCGCACCGATCAACCAGGGATTATATTCATTAAAAATAGACATGGGTTATTTGTTATTAGTTATTTGTTAGGGGTTATTGGTCGGTCGTTGTAAATTGTAAATTGTAAATTATAAATTATGAGTCCCATTAACCCCCACAAACTGAAAATATCACAACTGCGGGCTTTGATTGCCGTGGCCGAACAGGGGAATTTTAGCGAAGCGGCTTTGGCTTTGGAGATTTCGCAATCGGCGATTAGTCACGCGATCGCAGGCTTAGAAAATGAACTCGGTGTGATACTCTTGTCGCGGGGACGACATGGGGCTAGTTTGACCCCTGTGGGCGATCGCATTCTGGCCAAAGCCAATACCGTGATGGCATCCCTGGTAGAATTGGCCCAGGAAGCCGATCGCGCCAAAGGTTTACAAGGCGGTAAAGTTAGAATCGCCTCGTTTCGCAGTGTCGCTACTCATATCTTACCCCTCGCGATCGCGCAGTTTCATCAAAAAGTCCCCCACGGCACAGTTACCGTCAACGAATTAGACGAATTAGGAGACATCGAACAAGCCCTCAAACGGGGACAAGCCGACATTGGTTTTATTCACATTCCTGCCAGAGAAGAATTTGACACCTGGGAAGTTCTACACGACGAATATATTGTCGTTCTTCCCCCCAATTCTCCCCACAATAACTGTCAACTCACTTGGCAAGAATTAGCCCAATATCCCCTGATTATTTCATCGATTGGTAGTTGTTCTCGTCTCATTCACAACAACTTAGCCCAAGCCGATTGTCCCCAACAAGTCCGTTATGAAATGCGGGATGATTCAACCATTTTAAGTATGGTTAGACAGGGTTTAGGCGCTTCGATTTTACCCCGTTTAGCCGCCGAACCCTTACCCCCCGAAAGCAAGGT
>JGI12109J20283_10100570_pt1 | contig 10610 bp, 7 predicted proteins | sample ElkSlonscriptome_12_FD_20283 | JGI IMG/M metagenome (IMG submission 20283) | reverse complement strand
CGCCCGCGTGGGGATCCACACGTCGTCCTCGGCCGGAGGCCAAAGCGCGAGTACGGGAACGCCCATCGCCCCTGCGAAATGGGCCAGGTCCGAGTTTCCGGAGATCATGAGATCGCACTGACCGGTCAGCAGCACGGTTTCGAGGAGCGTCGGTCGCGGAAGATCGAGAGGCGCGTTGTCGAGTGCGGTCGTCAGTTCCGCGAAGGTCTCCGGATCAGGATTCGCGCTCAGGATCATCGTGCGCGAATCGATCGTGCGGGCCATGTGGTTGAGGATGAGCGCCAGATTGGCCGCACCGAGCCGCCAACCGCCCTTCGACACCCCGGGATCGACGCCGATCAGTCGCTGCTGTTTGCGCGGCTTGTTGAAGTGGACGAGCTGGGCCATCTGTCGCTCGCGTTTGGCATCGAGCGGCCACGTCAAGGGCGCGTCATCGATCGCCGTCCCGAGGAGACGCCCCCACAATTGGGCGCGACGGTAGGGATAGCTCGCGTCGAGCGGCGGCCGTACCTGGCAGTTCAGATTCGGGAAGGCCTGCGGATGGTCGGGCCCCATGCGAAGTGTCGCCCCGCTCAGGGCGGCAATGGAGTCCCGCGCGGGATCCGGGTCACGTCCCACGAGGATCGCGACGTCCCAGGCCTCCTCGGCGAGCTCGGCCTCCAACGATCTCTGCCCGGGCGTCCCGGCGGCCTCGAGCGCCTCGACGTCGACGACGAACACGTCCCGGAAGCGGTCCGTGCTCAGGGCGAGATGACTGGTCCGTTCGTCACAGACCAGACCGAAGGCGACCCCTTCGACCCGGGAACGGATTGCCTCGACGAGTGGCATCGCGAAAAGAAGGTCCGTCGGCTCGTCGCTGGCGACCAGCAACACACGCGACCCGGCTCCGAGGGAACCGGGCACGGAGAACGCGCCCCCGAGCGCCGCACCGTTGGCGGTCGATCCGGCGCGTCCGAGCAGACGTCGCAGCAACGAATTGGGCATCGTGATCCTGACCGCGCCGGGGAGGGCCGCCGGCGCGCTGGCAAACTAGCAGTCACGTGGAAGTCGGTCAAACGAGCGACCGGCCCCGCACTCCTCGATCCTCGGGTCCCCTTCGACGCGTCCGGATCCACCGAGCGTCGGCAACGCGTCCTATTCCACGGGCTTGGTCAAGGCGAGTTCCCACACCTCTTCGATCTGATTGACGGGGTGGAACGAGATCGCATCGAGCACCTCCTGGGGCAACTCCTCGAGATCGCGCTCGTTGTCGTCAGGGATGATGATGTCCGAGATCCGCGCCCGGTGTGCGGCCAGGACCTTCTGGGTCAGACCACCGATCGGAAGCACCTCGCCCGTCAGCGAGATCTCTCCGGTCATCGCGACTCTGTTGCTCACCGGAATGTTCCGGAAGAGAGACATGATCGCGGTGGCCATGGTGACACCGGCGCTCGGTCCGTCCTTCGGGATCGCTCCGGCCGGAAGGTGGATGTGGATGTCCCGGCTACGCATCCACTCGACGTCTTCCTTGGACCGCGCGTAACGACTGCGGATGTAGCTGAGCGCGGCGGCCGCGGATTCCTGCATGACGTTGCCCAGCTGTCCCGTCAGACGCAGGTTGCCCTGGCCCGCCATGGCGACCGCCTCGACGAACAGGATCTTGCCGCCCACCGGGGTCCAGGCCAATCCGGCGCACACGCCGACCAGAGGCCGCCGCTTGCGCGCCTCGTCGGAGTACACCGGCGTGCCGAGGTACTCTTCGAGATTCTTCGACGAGATGCTCACCTTCTTGCGCTTGCGCGACGTCGCCACTCCCCGCGCGACCTTTCGGCACACCGTGCCGATCGTCCGCTCGAGATTGCGCACCCCGGCCTCGGCCGTGTAGTCGGAGATGATCCCCCCGAGTCCGGCATCGGTGAAGCGGATGTGCGTCGTGTTGAGGCCGTTCTCCTCGGTCTGCCGCGGCACCAGGTAGCGCTTGGCGATCTCCAGCTTTTCGAGTCGCGTGTACCCGGGAAGATGGATGATCTCCATGCGATCGCGCAGAGGCCGGGGAATCGTGTCGAGGATGTTCGCCGTCGTCATGAACAAGACGTTGCTCAGGTCGAAGGGCAGGTTCAGGTAGTGATCCGTGAAGGTCGAGTTCTGCGCTGGGTCGAGCACCTCGAGCAACGCGCTGGCGGGATCGCCGCGGAAGTCGCTGCCGAGCTTGTCGATTTCGTCGAGCATGATCAGCGGGTTGTTCGTGCCCGCGACCTTCAGGCCGTGAATGATCCGACCAGGCATGGCGCCGACGTAGGTGCGGCGATGGCCACGGATCTCCGCCTCGTCACGCATACCGCCCAGGCTGAGCCGGTAGAACTCGCGCCCCATGGCCTCTGCGATCGACTTCCCCAGGCTCGTCTTGCCGACTCCCGGAGGACCGACCAGACACAGAATGGGCCCGCGCATGTCGTTTTTGAGCTTCTTGACCGCGAGATACTCCAGGACACGTTCCTTGACGTCTTCGAGCCCATAGTGGTCACGCTCGAGAACCTGTTCTGCCTTCTTGAGCTGGAGATTGTCGACACTGCTTTCCAACCAGGGCAGTTCGAGCAACCAGTCGACATAGGTCTTGCTGACCGTGTATTCGCTCGCGCCCGGACTCATGCGGGTAAGACGATCGTATTCCTTCAGGGCCACTTCGCGCACTTCGTCGGGAAGCGCGGTCTCCTCGATCTTCTCGCGTAGTTCGTCGAGTTCGACCGACGACTGGTCGGTGTCTCCGAGCTCGCGCTGGATCGCCTTCAGTTGCTGACGCAGATAGTACTCGCGCTGATCCTTGTCGATCGCCTTGCGCACGCGACTCTGGAGCTTCTCGCCGAGTTCGACCATTTCGAGCTCGCGGAGGACGACCTCGCTCAGGAACTCGAGCCGCTCGCGCGGGTCGAGGATCTCCAGGACGTGCTGCTTCTCCTGGACGTCGATGTCGAGGTTCGTGGCGACCATGTCCGCGAGCCGGCCCGGCTCGTCGATGTTCATGGCCACGACCTTCAGTTCGTCGCTGAGCTTCTCCGACGCGTCGACGATGCGGATGAAGTTGTTCGCAACGCCACGCATGTACGCGACCGACTTGGCGTCCTCTGCCTCGCGCTCGGGCAGGACCTCGATCTCGGCCACCATGTAGGGTTCGGTCTGCTTGATCTTCTTGCGACGGATGCGCGCAATCCCCTGACCCAAGAGCCGCATGCTGCCGTCGGGGAAACGCAACATCTTCTGGATGATCACCGCGGTTCCGATTTCGTAGACGTCGTCTTCGGCGACGAGCGCCTCTTCGTCGCTGCCGTTCGGCTCTTCCTCGGGCAACTGCGTGAAGGTCCCCAACACCTTCGAGTCCCCGAGCACGTCGTCGGCGAGTTGGATCAGGTTGGCGTCGCTCAGGACGAGCGGAACCATCATGAAGGGAAAGATCACCGCGTCGCTGATCGGGAGGATCGCCACTTCGTCGGGAATGGCGACGGCGCCCTCGAGATCGAATTCGGACGCTGAACTCTGGTCGGCCACGGGACTCCTAGCGTGGGTGCGGGTAGGGAAGCGTGAGCAAGGGTGCTTCAGGCACCGATCGCAATCGTGCGGCGCTGACCGCGGTGCGCTCGCTCCACGTCCTGGCCTTTCTCCATGGTGACGAAGAGGAATCCGCTCTCGTAGCGGGCCTCGGCGGTGTGTGGGTCGACGTGTCCGGGCACGCGAACCTGTCGCTCGAACGGCCCGACACGGATCTCCATCTCGTGGAAGTGTTTGCGCCCGGGCGCGGCGATGTTCGCGCGCGTACCCCGGACGACGAGACGTTCGTCGTCCACGAGGACCTCGATCGCCTCCTTACCCATTCCGGCAAGATCCATCTGGACCACGAGGTGGGTCTCGGTCTCGTAGACGTCCGTCGCGGGGCGCCAACCCAGCCCCCCCTCCATCCGGACGGGGCCACGCGAGGACTTGGGGTCGCGGAAGTAGGTTTCGAAGGCGTCGTCGTCTTGATGACCCGAAGCGGTCGAGGAAGGCATCATGTCGGATCCGATCGCGCGAAGAACCACGTGGAACGGGAGTCCGCCGAGCACATGCACGACGGCCGACCCCGAAGGGCCGGCCGCATGGTAGGAATCAGGAAGGGGATGCGTCAACGACGGACGCGGCAGAGGTCAGGCGCCGGCGTGCCCATTGCGAGCCTGGAGCCGACGCATGACGCCGACCACCACGCCTTCGACCCGGCAATTCTGCAGCCCGACCTCGACCGCTTGCGAACCCGGACGACGCGAGCGGAGCTGGACGCGGTCCTGCATGGGTTCCCAGCGACGCACGATCGTGCTGTCGTTATTGACGGTGACCACGACGGTGTCCCCCGGCTGAGGTGTCTCCCGGGGCTCGCAGACCACGAAATCTCCCGCATCGAGGAATTCGTCGCGGAGGGAGTCGTCACTGACCTGCAGAACGAAGGCGCTGCCGGCCCCTTCGAGGAACTCCTCCGGAACGGCGATGCTCTCCGTCCGGACCGAGGCCTGGATCGGAGACCGCTCGCGGAGTGCGCCCAGCATGGGGATGCGTCGTGCGCGCCCGTCCGGGGTGTCGACGATCTCGATCGCCCTCGAACGGTTCCACTGTCGGCGGATGTACCCCTTTTCTTCGAGGGCCTTCAGGTGCTTGTGCACCGTCCCGACCGAAGAAAGTTCGAAATGGGCCGCCATCTCTTCGAGACTCGGAGCGTAACCCTGAACGGCGATGGTCCGGCGAAGGTAGTCCAGGAGCTCGGACTGCCGCTTGGTGAGGAACAAGGAGGGCCTCCTGGGATGCGTCACGGGCGGGCCTCGGAAGGCGCGCACTGGTGCGGGAGCGAGTCGAAGCGGAAACCGGACGTCGAAGACGAGGTGAACGGCACCGCTAAAATCGTACGCGTGTCGGAAAAATGGTAGACGACAAGAAAAGCGCAGGTCAAGACGGTCGGTAGATTCTTGACCGCTCAATCACCCGTCAGCGGAGCCGGGTGACTCGCCCCACGACCTCGAATCGATCCCCCGTCCGACCCCGCACCACGGCCCGGATCAGGTAGATCCCGGCCGCCGCGGGCTGCCCGGTCGTATCCCGTCCGTCCCAACGGTACCGCCACGTTCCGGCCACGAGGTCCCTCTCCGTGTCCAAGGAGCGGACCCGCCGGCCAGCAACGTCGTAGACCGAGAGCGATTCGAGACGTCCAGGTCGGTCAAGAGCCAGGCGAAGGGTCGTCTCCTGCCGGGACGGATTCGGCCACACTCCGTCCCACCGAACCCAGGGCCCGGCGGGCACCGGACCGACGTCGGTGCTGACCTCGACGTCCCAGCGCGCGACGGAACTTCGCCGCGTGTTGCCCTGTGGATCGGTCGCTTCGACGCGCCACCACCACGTGCCGACCTCCGTGAGACGCGCGACGGTGCTGGTGTCAGGACCCGCCTCGAAGACGGCCCGGACGTCGTTCAGGAGTGGGTCGCGGCTCACCGTCACGCGGTAGTCCAGCCCGTTCGGTGTCTGCAGGTCTTCTGCCGCGTGCCACGCGAGGACGACGTCTTCGCCAGCGCCTGACCGGATACCCCCTTCGGCATCCAACAGCGAGAAGGGAAGCGGCAGGGTCGGCTCCTCGACCTCGAAGACGGCCGCGTGCGCGTCGATCAGACCCCAACCGAGATCGTCGTCCGGCCGAGCAGCCTGACTTGCGGTGCCCCGCAGGGCGGCGGCGACGTCGCCCGGTCCCCAGGCAGGGTGGGCTTCGAGCGTCAGAGCGACCGCGCTGGCCACCAGGGGAGACGCCACGGACGTACCGGAGGCCCAGCCCGTCGGATCCCCGTCGCGTTGGCGTGCCCAACGCACACGCACCCCCAGGGCCGCGACATCCGGTTTCGTGCGCCCGTCCGCGGTCGGACCGCGCGAACTGAAACTGGCGACCACTCCGAGACTGTCGACGGCGGCGACCGTGAGGGCACTGTCGGCATCAGCCGGTGTTCCCAGAGTCCCGGCACCCGCGAGCCCGTTGTTTCCCGCCGAAACCACGGCGACCACGCCAAGGGCCACCATGTCGTCGATCGCCCGCGTGGTCACGGCCGTGTCACCGTCGAGGTCGTCGAAGGTGTAGGCGAAGGTGTCGGGTTCGTCGTTGAAGACACGGTAGCCCAGGGAGCCGTTCATGACGTCGGCGCCCAGAGCTTCGCCCCATTCGAGGGCCGCGACGTAGGCGTCTTCCTCGACACGAGTCTCGCTGCCGACGCGTTCGGTCTTGGCGAGCAAATAGCGGGCACCCCGCGCTCCGCCGACGAGATCCCCGGAGACATAGCCGCCCATGACGCCGAGGACGCCGGTCCCGTGACGATCCTGGGCATCGGGCTCACCCTCTTCGTTCGCGACGACCGGATCGTCGTCGAGGAAGTCCCAGGTGGCCTCGACCTGTGTCGCGCCAAGCGCTGGGTGGTCGAGGGCAAACCCCGTGTCGACCACGAGCACCCGCACTCCGGCCCCGGTGAGTCCGCGCTCGTGAAGTAGATCCAGACCGATCTGGCGTATCTGAATTCGGGACAGGCCGTACTCGGTGTCGGCCACCTCGCGGGCCGGGATGCCGACCTGAGGCGTCGGCGGCGCGGGCGTCGCTTCGAGTCGCGCGACCGGACGAAGGGCCTCGCGACCGAATCGCGCCGCGAGGCGCGCCCTCACGGCGGGTTCGGCGTCGACGCTCACGGCGCTGAGCCATCGGCTCACGGAACGGATCCGCGCACCCGTCGCCTCGATCGCCCGCAAGTCCTCGAGGCGCGGTCCTCGCGAGAGCGTCGCCACCCGGTCCGGCCGACCTCGGAGTGCACGCCGCTGGAGAGCCTCGGGCGTCGGCGCCGGTGGATACGGGTAGTCGCCCGACTCTTCGAACGCCTGTGCGCGAGGAAGCTCGATCCACAGACTTCGGGGCGCGCTCCGGGCCGGTGCGACCAGGCAGACGATCGCCACCGCCGCCACCGCGGCTCCGATCGTCGTTCGTCCAACCGTGCCTCGACGCATGGTTAAGAAGGGGAAAGGGTTACTCGGTCTCCGTCAGGGAACGCAGCCGGTGCTCGGCGATCAAGGCCTCGTCGCTGTCCGGGTGATCCGTGAGAAGTCTCTGGAGAACCTCGCGTGCTGCCTCGGTTTCGTCCAGTTCCACGAGTGAAAAGGCGAGCTTGAGCAGCGACGGTGCCTCGAACTCCGAACCGGGATGCTCGGCCAGAGTCCGCTCGAGGGCCTCGCGCGCGCGCTCGTAATCCCCCTCGGCGTACCACGTCTCCGCGACCCAGTAGTGGGCGTCGTCGGCCAGCTCGCTGTCGCCGAAGCGGCGGAGGACTTCGTCGAAGCCGTCGCGAGCCAGTCCGTACCGCCCACTGGTGTAATCGGCGAAGGCCGCATCGAAGACGTCCTGCCCAGGGGACTCCACACCCGCGTCGACGGGCGGGCTGGCCTCACCGTCGTCGGGAGTCGCCGGTGTCGTGGACGCCCCGCCAGCCGCACGCTGACGACCCAGGACGTCGAGCGCATCACGGATCTCGCGGAGAAGGTCTTCCTGCTCTTGACCGCGCGCATCGAGCTGCCGCACGACACGGTCCAGCGCTGCCAGTTGCGCCTCGAGTTCGGCCCGCCGCTCCACCAACTGCTCCTCGCGTTCGGCGTCGCGTGCATCCAGGCTCTCGAGTGCCGCCACGAGGTCTCGCTGCTGGGACGCCATCTGGGCCTGCAAGGTGGCGATCTCGTCGGTGTTGGTCTCGATCCGCGTGAGCTGCTTGGCGCAGCCGGGGGCGGTCGCCACGACGGCCCCCAGAGCGAGCGCCCTCAGGGTGAGAGACAGTCCGGTTCGTCGCATGGCCGACTAATCCCCGTGCGACAGGTTGAAGTGCGCACGCCGGTTCTGAGCGTAAGCCTCTTCGGTCGTACCGCGGACGAAGGGCTTCTCCTTGCCGAAGCTCACGGTGCGTACGCGCGCCGCCGGAACGCGCAGGTTCACGAGGTACTCGCGCACCGCTTCCGCCCGTCGCCAACCCAGGGCCATGTTGTACTGCGCAGTGCCCCGTTCGTCGCAGTGACCTTCGACGAGGATCGTCACGTCCTCACGTTCGCGAAGTAGACGCGCGTTCTCCTCGAGAACCGCGCGACCTTCGGCGTCGATCACGTCGGAGTCGTAGCCGAAGAACACGTCACGGACCGTGGGCAGCGGAACCGCTGGCTGTTCCAGGTCGGTGCCACCCACCGTTCCGTCGTCGATCGCATTGCCGTCGAAATCCGGTTGTTCGTCGACGGGCGTGATGTCGATCTCGTCGTCCATCATCTGGGTCGGGCCGGAATCGGGGTCGGTCTCCGCTTCGGGCTTGTCACCGCAGCCGGTGGCCAATCCCACCATCAGCAGTAGGCCGAAGAACCAACGGAGGGTCGTCTTCGTCTTGTTCGTCTTCGTCATCGAGGCACTCCTTTGCATCGTGCGATCTCCTCGAGTTCGTCTCCGGACGCGAAACACTCGCGTCCGGCTCATGATCCTTCGCGCGCCACCGGGGACGCGCTCCAGTCGGGTCCGTTGTCGTCGACCGCACCAGAGGTCAGCGGTCGGGCCCAGGCCGTTTCGTAGTCGATGATCCAGAGGCGGCGCGTCCCGTCCCGATCACTGCTCACCACCAGGTGGCGTCCGTCCGGCGCCCAGGCCGGGTCTTCGTTGTTCCCCTCGGCATCGATCGTGAGCGGGATCGGGTTGCTGCCGTTGGAATCCATCACCATGACGTGGAAGAGTCCCATGTGACGGGTGACGTAGGCGATCCGATCCCCGCGTGGCGACCAGACCGGGGCGTCGTTGTAGGTTCCGCGTCGGCTCAGACGTTCCTTGTCCGCGCCGTCGCGATTCATCCGGTAGATCTGCGGCACCCCCCCGCGATCACTCGTGAACGCGATCTGGTTGCCCGTCGGGTCGAAGACCGGACTGCACTCGATCGACGGCTCGAAGGTCAGCTGGGCCTTCACCGTACCCGCGAGATCGATCCGGTAGATTTCGGGATCCCCGTCCCGCGTGAGGGTCACGAGCAATTCGTTTCCGTTCGGGGACCACGCCCCGCCGTAATTGAGCCCGTCGAACTCGGTCACCTTGTTGCTGACGCCGGTCCGGCCGTCGAGCACGAGCAGCCGCTGGCGACCGTTCCAGTAGGAGGTGTAGCAGATCTTCTCGGCGTCGGGCGACCATCGCGGCATGAGATTGAGACTTTGATTGCGCGTGATCTGGCGCAAGTTCGCTCCGTCGTAGTCGACGAGGAAGAGCTCACGCCCTTCGCCCACCGCTCGACTGAAGATGATCCTTGTCTGGGAGATCCCTGTTTCGCCGGTCACCGCGAACACGATCTCGTCGGCCAGATGATGGACGTGCCGCGACGGAGCGTCGAGATCGATCACGTAGCGTTTTCCGACGATCTGACGACGGTTGCGGGCATCGAGGAGTCGTGCCGTCCACACCATCTCGTCGCGCCGCAGACCCGAGAGCGTCAGCTGCAGGACCGTGTCGCCTCCGGTCTCCGTTTCGGAGAGCCAGTCGTCGGGAACGTGGGGAGGCCTCTGAACGCCTTCAGGAAGCGCATTCGCGATCGAGAAGTGTCCACTCCAGATCAGATCGCGCACGAGACGTGTCGCGAGATCAGCCGCGGACTCGCCTGCACCCTCCAGGCTCGACTCGACACTCAAGGGTGCGACTTCGATCGGAGCGCGCACGGCACGCGAACGCTCGACGCGGAGCGTGAACTCCTGTTCGTCCACCTGCGCGTGCGCGGGTGTGATGACGAAGCACGTCGCCAGAACGAGGGCTCCGGCCGATTGGCCTGTCAGTCGTCGGAGATGCATCGGGGCCTCCGGATCCTAGCGTACGTACTCGAAGCGGAAATTGATCGAGATACCGTCGCCGAATCGCGGCGGCAATGCAGGCAAGGGCGCAGCGTCGATCACCGCACGCAAGGCCTGACGATCGAAGACGCTCAACCCACTCGGTTCACTCACGCGCGGACTGGCGACCTGCCCGTCTGCACGGATCCGGAAGGTCACCACCGTCACGACACGCGGTTTGCCCAGGGCACTCGCAGGCGTCGGCTGCCAGCGCCGGCCGATCTTGCGCTGAACGCGCATCAGGTATCCGTCGTCGATCCCCGAATCCGACTGGACTCCGACCTCTCGGTTCGCGTCGATCGCTTCGCTCACCTGTTCGATCGGTTCTTCGGCGGCCGCAACGCTCGGCGTCGGGGTCGTAGGGCGGTTGCTCGACGAATCCACCTGCGCCGCTCGTTGAACCGGCTCGGGCTCGGGCAGGTCCTCGACCGGCGGGGGCGGCGGAAGGTCGGGATCCGGCAGGCCCAGATCCACCGTCTCGACGGGCTCCTCGAATTCATCCGGCAATCTGTCCGGCGGGAGATCGCGCTGCGGCCGCACGACGTCCTCCGGGGGCGGCGGTGGCGGAAGATCGGACTCGGGCATGTCCGGTTCGGGTAAGGGCTCGGCCTCCGTGGGCGGCAGTTCGTCGACCTCGACCGGAACCTCCGTCCGTTCGATCTCGGGCGGAGGAGCCGGCATCGGCTCGTCGACCGTCGGCAACTGGTCCGGCG
>JGI12109J20283_10291755_pt1 | contig 10613 bp, 7 predicted proteins | sample ElkSlonscriptome_12_FD_20283 | JGI IMG/M metagenome (IMG submission 20283) | reverse complement strand
CCGGGACCTGGAAGCGGAGGTGGCCATCCGTAAGGCCCGCGAGGCCGAACTGCAACACAGCGAGACGCGCCTGCGCCGATTGCTGGATCTGGCGCCGCTGCCCATAGGGATCGTACCGGCCAACGACACCCTTCCGGTGCTGAACCGGGCCTTCACCCGACTGTACGGTTACAGCGCCACGGATGTTCCCGACCGGGCAACCTGGCTGCGGCTGGCCTACCCCGATCCGGCTTACCGGGCCTGGGTGGAAACCGATCGCCGGGTGGCAATGGAGCAGGCACGGCGCGTAGGGGACGAACCCGTCACCCGCGAGCGTCGCATCAGCTGCCGCGATGGACAGGTACGCCATGTCCTGCTGAGCATGGCGCTGATCGATGATCAGCAGTTGTGGTTGCACCAGGACATCACCGAATTGCGGCGGGTGGAACAGCGCCTGCGGGAACGGGAGGAATTTCTCACCACTCTCTACGAGGGCATCCAGGTGCCGCTGTTCATCGTCGAGGTGGATGCCGACGGGGAGCTACGCTTCGCCGGCCACAACCCCGCCCACCGGGCGCTGACCGGCTACACCGAGGCGGAAATCCGTGGGCGACGCCCCGAGGAGGTGGCGGATCTGGGCGAACAGGCCGCCACTTTGCGGGAACACTACCAGCGCTGCATCGAGGTGGGCGCGCCCATCCGCTACGAGGAGCGCCTGGTCCTGAAGGGCCGCGAGAGCTGGTGGTTGACCCAGCTCTCGCCGCTGCGCGATGAGTCCGGGCGGATCACCCGGCTCATCGGCTCCAGCCTGGACATCAGCGAACGCCGCGCCATGGAGGAGGATCTGCGTCGGGCCAGGGACGCCGCCGAGGCGGCCAGTCGCGCCAAGAGCCTGTTCCTGGGCACCATTAGCCACGAGTTGCGCACCCCCCTGAACGCCATCCTGGGTTTTGCCCGGCTGCTGCCGGAGCAGGGCGGACTCACGACCGATCAGCAGCGGGCGGTGGCGGTGATCCAGCGCAGCGGTCAGCACCTGCTGGCGCTGATCGAGGATCTGCTGGACGTGACCCGGATCGAGGCCGGACGGCTGGCGCTGGTGCGCGAACCGATGGATCTGTCGCGGCTGCTGGAGGAGGTACTGAGCACGGCGCGGCTGCGTGAGCCGACCCGGGCTATCGTGCTGCACGGCGAGTCCAGGGGGCCGGGGCCGGTATACGCCGATGCCGGGCGGCTACGCCAGATCCTCGCCAATTTGCTGGACAACGCGCTGAAATACAGCGATACCGGGGAAATCGCCGTGAGCGTGCGGCCGTTGCCCGTGAACGCCAGGCCCAGTGGGTGGATCCGGCTGCGTTTCCAGGTGGAGGATGCCGGCATCGGGATCCCGGCGGCGCGGCTGGAGGCGGCGCTGAACGCCTTCGAGCGGGTCCACGATATGGACCGGGGCAGCCCCGGGGTCGGTCTCGGGCTCGCGCTCTGTCAGCGTCTGGTGCGGCTGATGGGCGGCGAGCTACAGTTGCAATCCCGGGTCGCCGGGGCGGCGTGGGCCAGTACCGCCCGCCATCCGCCCCCACCCCCGGACCGCGAACACGGCACGGTGGTCTGGTTCGACCTGACGCTGGAACTGGCCGGCGAGACAGCCGCCTCGGCGCCACCGCAACTGCCGCTGGCCCCTTCCGACGCCTTGCCCTCGCCCAGCCTGCCGGCACCGGAGACCCTCGCGGCCCTGCACGAGTGGCTGGCCGACGGGGATGTGCAGGCGTTGATCACCCGGGCCGAGGCGGCCCTGAACATTACCGAGCACCCGGACTTCTGGCAACGGGTGCTGGCGCTGGCCAGCGAGTTCCGGCTGAAGGAACTGGAGCACTGGCTCGGGCAATGCCGGGACTCGCTGGCGCCGACACCGGGGGAGGACTGAGAGCCGCCATCCTGGGGGCGCGGGATCCGGTACGGCGCTAACCGAACACCTGATTCTCCTGCTCCGCCACCCGCACGAAGGTGGTGCGCTTGGAGAGTTCCTTCAGTTGCCGCGCGCCCACGTAGGTGCAGGTGGAGCGAATGCCGCCGAGGATATCCTTCACCGTCTCCTCCACCGGCCCCCGATAGGGCACCCGCACGGTCTTGCCCTCCGAGGCCCGGTAATCGGCCACGCCCCCGGAGTGCTTGTGCATGGCGGTGTCCGAACTCATGCCGTAGAACAGCAAGCATTTCTCGCCATCCTCCTCCACCACCTCGCCGCCGGACTCGTCGTGGCCGGCCAGCATACCGCCCAACATCACGAAGTCCGCACCCCCGCCGAAGGCCTTGGCCACATCCCCGGGGCAGGTACAGCCGCCGTCGGAGACGATGTGCCCGGATAGCCCGTGGGCGGCGTCGGCGCATTCGATGATGGCCGACAGTTGCGGATAACCCACCCCGGTCTTGACCCGGGTGGTACACACCGAACCCGGGCCGATGCCCACCTTGATGATATCGGCCCCGGACAGCAGCAACTCCTCCACCATCTCCCCGGTGACCACATTGCCGGCGATGATCACCTTGTCGGGGTAGGCCTCGCGGGTGCGGCTGACGAACTCCACGAAGTGCTCGGAGTAGCCGTTGGCCACGTCGATGCAGATGAATTTCAACCGCGCATCCAGCCCCATGATCTCGGCCAACCGCGCCGAGTCGGCCTCGGTGATGCCGGTGCTCAACGCCAGATACTCCATGGCCTGGTCGCTGGATTCGGCGAGAAAACGCCGCCACTGATCCAGCGAATAATGCTTGTGCATGGCGGTGAACAGCCCGAAACCGGCCAGCGCCCGGCTCATGGGGAAGGTGCCCACGGTGTCCATATTGGCCGCCATGATGGGCACCCCGGTCCAGCTCTGGCGGGTGTGCAGGAAGGTGTAGGTGCGCTCCAGGGAGACCTGGGCGCGGGATTTCAGGGTGGAACGTTTGGGACGGATCAGCACGTCCTTGAAGCCGAGCTTCACTTCGGTCTCGATGCGCATGACGATATCCTGGAGGCGTGGTGGGTTTTTTCCGGGCTACTTTAACCTAACCGACACGGCAGGTTAACTATCCCATCCGGGTCGATCCGGAACCAGGCCCCGTAACGTGGCCAGATCCACCATGGCGGTGGCTAGATCCACGGGGGTGTCGAGCGCATCGGCCTCACCGAGCGCCCAACTCAGCGCATTACCCCGCAAGCGCCAGGCGAAGTGCCGGGCCGGCAGGCTCCCGCCAGCGATGCGCCGGCAGCGCCGCCACCAGCCCCTCCCGCCAGGCCCGGTGGCTGGCGGCATCGTAGCCCGACAGCAGCAGCACCCGCACCCGGGCGAGCTAGTTGCTGAACAGCGAGAACTCCCGGGTGGAGTTGGGCTGCATCTCCTCCACCTGCCCCAGCACCTTCACCCGGGTGGGTTCGGAGCCCTCCAGGGTCAGGTGAAAATGCCTGTGGTTGATGTCCAGGCTGTACCACTGGTGGCGGTGGCGGATGCGCAGCCGCATACGCTGCAAGGCCGAGGGCAGGCGCGGGTTGAAGCCGATCATCTCCTCGCTCATGTTGATGCCGGCGTACTGGCGCAGCGCGATATCCACGGAACCGGCCATGGCGCCCAGATGAATGCCCTCCGGGGTGGTGCCGCCCTGCACATCGTCCACGTCGCTTCTGAGCACCCCGCAGAACAGCTGCCAGGCAAAATCCCGGTCGAAGCGGTCCACCACCGCCGCGTGCACCACCTTGGAGAGCGTGGAGCCGTGGGAGGTGCGTTCCCGGTAGTAGGCCACGTGGCTCTCGGTGACATCGCCGGGCAGTTCATAGCCCAGTTGCTCCACCAGCCGGCGCAGATCCCGGGGCGGCAACAGGTAAAACAGCATCAGCACGTCGGCCTGCTTGGAGAGCTTGTAGTGATCCGGGCTGTCGCCCTCGGCCTTGAGGATCCGGTCCAGTCGCTCAATGTTGCCGTAGCGCTCCCGGTAGCCGTTCCAGTCGAACTCCTTGAGGTTCTCGTAACCCTCGAACTGGGCGATCAGACCGTTGGGGAGAAACGGCACGGTCATCTTCTGGGTGATATCGCGCCAGCGCTGCAACTCCGCGTCGTTCAGGGAAAGACGCTCGCGGAGGATACGCTGCTGGGAGGATTCCATGCTCTCCAGGAGCTTCAGCGTCTGCTCCAGCAGCCACACCACCATAAGGTTGGTGTAGGCGTTGTTCTTCAGGCCCGGCATGTCCGAGTCGGGGTATTTCTCGTGGTACTCGTCCGGCCCCATCACCCCGTGGATCTCGTAGCGCCCGGTGTCCATGTTGAAGGAAGTGGCGCTGGCCCAGAAGCGGACGATCTCCAGCAGCATCTCGGCGCCGTAGGTCACCATGAACTCGTGGTCGGTGGTGGCGGTGTAGTAGCGCACGAGGTTGTAGGCGATGGCGATGTTCACATGGCGCTGGTAGCGGCTGAAATCCAGCCCCCAGTGCCCGGAACGGGGGTTGAGGTGCAACTCCTGGGTCTCCTCGCGCCCGCTGCTGCCACTCTGCCAGGGGTACATGGCGCCCCGGAAGCCGTTGTCGCGGGCGTAGCGGCGGGCGGCGTCGAGACGCCGGTAACGGTACAGCAGCAGCGAGCGGGTGATCTCCGGGGAGCGGAAGTTGAAGGAAGGGAAGATGAACAGCTCGTCCCAGAACACATGACCCCGGTAGGCCTCGCCGTGCAGGCCCCGGGCGGTGACCCCCACGTCCAGGTCGACGGTGTTGGGCGAGACGCTCTGCAGCAGATGGAAGATATGCAGCCTGAGGGCCTGCTGCTCGCTGTCGGCGCCCTCGTTCAGTTCGATATCCCAGCGCTGCCAGAGGTGATCCCAGGTCTGGCGGTGGGTTTTCAGCAGGGTTTCGAAGCGATCCTGCTCGCGCAGGCTCTCGCGGGCGTCCACCAACGGCTCGCTGATGCCCCGGTCCCGGGAAGTGTAGAGGGTGATGATCTTCTCGGCGCTGAGGGTCTGCTGCTGGGCCACGGTACAGGACAGGGTCTGGCCCACCACGCCGTCGTCGTCGATGGGCTCGGGCGACACCGTCGCCAGTTGGTCGTCCAGGTACAGGCGGGTACGGGCGGTCTGCGCCACCTCCAGCCGGGACTGGTTGGTGCGCACCCGCAGGTACACGCCCTCCTCGCCCTCGCCGTCCAGCGGTCCCCGGTCCAGCACCTCCAGATGGCGGGAGTTGAGATCGCCGTAGCGGGCCACCCCGGCGTTGATCACCGCGCCGTCCAGACAGGAGCGGATGGTGATATGGCCCGACCAGTTCAGCGGCGTGATGCTGTACTGGATGGCTGCCAGATGGGGGTCGCGCATGTGTACCAGACGGCGGCTGTACAGGCGGGTTTCCCGGCCCTGGTGGTCGCGCACCGTCAGGTGCCGCTCCAGCACCCCGCCCTGCATGTCCAGCACCTGACGGTACTGAGTGAGGTTGCTGGGCTGGATGTGGAACCAGTCCTCGTCCTCGATGCGGAAGGTGAGCAGCAGCCAGTTGGGGAAGTTCACCAGATCCTCGTTGGTGATGATCCGCCCGGCCACCTCGGTATCCAGCCGGTTGTAGCCGCCGGCCAGATAGGTGCCGGGGTAGTGGATCTCACTGGCGCTAAGCTCACAGGCCGCGCCGCGGCTGGCGAAGTAGCCGTTGCCCAGGGTGCAAAGGGCCTCGCGGAGTGCCTCCGAGGCGGGCTCGAAGCCCTCGTAGACCAGTTGCCAGCGGTGGGTCTGGACGCCGGTGGCATGAACCGTACTCATCAGTTGCTCTCCTTTGCCAGGTCGATCAGCGCCTCGAGAAACTGCTGGGCCTCGTCCACGTTGCGTACCCGGTAGTGGGCCGCCGAGGCTCGGGGGGCATCGGCCACCAGCACCCCCATGCCGCGGTCGTTGTCGGCCAGCGCCCGGAAGGCATCCTCGTCGGTGGTATCGTCGCCCACGTACAGGGGCAGCACATCACTGCCGAGTTTGAGCGCCTCCAGCAGCCACAACACCGCCTTGCCCTTGTGCCAGTCGATCTTCGGACGGATCTCGAAGACCTTCTTGCCATGGTTCAGGCGCAGTTTGTCGTGGGCCGCCACCGCCTCGTTCACCGCCTGTTCCACGGTGGCGAAGTCAGCGTCGCTCACCAGCCGGTAATGCACCGACAGGGAGAACTTCTTGGGCTCCACCAGGGCGCCGTCGATGCCGGCGAGCTTGCCTTCCAGCAGGGCGGTGGCCGACTGCACCTGCTCCATGAAAGCCTCGCCCTGCTCGTGGCGGATGGTGTCGCCGCTGCTGGTCTGGATCTCGAAGCCGTGGTCGCCGGCGTAGCTGAGTTCGTCCAGTTGCACCTTCTGGCGCACGTTGGCCATGGCCCGGCCGCTGACGATGGCCAGCACGCAGACCTCGCCGAGGCGGCGCAGGGTGTCGCGCATGGCGTCGGTGAGGAGCGCCTGCTCGGGGGTGTCGACGATGGGCGTGAGGGTCCCATCGTAATCCAGGAACACGGCCAACCGCTTACCTCGCAAGCGATCGGTAAACGCTTGCAGATGGGTCAGTGCCAGCGGTAAATCAGAGTTTTCGGAAGTGCTCATCGATAGCCTCCACGGTGAGTTCGGATAGATCATCCACCACCCAATCGGCGCCGTTGTCGCGCAGCGCCTGCGGGTCGGATTCGCGGTTGATGCCGATCACCAGGCCGAAATTGCCGTCGCGGCCTGCCTGCACCCCGGAGATGGCATCCTCCACCACGAAAGAGCGCCTGGGCGTCACGCCCAGCCACTCGGCACATTTCACGAACATGGCCGGATCGGGCTTGCCCGGCAGGCCCTGCTCCACCAGCACCACGCCGTCCACCCGGGCCTCGAACAGATCGCTGATGCCGGCGCGCTCCAGCACCATCGCGCAGTTCTTGCTGGAGGAGGCGACACCGATGGACACGCCGAGCTTCTTGAGCGCCCGTACCAGGTTCTCCGAGCCGGGGAACACGGTGGCACCTTCGCGCTCCAGCACCGCCTGGAATTCCAGGTTCTTGCGGTTGCCGAGACCACAGACGGTTTCCTGCTCGGGGGTGTCGTCGGGGCTGCCAAGGGGTAGCCGGATATTGCGAGATTCCAGGAACGCGCTCACCCCGTCGTAGCGGGGCAGCCCGTCCACGAAATCCAGATAATCCTGTTCGGTGAATGGCCTGAACACCTCGCCGAGGCGATCGGCGCGGCGCCGGAGATATTCGTCGAAAAGGGCTTTCCAGGCTTTTTTATGCACCTGGGCGGTATCGGTGATGACGCCGTCCAGATCGAAAATCGCGCCTTCGAAGGTCATGGTGGCTGGACCTCTGGGCCAAATTGGGAGGAGTAGGTTTTTTCAACCATAGAGGATTGTGAACGGCCTTGCCAGGGTGAGAAGAATTTCCGGGTATTTATTTCCGGATCTCTGTTTCCGCCAACAACCAATCGCGGAACACCCCCACCCGGGCATCCGCCGCCTCCGGCGCGCTGGCCATGAAGTACACACTACCGCTGGCCACGAACCCCAGCGGCGCCTGCAATCGACCCGCCGCCAGATCCTCCCGCACCAGCACCGCCGGGGCCAGCGCCACGCCGATGCCGGCCACCGCCGCTTCCAGCATGTAGAGCAGTTGCGCGAAGGTCTGACCGCCCGCCAGAGCGAGTTCGGGCTCGCCCACCGCGCCGGCCCATTCCTGCCAGGCGTCCATCCGCGAGGTGGTGTGCAGCCTGGGCAGAATTCGCAGATCCGCGGGCCGCTCCACCGGCTGCGAGGCCAGCAACGCGGGGCTGGCCACCGGGCCGAAGGTCTCGTGGAACAGTTCGGTGACCCGCCAGTCCGCCGGCCACGGCGGCTTGCCCACATCGATGAGCACATCCACCCCGTCGCGGCGGAAATCCACCGGGCCGGCGCGGGTGGCCAGACGCACCTCCAGATCCGGAGCGTGGGCCTGCCAGCGATGCAAGCGGGGAATCAGCCAGCGCAGCAGGTAGGTGCCGGGACTTGCCACCTGCAAGGGCACCGGACGGGCCTCGGCCAGCGCCTGCCGACACCCGGCGCTCAACAATTCGAAGGCGCTACGGGCCGCCGGAAACAGCCGCTCGCCGGCCCGGGTGAGGCGCAGCCGTCGTCCATCCCGGTGAAACAGACTCACACCCAGATAATCCTCCAGATTGCCGATCTGGCGGCTCACCGCGCCGTGGGTGACGGACAGCTCCCGGGCGGCGGCGGTCATGCTGTGCAGGCGAGCGGCGGCCTCGAAGGCGCGAAGGGCGTTCAGGGGGGGTAAAGTGTTCACGGGTACCTGTCAGGAAAACTCACGGATAGCGTGAGCAATCATGGCTTTTTCTCGGCGCCGGAGGCAAGGTAAAGTACCAGGCAAATCCACCCCCGGAGGACCCCATGTCCCAACCCGCCCGCAACACCTACCGCGCCGGCCCCGACGAGACCGGCCATTTCGGCATCTACGGCGGCCGCTTCGTGGCCGAGACCCTGATGCCGCTGATCCTGGAACTGAAGGAGGCTTATGAAAACGCCCGCCAGGACCCGGCCTTCCAGGAAGAATTCGATTATTACATGCGCGACTACGGCGGCCGCCCCAGCCCGCTCTATTACGCCGAACCCCTCACCCGCCATCTGGGCGGCGCGAAGATCTACTTCAAGCGCGACGAGCTCAACCACACCGGCTCCCACAAGATCAACAACTGCATCGGCCAGATCCTCATGGCCCGACGCATGGGCAAGCAGCGCATCATCGCCGAGACCGGCGCCGGCCAGCACGGGGTGGCCACCGCCACGGTGGCGGCGCGCTTCGGCATGCAGTGCGTGGTGTACATGGGCGCCAAGGACATCGAGCGCCAGCAGCCGAACGTGTTCCGCATGAAGCTGCTCGGCGCCGAGGTGGTGCCGGTGGAGTCCGGCTCCAGAAGCCTCAAGGACGCCATGAACGAGGCCCTACGCGACTGGGTGACCAACGTCCGCGACACCTATTATCTCATCGGCACAGTGGCCGGCCCCCACCCCTATCCCTCCATGGTGCGGGATTTCCAGTCGGTGATCGGCACCGAGACCAAAGCCCAGATGCTGGAGCGCGAGGGCCGGCTCCCCGATAGCCTGGTGGCCTGCATCGGCGGCGGCTCCAACGCCATGGGGCTGTTCCACCCCTTTCTGGACGACAAGGAGGTGGCGATCCATGGCGTGGAGGCCGGCGGCAAGGGGCTGGACTCGGGGTTGCACGCGGCCTCCCTCACCGGCGGCCAGCCCGGGGTACTGCACGGCAACCGCACCTATCTGTTGCAGGACGACGACGGCCAGATCACCGAGGCCCACTCGATTTCCGCCGGATTGGACTACCCCGGCATCGGCCCGGAGCACGCCTGGTTGAAGGACACCGGGCGGGTGAACTACGTCTCCATCACCGACGACGAGGCGCTGGAAGCCTTCAAGCTCTGCTGCCAGTTGGAGGGCATCATCCCGGCGCTGGAGCCGGCCCACGCGCTGGCCCAGGTGATCAAGCTCGCGCCGACCCTGCCGGGGGACCATCTGATGGTGATGAACCTCTGCGGGCGGGGCGACAAGGACATCTTCACCGTGGCCCGCCACCTGGGAGCCGAGCTGTGAGCAACGTCAGCAACACCCGCATCGACCGCCGTTTCGCGGAACTGAAAGCAGCCGACCGTAAGGGTCTGGTCACCTACCTGATGGCCAACGACCCGGACTACCAGACCAGCCTGGCGATCATCAAGGCCCTGCCCGGGGCCGGCGCCGACGTGATCGAGGTGGGCATGCCCTTCTCCGATCCCATGGCCGAGGGACCCACCATCCAGGCCGCCGCCCAGCGCTCGCTGAAATCCGGCGGCAGCCTGCGCCGCACCCTGGCGCTGGTGCGCGAGTTCCGCAAGGACGACGACACCACCCCCCTCGTGCTGATGGGCTACTACAACCCGATCTATCGCTACGGCCCCGAGAACTTCGTTCACGATGCGCTGGAAGCCGGCGCCGACGGGGTGATCGTGGTGGACCTGCCCCCGGAGGAGGACGAGGAACTGTGCCTGCCGGCGCTGCGCGCCGGGCTTAACTTCATCCGGCTGGCCACCCCCACCTCCGACGAGAAGCGCCTGCCGGCGCTGCTGGCCAACACCTCGGGCTTCATTTATTACGTGTCCATCACCGGCATCACCGGGGCGGCGGCGCCGGACACCGACACGGTGCGCGCGGAGGTGGCGCGGATGCGACCGTTCACCGACCTGCCCATCGCCGTGGGCTTCGGCATCCGCACGGCGGATCAGGCCGCCGAGATCGCCGCCGGGGCGGACGCGGTGGTGGTGGGCTCGGCGCTGGTGAGTCTGGTGGGTAACGCCACCAGCCCGGAGGTGGCGCGCGATAGCGTGTTGGGGCTGGTGCGGGAGCTGGCCGAGGGGGTGCGGCGGGCCTGAGGGGGCGTGGTATGCTGTCAGGGCTTGCCGTCACCGATCAGTCGGAGTGACCTGCCATGAGCCCACACGCTTCTCGCAAGCCATCCCTCTACCAGCAACTGCTGGCCCTGCCCGAGGGGCTGACTGGCGAGATCATCAATGGCCAGTTATACACCCAGCCCCGCCCGGCCTGGCCCCATAGCCTGGCCGGCTCACGACTGGGCGCCGATATCG
>JGI12109J20283_10137135_pt1 | contig 10620 bp, 7 predicted proteins | sample ElkSlonscriptome_12_FD_20283 | JGI IMG/M metagenome (IMG submission 20283) | reverse complement strand
GCGCTTCGGCGCCTGGCTCGTGGAGGGGCGCTTTGACTGAGGTGCCAGCGACGGGCCCGGTCGACGTCCTCGTCACCGGGGCCGCCGGCTTCGTCGGCGAGGCGCTCATCGAGCGCCTCATCGCCGATGGGGCGACGGTGATGGGCACCGATCTGCGCGCCGGTCGCTTCCCGACCGTGCGCATGGACGTCAGCGACCCGCTCGAGGTGACCCAGGTGCTCGAGCGCTTCCGGCCCCGGCGGGTGGTCCACTCGGCTGCCATCGTCGACGACCGGCTGCCGGACGCGGCGCACCAGGCGGTCAACGTCGAGGGGACGCGGAACGTGCTCGAGGTCGCCGCGGCCCACGGGGTCGAGCGCTTCGTGCAGGTCTCGTCGATCGCCGCCCTCGGGGTGGACCCTCCGCCGGGTGCGAACGCCGAGAGCCCGCTCTGCTTCGAGCCGCGCCACCCGGAGCATGACGCCGGCCACCACGGCGCCGCCTACTTCCGGACCAAGGCCCACTCGGAGGCGATCGTGCGCGCCGAGACCCGCATCGAGTGGACCGTGGTGCGGCCCGGAGACGTCTACGGTCTGCGCAGCGAGCCCTGGGTGCGCCGGCCGCTGGCGATGATGCGCCAGGGGCACCCCGTGATCCTCGGCGACGGCTCCGGCCGGATGGCGCCCTGCTTCATCGACAACCTCACCGACGGCCTCGCCGCGGCCCTCGTCCATCCGGAGGCCGGTGGTGGCATCTTCACCTTTCACGACGGCGGCGAGGGGGTCGCCTACCGGACCTATTTCGAGCGTCTGGCCGCCGTCGGCGGCGCGCCCCGGCCCCGGGCCATGCCCCGGTCGGTGGGCCTCGCGGCCGCGCGGGCCGCGGTCCTCGCCCAGCGCCTCACCGGCAGGCCGCCGCCCCTGACCCCCGGCGCCGTGCGCTACGTCACCCGCCCCTCGACCTACCGCCTCGACGAGGCCCAGCAGGTGCTCGGTTGGGAGCCGCGGGTGCCCTTCGGCGAAGCGATGGAGTCCATGCGCGGCAAGCTCGTCTGACTTGCCCCCGCGGGGGCGCTCTGGCACTCCGTCGAGATGCGATCGTCGTTCACCGTTCGGGGGGTGCTCTGCGCATTCGTGCTCGTCGCCTTCGGCTGTGACGAGCTCGCCATCGAGGGCTCCGATGGGTCGACCTTCGACCGGGACGCCGGCCCCATCGACGCGGCCCCCGCCGTGGACGCGCGGCCGCCCGAGGACCTCGACGGCTTCGTCGAGTGGCAGATGGAGGCCGGCGGCTTGCCCGGGTTGGCCGCCGGCCTCGTCGTCGATGGCGAGGTCGCCTACGTCGGCACCTGGGGCTACGCGGACGTGGACAGCGGCGTGCCGGTGGCCGAGGACACGCTCTTCGTCGTCGCCTCGGTCTCCAAGCTCTTCACCGCCGTGCCCCTGATGCGCCTCGTCGAAGAGACGGGCCTCGACCTCGATCGCTCCACCGAGGCTGCCTTCGACTTCCCCATCGTGCATCCGGAATTCCCCGAGGCGCCGATCACCACCCGCCAGCTCCTCACCCACACCAGCGGCATGACCGACGCCTGGCTCACCCTCGGTGAGACCACCTACGCAGGCGACCCGCCCATCGATCTCGGCGACTTCGCCCGCGGGTACGCGCAGCCGGGTGGCGACCTCTATCAGGCGGGGGCGAACTTCGGTCCCGCGCCGGCGAGCGACTGGGAGTACTGCAACGCGGCCTTCGCCGTCGCCGCGCACCTGGCCGAGCTCGGCTGGGGCGAGGACTTCCGGGCGCTGAGCGAGCGCATGGTCTTCGAGCCCCTCGGCCTGAACGACACCGGCTGGTTCTTCGCCGACGTGGACCCGAGCAAGCTCGCCGTTCTCTACACCTACAGCGCGCCGCGGGACGCCTTCGTGCCCCTCGACCAGGTGAACTATGCCCACTATCCCGCGGGTGGCCTGCGCAGCAGCATCCGGGACCTGCTCCGCTACGCCCGGGCGTGGCTGAATTTCGGCGAGCTCGAGGGGGAGCGCTTCCTCGCCGAGGACACGGTGCGCGCGATGCTACAGCCACAGGTGCCGGACCTCAGCACCCGGCAGGCGCTGGTGCTCCGCTACGACGCGCTGAACGGCAACACCTACATCGGCCACAGCGGCGCGGGCATCGGCGGCAGCGCGAACTTCCTGATGCTCCCCGGCCAAGACGCGGCGCTGGTGGTGGTCACCAACGGTGATGCCTATGTGCGTGCCCGCCTCGGCATGCCCGCAGGCCGCGACGCCTTCGAAGCGATCCTGAGCCGCATGGAAGACGAGCTGCAGGCTCGGCTCGCGCGCTGACGCGGCCGCGCGCTCGCCGCCGACCCTCTACCGCTGGGCGCTCCGCGCCCTATGAAACTCCCATGATTGCCATCGATTGGTTGAAGGACACCTACGCCTGCCTCGACGGGATGAACCTCGAGGGGTTCCTCGCCCGCCTCACCGACGACGTGCGCGTGCGCTTCGGCAACGCGCCGCCGGTGCACGGCAAGCACTCGGTCCGCGAGGGATACGCCGAGTACTTCGAGCGCATCGGCGCCATGCGGCACCACCCGGTGCGGGTCTGGGACGAGGGCGACTTCCTCGGTTTCCAGGCGAACGTCCGCTTCACCCGCAAGGAGGACTCGGCGGTGCTCCACATCCCGACCTTCACTGCCTGGCGGCTCCGGGGCGACAGGGGCGCGAGCATCCAGGTCTTCGCCGATCTGGGGCCCCTCTTCGAAAAAGGGTCGGTGCCGGACCTCTGCGCGGGACGGGCCATCGACGTGGTGCACGAGGCCGGTCTGGAGAGCTTCCCGGCGAGCGATCCCCCCAGCTGGACCCCCGGCTGAGGCGACGGAGCAAGACCGCGCGGTGTATGCTCGCGCTCGATGACCAGCGAACGCCGGGATTGGGACGCCGCGAGCCTTCGAGAGGATTTCGAGAAGCGGGGCATCCGTCACGTGAAGGTGGGGGGCACGGATGTGGACGGCGTGCTCCGAGGAAAGCTCATCGCGCCGTCGAAGGCCTTCTCGGCGCTGGAGAAGGGCTTCGGCTTCTGCGACGTGATCTTCGGCTGGGACATCGCCGATCAGCTCTACGACAACGTGACGGTCACCGGCTGGGACAGCGGCTACCCGGACGCGCTCGCGAAGATCGATGCGAGCACCTACCGGGTCGATCCCCACGAGCCGGACACCGCCCACTTCCTCGTCGACTTCTTCACCCCCGAGGGCAAGCCCCACCCCGCCTGCCCGCGAAACCTGCTCAAGCAGGTCAGCGCCCGCGCAGAGAGCGCCGGCTACCACGCGGTCTTCGCCTGCGAGCTGGAGATGTGGATCTTCAAGGAGACGCCGGAGTCGCTCCGCGAGAAGCGCTTCGGCGGGCTCACGCCCCTCAGCCCGGGCATGTTCGGCTACTCCTGGCTCCGGGAGGGCCAGTACCGGGAGCTGGTCCACGACGTGCTCGACACGATGAAGGCCTACGACGTCGAGGTCGAGGGCTTCCACACCGAGACCGGCCCGGGCGTCTGGGAGGCGGCGATCCTCTACGACGACATCGTGCGGGCCGCCGACAAGGCGGTGCTCTTCAAGACGATGATGAAGCAGATCTGCCACCGGCACGGGCTCAGCGTCACCTTCATGGCGAAGTGGAACGAGGAGCTCCCGGGCTCGAGCGGCCACATCCACCAGAGCCTCTGGGACTCGGAAGGGGAGACGAATCTCTTCCACGACCCGAAGGACGCGAACGGGCTCAGCGCCAAAGCGCGCCAGTACATCGCCGGGCTCTACCGGACCGCGCCGGACCTGACGGCGCTCTACTCGCCCTTCATCAACAGCTACCGGCGCTATGTGCCTGGCCTCTGGGCGCCGCTCACCGCGAGCTGGGGCATCGAGAACCGCACCTGCGGCCTGCGGGTGATCACCGGCGACAGCGCCACCCGGGTGGAGCTCCGCCAGACCGCTGCCGACGTGAACGCCTACGTGGCCATGGCCGCCGCCCTCGGCGCCGGTCTCCACGGCATGGACGAGGCCCTCGAGCTGCCGCCGGAGACCAAGGGCGACGCCACCGCCGACGCCGCCGAGGGTGCGCCGCTGCCCCGGACCCTCGAGCAGGCGACCCGGAAGCTCGCCGAGAGCGAGACCGCGCGGACCATCCTCGGCGAGCCCTTCGTGGACCACTACGTGCGTCGCTGCGACTGGGAGGTCCGCGAGGCGCGCAAGGCGGTGACCGACTGGGAGCTCGCCCGCTACTTCGAGTCCGTCTGAGAAGGGAGTGACGTGAGAGTCCCGAGAGCCATACGTGCCTTCGTCGAGCGCCCGCGCCTGCCGCGGCTCGAGCCCTACGTCCCCCAGGCGAACGATCCGGCGATCTTCTGGTTCAACGGCGAGCGCGAAGACATCGTTCGCGAGGTCGCCGAGCGGGTGGCCGCCGACCACGGTCGCTCGGTCGGGGCCCTCGAGCTCGCCCTCAACGATTGCGCGATGACCGAGATGCGCCGTCTCGATTCGCAGGGGGACGACGAGGCGCGCCGGGATCTGGGCCAGTGGCGAGCGCTCTCGCGGCACATCGCCCGCATGAGCGAGGGTGAACAGCGCAGAGCCGTCCGCGAGGTGACCACGCGCTTCGCCGAGGACGTCGCGGGCAATTTCGACCCGCGGGTCTATCGCTTCGCCATTCGAGCCGTGCCCCGTCTGCTCGCCTCGCTCATGCAGCCCTCGCAGCTGCCGCGGGCGCTCACCGAGGGCGAGCGAGTCCTCGATCGACTCTTCGGTGTGGAAGGAGACGCGGAGAAGCTGCAGCGCCTCGAGAAGGTCGGCTCCCTGGTCTACGTACCGACCCACTCGTCGAACCTCGACTCCATCGTCCTCGGCCGCGCCCTCGAGAAGGCCGGACTCTCGCCGGTGGTCTACGGCGCGGGCAAGAACCTCTTCACCAACCCGATCATCAGTTTCTTCATGCACAACCTCGGCGCCTACCGCGTCGACCGGCGCATCGACGCCAGCCTCTACAAGCACGTGCTCAAGACCTACTCACAGGTGATGATCGAGCGCGGCTACCACTCGCTCTTCTTCCCCGGCGGCACCCGCAGCCGCTCGAACATGCTCGAGAACAAGCTCAAGCTGGGGCTGATGGGAAGCGCGCTCTCGGCCTTCGCGCACAACCAGACCCGCGGCGTGGACCGCCGGGTCTTCTTCGTGCCGACGACGATCAACTACGCCCTCGTCCTCGAGGCGGAGACCCTCGTGGAGGACTGGCTCAAGGCCGAGGGGCAGGCGCGCTACATCATCGAAGACGACGAATTCTCGCAGCTCGATCGCTGGGTGGCATTCCTCCGCAAGGTGCTCGACATGCAGGCCGCCTGCGTGATCCGCTTCGGCGATCCGGTCGACCCCTTCGGCAACCCGGTCGACGACGAGGGGCACTCCATCGCCCCGGGGGGGCAGACCATCGACCCGGCCTCCTACGTGCGCCGCCGCGGACGGGCGACCCTCGACGACGCCCGGGACGCTGCCTACACCCGGGACCTCGGCGAGGTGCTCGTGCGCCGCTTCCGCCACGAGACGGTGCTCATGTCGACGGCCCTCGTCGCCCACGTGCTCTGGCGGCGCATCGTGGATGCGTCGCCGGGCGCCGATCTCTTCTCCCGGCTTCGCATGCGGGGCGAGGTCTCCATGGCCAAGGAAGAGGTGGTGGCCGAGGTCGCCGAGCTCCGGGACCGGCTCTTGGGGCTGCAACGCAAGGGCAAGGTCCGGCTGAACCGCTGGCTCGCCGCGGCGGATCCCGCGGTCGTCGTCGACCGGGCGCTCCGGGTCTGGAACGGCTACCACACCCGCATGGCCGCTCGGGACGTGGGCCGGGAGATCGTGGCCGAGGATCCGACGCTGCTCCTCTACTACCAGAATCGGCTGGTCCCCTTCGCCACCCGCGTCTGTGGCGAGCACGAGCGTGCCGCCCGCGAGATCGCGCAGCTGGGGTTGCTCTCGTGAGCGCGCCCGGCGAAGGACGGGAACTCCCGTCGGTCGGCGTCGTTGGCGGCGGCGGCTTCGGCCAGGCCCTCGCCCAGGCGCTCCGGCGCGCCGGGCGCCGGGCCCAGCTCTGGAGCCGCCGGAAGCTCGACATCGAGGGGGTCGAGACCACCCAGGAGCTGGCCGACCTGAAGCGCTCGGAGCTCCTCTTCCTGGCGGTGCCCTCGACCTACGTCGCCGACACCGCGCGGCAGCTCGGGCTGCACCTCGATGGCGAGCACCTGCTGGTGCACGTGAGCCGCGGGCTCATCGGCGACGACCTCCTGACGCTCTCGCGCGTGCTCCGGCGCACGACGCCGGCGCACCGCACCGGCGTGCTCGCCGGGCCCCTCGACGCCGAGGCCCTCGCCGAAGGGCAGCCCACGGGCGCCATCGTCGGCACCCGCTTCCCGGAGGTGGCCCAGGCGGTGCGCGAGGCGATCGGTGGCGACGCGCTGCGCATCTACGAGAGCCGGGACGTGGTCGGCGTGGAGGTCGCCGCAGCGGTCGTCGGCTACCTCGCGCTGGCGGTCGGCGTCGGCCAGGAGCTCGGCGTCTCCCCGGCGACGGTGGCGGTGCTCCTCACCCGTGGCATGGCCGAGGCCGCGCGCTGGGCGCCCTCGCTGGAGGCCAAGGCCGACACCCTCTACGGCCTCGCCGGACAGGGGGATCTGCTCGCGGTTGCCGGCGGCGACGAACGACCGGAGGTGCGTCTCGGCCGGGCGATCGCCACCGGAACCTCCCTCGAAGAGGCCGGAAAAGCGGTCGGAGCCCATATCGAGGGGGTGACGATTGCCCGCCGCGTGCATGCCTATGCGAGTAAGATCGGCGAGCAGACCCCGATTGCGGGTATGATCGCGGACGTCGTCGAGAGACGCCGCGCCGCGCCCGACGCGATGGCGGCTCTGATGGCGCGACAGGTCGGGACGGAGTAAGGAGCAGTCGATGACCACGGTGTGGAGCTTTCCCACTCGGATCCTCTTTGGAGAGGGCGTCGCCTCGGAGGCGCTCGCCGCCGAGGTGAAGAACCTCGGTGGCTCGAAGGTGTTCTTCGTCACGGACGGAGGCGTACGTGGCGCGGGGATCGTGGATCCGCTCGCCGAAGCCCTCTCGGAGGCCGGGATCGAGAGCGAGGTCTTCGATCAGATCTCGTCCAACCCCCTGGAGTCGGAGGTGCTGGCCGCCACCGATGCCTACCGCGCGGCCGAGGCCGACCTGGTGATCGCCGTCGGCGGCGGGAGTCCGCTCGACGTGGGCAAGATCGTGCGCCTCGCGGCCACCCACCCACTGCCCCTGGCCCAGTACGACGACGCCATCGGTGGCGACGCGAAGGTGGTCAACGACGTGCCGCCGATGATCGCGATCCCCACGACCGCGGGCACCGGCAGCGAGGTCGGTCGCAGCGGCGTGGTGACCCTCCAGGCCACCAACAAGAAGACCGTGATCTTCGCGCCGAAGCTGCTGCCCGACGTGGCGATCCTCGATCCGAAGCTGACCGAGTCGCTGCCGCCTCGGGTGACCGCGGCGACCGGTATGGACGCGCTCACGCACCTCATCGAGGCGTACTGCGCGAAGGGCGATCACCCGATGGCCGACGCCATCGCCCTCGAGGGCATCCGGCTCTGCGCCGAGTACCTCGAGCGCGCCGTGCACGACGGCAAGGACCTCGAGGCCCGTGGGGCGATGCTCAAGGCCTCGCTCATGGGCGCGGTGGCCTTCCAGAAGGGCCTCGGCGCCTGCCACTCGCTCGCCCATCCGCTCAGCGCCGAGCACGACCTACACCACGGTCTCGCCAACGCCATCTGCCTGCCAGCCGTGCTCGACTTCAACCGCGGCGCCGTGCCCGAGCGCATCGGCCGCATCGCCAAGATCCTCGGCGCCCGCGGCGACGACGAGGAGACCCTCGCCTTCGAGTGCTCGGGCGCCGTTCGCGCCCTGCGCAAGAAGATCGGCCTGCCCGACGGCCTCGGCGCCGTCGAGGTCCCCGAGGACGGCCTCGCCCGCCTCGCGAACCTCGCCTACGACGACGTCTGCCACACCCTGAACCCCCGCGAATGCACCGCGGAGGATCTGCTCTCCCTCTACCGCGCCTCCTACTGACGGCGAGCCGATGAGCTCCGCCCACGGCACGGAGCGCTCGACGCGCACGCTCACCGAAGGGGAGGTGATCGCCGAGCGCTACGAGGTCCGGGGGCTCCTCGGCGCGGGCGGCATGGGCGCGGTCTATCGGGTCTTCGACCGCAAGCTCGACGAGGTGGTCGCGCTCAAGGTGCTCGCGCGGACTGCGCCTGCGGCGATCGAGCGCTTCTCCCGGGAGGTGCGGCTCGGGCGGAAGGTCACCCACCCGAACATCGTCCGCACCCACGACCTCGGCGAGGACCGCGGGCTGCACTTCCTGACCATGGAGATCGTCGAAGGGCGCGCCCTCGACGCGGTGCTCGCGGAGCGGGGCGCGCTGCCGGTGGAGGAAGCGATGGCCATCGGCGCCGCCATCGCCGCCGGTCTCCACGCGGCGCACGAGGCGGGGGTCATCCATCGGGATCTGAAGCCCGCGAACGTCCTCCTCGCCGAGGACGGCCGCGTGCGGGTGACCGACTTCGGTATCGCCCGCGCCGCCGACACCGAGGATCGCACCCACGAGACGGGCGCCATCCTGGGGACGCCCCACTACATGGCGCCGGAGCAAGTCTCGGGGCAGCCGGTGGACGCCCGCACGGACATCTACGCCCTCGGCAGCATCCTCTACGAGCTCCTGAGCGGCGCGCCGCCCTTTGAGGGCGCGACGCCGATGGCGGTGGTGTCCCAGCGGCTGCTCTACGAGGGGCCGACGGAGCTGAGCGCGAAGGCTTCGGTCCCGGCACCGCTGGCGACGCTGGTGATGCGCTGCCTCCGCCGTGAGCCGGCACAGCGACCGCATTCCGCGGTCAGGGTGGCCGAGGCCCTCGGGTCGGACGGGACGTTGGGCACCGAGTCCGGCCGGCTGAGCCTCTTCGCTCCGCTGCCGACCGAGGCGCAGCCCTCCGTCGCGGTGCTGCCCTTCACCTACCGTGGTCCTGCAGCGCACGACTATCTCGGCGAAGGGCTCGCGGAAGAGCTCATCGATGTGCTCTCCCGCACCCGCGGCCTGAAGGTGCTCGCCCTCGGGGCCACGCGCCCCTTCGCCGCGAGCCGTGACCCGCGGCGCATCGCGCGGGAGCTACGGGCGAGCGCCGTCGTCGACGGCACGGTCGTCTTCGGCGGTGAGCGCGTGCGGCTCAGCGCTCGGCTCAGCGACGCGAGCGGCGTGCAGCTTTGGAGCGAGCCCTTCGAGGGGCGCTTCGCCGACGTCTTCGTGCTGCAGCAGTCGCTGGGCGGGCGGGTCGCCGAGGCGCTCCGGCTGGAGGTCGAGGCCGCCCACTACCGCGGGAGCGCGCCGGAGGAGGCCATCGCACTCTACCTGCGCGGTCGCCGGGGGCTCATGGCGGACGTGCTCCACGAGCCGGAGCGCGCCGAGGCCGATCTCGAGCGGAGCCTCGAGCTCGCGCCACGCATGACCCCGGCCATCGCGGCCCTCGCCATGGCCAGCGTGCGCGCCTGGTGGGGACGGCCCGATCCGGAAGGCACGCGCGCGGCTCGGGCCGAGCAGCACGTCCGCCGGGCCGTGGAAGATGCACCCAAGCTCGGCGAGACCCATCTCGCCGAAGCGATGCTCGCCGGCCAGCTCGGGGACTTCGCTCAGGTGGCCGTCGGCACCGGTCGTGCTCTCGAGCTCGTGCCCACGCTTCCCTTCGCTCACCAGTATCTGGGCGCGCTGCAGATCGAAGCGGGCCGCGAGCGGGAAGGGCGGGAGCGGCTACACCTCGCCCTCGAGCTCGACCCGTCGCTCAACGCTGCCCGCTTCTCCCTCGCCCGTCTCGAGGCGCTGCGCGAACGCTGGAATGACTACCGGGCGCACATGGACGTGTTGAGCGAGTCGTTCGGAGGCCCGACCCTTCCGCTCTGCGGCCTGCAGTTTCGAGTCGCCCTCTGGCGCGGCGAACGAGCGGAGGCCGCGCGCTGGCGCCGAGCGACGGCCGAGCTCCCGATGCCCGTGGGCGCTCGCACGGCCGAGCTCTTCGCGGTGGGTCTCGGCGAGAACCCGGCCGCGGTGGCCGAGGCGACGGCCGACGCGATGGCGGGACCGACCTCGAATCAGCGCTTCGCCACGCTCATCCTTCAGATCGCGACCGAGGTCCTCGCCGCCGCCGGCCATCAGGAGCGGGCGCTCACGATGCTCGAGCGCGCGGCTGACCGGGCGCTGGTGGACATCGTCTGGCTCCGCCTCTGCCCGCTCCTCGCGCCGCTCCACGATGAGCCGCGTTTCCAGGCCGTGCTCCGCGGGGTCGACCGCCGCGCCCGCGAGATCTGGCGCCGCTGAGGTCGGGCGCGGCGCCTTCCGCTTCGCGAAGTCGGAGCGGGAGGGCGAGCCCTCGGGGAGCTCGTCGCCCCAGGAGAAAAGGGCGCCGGCGAGGGCGGCCTCGAGCTCTTCCTCGGTGGGTAGGCGCAGGGCGCGGGGTGCGAGCGTGGCGTCGACGTGGTCGCAGAGCTGCTCGAGGGTCTCGACTTCCTCGGGCAGGTCGGAGGGGTCGCCGAGC
>JGI12109J20283_10030335_pt1 | contig 10623 bp, 8 predicted proteins | sample ElkSlonscriptome_12_FD_20283 | JGI IMG/M metagenome (IMG submission 20283) | reverse complement strand
GGTCAATGTTTTTTCCGGCCGAATCGAGTCGGCGGATATCGCCCTTTCAAACGGCCTGATCGCCGGTTTCGGAGATCAGGCCGCCCGGCAGACCGTCGACCTGGCGGGCCGGTATGTCGCCCCCGGTTTCATCGACGGCCACGTCCACATCGAAAGTTCCATGGCTTCGGTGGCGGAATTCGCCCGGGCCGTGCTCCCCTGCGGCACCACCACCGTAGCGGCGGACCCCCATGAGATCGCCAATGTCCTCGGGGCCGAGGGCATCCGCTATATGCTCGATTCCGCCGACGGACTGCCGGTGAATATCCTCTTCAGCCTGCCCTCCTGCGTACCCGCCACCGAGATGGAAACCGCCGGAGCCCGCCTGGGAGCGGCCGAACTCGCGCCCTTTATGGAAGAAAGCCGCATCATCGCCCTGGCAGAAATGATGAACTACCCGGGGGTCCTTCACGGTGATCCGGACGTGCTCGCCAAAATCGAGTTGGCCCATACCTATCGCAAACCGGTGGACGGCCATGCCCCGGGCCTCACCGGACCCGACCTGCACGCCTATCTCGCCGCCGGAATCGCCAGCGATCATGAATGCACCACGGCCGAGGAGGCTCGGGAGAAACTGGCCGCCGGAATGATGATCATGGTTCGGGAAGGGACCTGCGCTCAGAACTTAGAGACGCTTTTTCCGGCGATTACCGAACGAAATTACAGCCGCATGATGTGGTGCACCGACGATCGGCATCCCCATGACATCCTGGGCGAAGGCCATGTGGATCATATCATCCGCAAAGCGATCGGTTTGGGTCTCGACCCGATCCGGGCCATTCAGATGGCGACCCTCCACCCGGCCCGCTATTTCGGTATTCGCTATGCCGGGGCCATCGCCCCGGGATACCGGGCCGACCTGGTGGTCTTTTCCGATCTGAACGAACCCCGGCCGGAACAGGTCTACTGCCACGGATTGCTCGCTGCGGAAGCGGGGGTACTTTCCGGATCGCTTCGGTGGCCCGCGCCGCCGCCCGCCCCCAATTCCATGAACCTTCGCCCGGCGGATGTCGATTTCAGCATTCCGGCCCGGGGTCGGCGTCTGCGGGTCATCGAAGCGGTTCCGGGGCAGGTGGTCACCGGTCGAGCCGTTATGGATGCGAAGGTCTCCGACGAAATGGCCGTGGCCGATATCGACCGCGATCTCCTCAAAATCGTCGTGGTGGAACGGTACACCGGCCAGGCAAACACCGGTAAGGGGTTCGTCACCGGCATGGGACTCAAGGCGGGGGCCCTGGCCGCCAGCGTGGCCCATGACTCCCACAACATCATCGTGGTCGGCGCCAATGATGACGACATGAAAGCCGCCCTCACCGCCGTGGTGGACATGGGCGGCGGATTCGCCGTCGCACGCGACGGGTCGGTTCAAGACGAACTGCCGCTGCCCATCGCCGGGCTCATGTCGGAGCTGCCCATGCGAATGGTCCGCGACCAGCTCGACCGACTCATTCAGGCCGCCCGAAACCTCGGCTCCCCCCTTTCGGACCCGTTTATGACCCTCGGGTTTCTGGCCCTGCCGGTGATTCCGGCGCTTAAGATTACGGATAAGGGGTTGGTGGATGTGGAGAAATTCGAGATTGTGTCGTTGTTTGAGTCGTAAGTTCATCAGGGACTCGTAGAACATGATCAACTGGGTCGCGAGCAGGCTCTGCCAGGTGTTCAGGAACCTTTCCTGGCTCCCAGATCTCTGATAGGAGTTCATTTAATGGTAGAATAGCACAAAATTTTTGCACTTTTTTTACTCCTTGGTAGTTATTCTTTTTTCTCACAGAATGGAAACTTACGGAATTTAAGGTATTATTCGTTCTATATCCATGCATCGTTTCGGCACGAATGTTGAAGCAGGTTTAAGGGATTGGTTTGCAATTCGTTTCCATTGGTTAGGCACCGTTCCGAAAAGGAGAAGAAAAAATGAAATACTCTGCAACTCTTGTTCTTATCACATTTTGGTTTTTATGTTCATATCTCCCCCCCGTATTTGCTGATGAAGGATCTGTCTCCTGGATCAATCCGATTTATGCGCATATAGACCCTGCATTAATCCCCCCTAAATCCTCATCGAATCAAACAAGATCTACTCCGAATATCTGCCTCTCCTATGAAGATGTGGTCACACTCATGAGAGACAATTTTGTCCTTAGAAATGGATCTTTCGATTTTGTTATGGAGTGGGAGTTTCTTTTTGATGAAGCAAGCAACATCCTTGGAGAAGCTGTCGATAAGATAAAAACTGAAGATGACTATCTGAGAAATCATATGATAAATTGGGGGGCATCTTTATCAGGCTACGATGGGTATGTAATAGTTGGGAATTCAGCCACCTACTGGACCAATTATGAGCAGGAACAAAATGTAAATACCAGAGTCAGCGAAATCCTTTCCACTATCCTAACCGATGGCCTGAATGATGAACAAAAGGAGAGGGAAATTCATGATTGGATCGTAAAAAATGTAGAATACGATCAAACAAAAAACAACTATAGCGCATACGCCGCCTTATTTTTAGGTCAAACGGTTTGTCAAGGATACTCAACATTAACATACAAGATGCTGAAAGAGGTCAATATCGCATCACAGATAATTAATAGTGATGAGATGGATCATGCGTGGAACTTGGTATCTCTTTGCGGCAATTGGTACCACTTGGATGTAACTTGGGATGATCCGGTGGGTCAAGATGTCGATTTTATCTGGTACAACTACTACAACAAATCGGATGATGAAATAATTGAATTGGAACATTATTGGGATTATTCGGCTTACCCGGAAGCACCAATTTCGTATGAGGAAGGCGTTTGCGAAAACTGGCCCCCACCTTTAGCCGGAGATATTAATAAGAAAGACGGCATCAACCTTCAAGATGCCATTCTCGCCCTTCAGGTATGCTCGGGTGCAGAACTCCCGGAAATGGTATATTCCGATGCAGCCATAAATGGGGATGTGATTGGAATTATTGAAGCGATTTTCGCGCTGCAAACTGTTGCGGAAATCAGGAAATGAATGCCTCCGCTTGCATTTCCGACCGAATCTGCCTATCTTAGCGCAAAAAATTCCAAGTTAGAAAGGTGTAATTTTTTATGCAGGTAGACGGAAAAGAAATGCGGCCGATATGGCCTTCAGAAGATATGAAGACGGTTCAGGTGATTGATCAGCGGCAGCTTCCGCATGAACTGGTGGTGGCGGATCTGAAGAACCTGGATGATATTATCGAAGCCATCCAAGAGATGTATGTCCGGGGGGCGCCGCTGATCGGGGCCACGGCGTCTTGGGGAGTCTATCTGATCGTAACCACGGCGCCTGCGGGCGACATTCCGGATGAATACCTGAACCGGGAATGCGATCGGCTGAAGGCGGCCCGGCCCACGGCGGTGAACCTGGCCTGGGCGGTGGATCGGATTCGACCGAAGATTCTGGCGGCCGAAAGCCGGGAAGGCAAGATCGACACGGCCCGCCGGGAAGCCGAAGCGATCGTGGAATTCGAAGCGGACAACTGCCGCCGAATCGGAGAACACGGCCTGCCGCTCATTCGGGAGATCAGCGAGCGGAAAAACGGGGATACGGTCCATGTGCTGACCCATTGCAATGCCGGGTGGCTGGCCTGTGTCGAATTCGGCACCGCCACCGCTCCGATGTATGCGGCCCACGAGGCGGGCATCGATATCCACATCTGGGTGGACGAAACCCGCCCCCTGAATCAGGGGGCTCGGCTGACCGCCTGGGAACTGGGCAAGGCCGGGATCAAGCATACGGTCATTACCGATAATGCCGGGGGCCATCTCATGCAGCACGGACTGGTGGACCTGGTCATCACCGGCACCGACCGGACCACCCACACCGGGGATGTGGCCAACAAGATCGGCACCTACCTTAAAGCCCTGGCCGCAAAAGACAACGACATCCCCTTTTACGTCGCCCTGCCTTCTTCCACATTCGACTGGCGAATGCGCGACGGTGTCGCGGAAATTCCCATCGAGGAACGAAATCCGGACGAAGTCCGCTATATCCTGGGCCGGGACGACGACGGCGCCGTTCGCCGGGTGCTGGTTCCGCCCGCGGACAGCCCGGCCGGCAACTACGCCTTCGATGTCACGCCGGCCCGGCTGGTCACCGGATTCATTACCGAACGCGGGGTCTGTCGGGCGAACGAGCAGGACATCCGTCGGCTGTTTCCGGACGAAAACTGATCCCAAACAACACCGCCGCGCCCCGATTCGGGAGCGCGGCGGCAAAGTATCCAATAATTCCGACTGAATTTATTCGGGTTTGAAATACGCCTTGGGAAGCGCACCGCAGACCGGGCAGTTGTCGGTGGGGGCGCCTTCGAGGGTATGCCCGCAAACCGAGCAGACATAATAATCCACCGCCTCAAGGTCCCCCATTTTCTCCTTCGCCTTCTGATACAGATTGGCGTGAACCTGCTCCACCTGATTCGCATAGTCGAAGGTCCGTTCGGCGGCTTTATTGCCCTCCGCTTTGGCCTCCTCGATCATGGGCGGATACATATCCTTGAACTCATAGGTTTCGCCCTCGATCGCCCCTTTCAGATTTTCCTCGGTCGACCCGACCCCTTTCATGGCACGAAGATGGGCGTGGGCGTGGACCGTCTCGGCGGCCGCGGTGGCGCGAAACAGCTTGGCGACCTGGGCGAGCCCCTCTTTTTCAGCCTTGTCGGCGAAGGCGAGGTATTTGCGGTTGGCTTGGGATTCTCCGGCGAACGCGTTCTGCAGGTTCTTTTCGGTTTTCGACATGGGTGATTTTCCTCCTTCTGGGTTGGGGTTATTTCTTCCTTTGGGTGCGGCTTAACGATAACCGGTATGCCCGAAACCGCCTGTGCCGCGGTCGGTGTCGTCGAGGCGTTCCACCACCTCCAGCCGGGCTTGACACACCGAATGAACCACCATCTGAGCGATGCGATCCCCCCGGCGCACCGTGTAGACGGCTTTTCCGAAATTGATCAGGGGCACCATCACTTCGCCGCGATAATCGGCATCGATGGTGCCGGGGGCATTGATGATGCCGACTGTATGGCGCACGGACAGCCCGCTTCGGGGCCGGATCTGAACCTCGTATCCTTCGGGAACGGCCAGGGCGAAACCGGAAGGGATGAGCACCACTCCGCCCGGTGTCAGGTCCGTGGGCTCCGGCACCGCCGCACAGATATCCATACCGGCGGAACCGGGCGTCATATATCGGGGCAGGGGAATGTCACGGTCCTGTTCCGGTCGAATATAGCGAAAGCGCAGGAGCGGGTTCATAAAACTTTAGATAGTCTTCACCAGGTCCTCGAAAGGCCCGGGATCCGTCAACGGCCCCAAAAGGGTCAGAGCGGACGGATCGGGTTGGAACAGGTCCCCGGCCAGTTCCCGAATGTCGTCCTCGGTGACCGCTTCGATTTTCTGCACGATCTCTTCCAGTTCTTTAAAACAGCCGAGGTGGATCTCATTCTGGGCCAGCCGGACCATCTGATTGTCCACGCTTTCGGAGGCCAGCATCAGGCTTCCCTTGGTATATTCCTTGGCATCCCTCAGCTCGGCGCCGTCCACCGGGGTTTCCTTGAGCCGCTTCAACTCATGAAGAATCACCTCGATCGCCTCCGCCGCCTTGTCGGGATGGGTACCGGCGTAAATCCCGGTCATGCCGGTGTCTTCGTAGGAGGAGACATAGGAATAGACCGAGTAGGCCAGCCCGCGCCGTTCGCGTACTTCTTGAAACAATCGCGAACTCATATTTCCGCCCAAAAGGGTGTTGAGAAGTGATGCGGTATAGCGCCGGGAATCGGTGATGGAAAAGCCCCGGGTGTTCAGGCAGAAATGGGCCTGCCCGAGCTGTCGCTCATTCAGGAAAACCCCGGATCGTCCCGGCGGCGTGGACCGACCGGGAAAACCGTTTCCGGGTTTGATCACCTCGAAGGCGGGCCCCAGCAGTTCCACCAGGCGGTCGTGTTCCAGATTGCCCGCCGCCGAGATGACGATCCGCTCGGGCTGGTAAAACCAACGGAAAAAATCGGTGATGTCGGTGCTGCTGAACCGCAGAACGTTTTCCCGGCTGCCGCTGATGGGCTGCCCCAGGGGATTGTCTCCCCAGAAGGCGCTCTCGGACAGCACATGGATGTACTCCTCCGGGCTGTCCTCCATCATTTCGATTTCCTGGGAAATCACCAGCCGCTCCCGTTCCACCTCTCCCGGATCAAAAATAGAATTGAGAAAGGCGTCCGACAGAATGTCCACCATGGTGTTGATATGAGAATCCATCACCTTGGCGTGATAGCAGGTGGTCTCCATGGCGGTGAAGGCGTTGGTGTGGCCGCCGATGGCGTCGAATTCCTTAGCGATCTGAAAGGCGTCCCGCTTAGCCGTGCCCTTGAAGATCATGTGTTCGATAAAATGGGAAAGCCCGCTTTCGGAAGGGGACTCGTCCCGGGCCCCCACATTGACCCAGACCCCCATGGAGACGGATCTGACATGGGGAATCCGGTGGGTCAGAATGCGGATGCCGTTGGGAAGGACGGTCTTGTTAACTGGCATTTTTTTCTTCTTCCAGCACCGCCTTTCGGCTCAGACGGATCTTACCGTCTCTGCTGATTTCAAGCACCTTGACGCGAAGGATATCCCCTTCTTTGACCACATCGGTGACCTTGTTGACCCGCTCGGGCGCCAACTGGGAGATGTGGACCAGCCCGTCGGTGCCGGGCAGAATCTGAACGAACGCCCCGAAGTCGGTGGTCTTGACCACCGTGCCCTCGTAGATCTCGCCCACCTCCGGCTCGGCGGTAATCGCCCGAATCCGGTCGAGGGCGTCTTCCACCTCTTCGGCGGATGCGGCCGACACCTTCACAATCCCCGAATCCTCGATTTCAATCCGGGTGTTGGTTTCGGTCTGAAGCCCTCGAATGACCTTTCCGCCGGCACCGATCACGTCCCGGATTTTGTCGGGATTGATCTGAATGCTGGTGGTCTTGGGGGCGAACGGGGAAATATCGGTACGGGCCTCGCCCAGGGTGGAGAGCATTCGGTCGAGAATGTAAATCCGGCCGTCCCGTGCCTGGTTCAAGGCCTTCTCCAGAATCTCTTTTGGCAGTTCCAGAATCTTGATGTCCATCTGCAAGGCGGTGATCCCTTCGCGGGTGCCGGCCACCTTGAAATCCATATCCCCGGAGTGGTCTTCATCCCCGAGAATATCGGACAAAATCGCCACCTGATCCCCTTCCTTGACCAGCCCCATGGCGATGCCCGAGACCGGATTCAGAATGGGGACCCCGCCGTCCATCAAGGCCAGGATGCCGGCGCAGACCGTACCCATGGATGAGGAGCCGTTGGATTCNAGCACCTCGGAAACCACCCGAATGGTGTAATCGAACTCCTCCGGGAGCGGCAGCACCTTCTCCAGGGCCCGGGTGGACAGGCCGCCGTGGCCGATGTCCCGCCGGCTGGGACCGCCCATGCGCTTGGTCTCGCCCACGGAAAAAGGCGGAAAATTGTAGTGGAGCATAAACCGCTTGGTTTCATCCCCGGACAGGGTCTCCACCCGCTGTTCGTCTTGGCCCGATCCCAGCGTCAACACCGCCAGCACCTGGGTTTCGCCCCGGGTGAAGAGCGCACTCCCGTGGGGTCTGGGCAGAACATTCACCTCGCAGGAGATGGGGCGGATTTCGTCGAACCGCCGGTTGTCGATTCGGCGTCCCTCTTTCAGAATGAGGTCCCGGGAGATCTTCTTCTGAATCTCCTCCAGAATGCCGGACACCTCTTTGCGCCGTTCTTCGTATTCTTCGCCGAGCATTTCCATGATCCCGGCCTTCACCTCCCGAAGAGCGGCCCGCCGCGCCATTTTTTCGGGAACCACGAGGGCTTCGCGAATTTTGGGGGGTGCGGCTTCCTGAAGCTTTCGAACCAGGTCCTCGTCCCGGGGGGCGGTTTCGTAGGCCCGTTTGGCATTGCCCACGGCTTCGCGCAGCTTGGCCTGGATCTCGATGATCGGCTGCATGGATTCATGGCCGAAATAGATGGCCTCCAGCATTTCGGCCTCGCTGACCACGTTTCCGCCGCCTTCCACCATGACGATGCCGCTCTTGGAACCGGCCACGATGATATTGATGTCGGATTCCTCCAGCTCGGCGATGGAGGGGTTGACCTTCAGCTCCCCGTCGATGCGACCCACACGCACCGAGGCGATGGGGCCGGAAAAGGGGATGTCCGAAATCTCCAGGGCCGCGGAGGCCCCGATCATGGCGAGCACATCCGGCTCATTCTCCTGATCCATGGAGAGGACGGTGGCGATCACCTGAATTTCATTGAAATACCCCTTGGGAAAGAGCGGACGAATGGGCCTGTCGATCAGGCGGGCCGTCAGGGTCTCCTTTTCACTGGGTCGGCCGATCTCACGCCGAAAATAATTGCCCGGAATGCGGCCCGCCGCATAGATTTTTTCCTGATATTCCACGGTCAGGGGCAGAAAATCGATCCCCGGCCGGGTTTCATCGGTGGATACCGCCGTGACCAGCACCACCGTATCCCCGTATTGAACCACAACTGAACCCGATGCCTGCTTGGCCACCTTGCCGGTTTGAATGGTGAGGGGCTTTCCCCCGATTTCCGCTTTGAGTGATAATTCCATAACTGTCTCTCCTAAAAAAAGCGGCTTTTCGAGCCTGATTCAGGCTGAAAAGCGCATGTTGTGTGAGGCTTATCCGATCCCGAATATCGATGAATGTCGATGGTTTATAAAATCGGTCCGGACCCGTAAGCCGACGTGCAGGCGTACTTCAGGCGGGCAAGCTGCTGCTTGGAATGGAAACGCGTTCATTCGAAACCGTCTCTATCGTCTCAGGCCGAGTCTTTCGATAATCCCTCTGTACCGCTGAACGTCCTTGTTTTTGACATAATCGAGCAGTCGGCGGCGTCTTCCGACCAGCATCAGGAGCCCTCTTCGGGAATGGTGGTCCTTCTTGTGGACTTTGAGATGCTCCGTCAGATAAGAAATGCGGTGGGTCAATAACCCGATCTGCACTTCGGGAGAACCGGTGTCCGACTCGTGCAGCTTGTATTCCTCGATCAATTTTTGTTTGTCTTCTGCTGTGAAAACCACTGTCTGTTTACCTCCTGTCGATAAGATTCACTGTATTCGGTTGAATAAATTTTTCCTGGATTCAAAACGCCGGGTTCCCCCGATTTTTTCAAACACTGGCGATTTCGCCCTTCCCGCGGAACAATCCTGCTGAAGAATCGGCCTCAGGTCGGGTTCAGGGCGAAATTGCCGCAGTAGTCGTAACGCTCCCGCCCTGTTTCATGATACAGCACCGCGATCAGGTTTCCATCCCTGTCCAGCACCTTGACATATCCGTCTTCGGTCTTGGCCGGCGGCAAGTCCCTCACGGTAATGGTATTGCCATACATAATTTTTCGAGTCAACGGATTATCCGCCGCATGGGCCGCCATTCCGGTCAATGCCTCGGCCATGGGGATCATCCGGTTTAGAATTCGACCGGTTTCCGCCATTTCCGCCACCCGGTCCAATGGAACCGCCTCCGCCAGGGTGAACCGCCCGCTGGCGGTCCGCCTCAGGGCCGCCAGATGTCCGCCGCACCCCAGGGCCCGGCCGATGTCCGACGCCAGGGTCCGCACATAGGTTCCGGCCGAACAGGTCACTCGAAAACGGATATCCGGAAGTGCGATCTCCTCGATCGCCAGCTCCGAAATATGGATTTCCCGGTCCGGTTTCTGAACCGCCGTTCCCCGGCGTGCCAGCTTGTAGAGGGGGACCCCCTGATGCTTCAACGCGGAATAGGCGGGCGGCGACTGCATCTGCCGGCCCTTGAACCGGTCAAAGACCGCCGCCAAGTCCTTTTCCTCGATCATCCCCGGGTCCGTTTCTGCCGTGACCGTTCCCGTGAGGTCCTGGGTATCCGTCTCCCGACCCAGGCGAAGCACCGCCTCATAGGTTTTACGGCTGTGCAGAAAAAACCGGGAGAGTTTCGTGGCCCGATGAATGCAGCAGACCATCACCCCGGTGGCGAAAGGATCGAGGGTGCCGGCATGGCCCGCCTTTCGCGCCTTCAGAATCGATTTGACCCGGGCCACCACCTTGGCCGAGCTGATCCCCGCCGGTTTGTCCACCACCAGTATGCCGTCTAATACATGCCGCATGCTTCGGGAATACGCTTGTCCATCCAGCTCAGGATGCCGTTTTTCAGTTCGGGCAGGCCGGCATCGATATTGAAGCCGGCCGCCATGGGATGCCCGCCCCCCCCGTAAGCGGCGGCAATGGCCGCCACATCGACGCTTCCGTCGGACCGCAGACTGACATGCAGCCGGCGGTGTCCGGCTTCTCGGTATTCCTGAATCAGGACCGCTACCCGGACGTCCTCGATCCGTTTGGCATAGTTGATCAACCCGTCCACATCTTCCGGATGGGTGCCGGTTTCCTCAAACATGTCGCGGGTCAAGGTCATGATGGACAGATGACCGTCCCTGGAGATTTCAATGGAATCCAGGGCCAGGTTCAACAACTTGATTCTGCCGAGGGAATACGTCCCGTATACATGTTTGGCCACCCGGTACGGCTCCACCCCGCGCCGAACCATTTCATCGC
>JGI12109J20283_10355393_pt1 | contig 10626 bp, 6 predicted proteins | sample ElkSlonscriptome_12_FD_20283 | JGI IMG/M metagenome (IMG submission 20283) | reverse complement strand
TGCAACCCATCAATGGGGAAAGTCGAGCTCAGGACTCCTCCGCCAACCGCGCCCGGGCCTCCAGGGACAGCGCCAAAGACAGCCGATCCAGCAGCCGCCGGTCCCGCGCCGGCAGTGCGCCAGCAGTCGCTCGCGGCGCGCCAGCAAGCGCGGCAACAGCGCCTCGATCATCGCCCGACCGGCATCGGTGAGCACCAATCGGCCCTTATAGGCATCCCCCGGATCGCCACCCCGGGATACCAGCCCGCGCTTCAGCAGCCGGTTCACCCCCCGGCTCACGGTGTTCTTGGACAGCCCGGTGAACTCGGCGATGTCCTGGGCGATGAGTGGCGACTGGTGATGCAGGCAGTACAGGCTGACGAACCCCGGACGACTGAGGTCGTGCTCGCGCTCCAGCGCCCCGTGCAGCGGAAACACAAACAGATTGGCCAGATAGCAGGGCCGCCAGGTCTCCCGCAGGACGTTCTCGCCGAGCATCCGCTGGAACCCTATGCCCGCGCCCCAGCGACGGCGCCCACTTCGTCAGCGCCGAGCGCAACGCCTGGCAGGTGTTCCAGGCGGTGGGGGATTTTCTGCTGCTCGTAGGATGAGTGAGGTGTAGGGCATCATGGGCGAGGTGGACGGCGGTGGCGCACTGGCGCCCGGGCATCACCCAGGCGCGGGTCGCGGTGCTTTCCCGCCAGATGTGCCTGCCGGGCTCAGGGATTGAAAGGTTCCAGATTGTATACCCCCTGTTGCCCGTCAGCGGTGTACTCCAACCGCAGCGACGTGGACGAGAGACGTGTCAGGGTGAGTTGCCCGGCAATGGTGGGCTGCACCCGGGCGTTGTCCCAGGTCTCCGCCAGGCCGGGACCCGTGAAGCGCAACAGCGCGGTGGTCAGTGGCGCATCACCGGGGGGCAGGGTATCGGCGAAGGTCAGCCACTGCGCCCTGCCGGATTCATCGTACAGATACAATGCCCCCGAGAGCCGGGTACCGCCCAGCCCCTTCTCATTCCCGTCCTCGACGAGTTGAGCACCCTGGCCGGAAGTCGCCGGATCCCACCACACACCGGTATACCCAGCGGCGCTGAGACTGGCAAACGGCTCCAGCGCCAGACTACCGGTGATACCACCCACCGTGTAGTTGAAGGTGACGCTGGTGGGTGAGTTGAAAACCAGTAGTATCTCGCCCGTCGTCGAGGGGCAGGTATCGTCAGGTCCGCTGAAGCGTAGCAGCGGGGCACTGGCGCTATTGTTGGCAATGTCGCCGACAAACGTGAACCATGTGGGTTCACCGCTGCAATCGTAGGTGTACCAGGCACCATGGATGCGGTCGCCGTTCTGGAGCAATTGCACCCCCTGGCCGGATTTCGCCGGATCCTGCCAGATGGTGGAATAATCGGCGCTGCCCACCAGCCAGAAACGGGCGGCCTTGTAAGTGAGATCGAACCGACCGTAATGCGCGAACGGGTTTTCCAGGCTGCAAATGTTCTCTCTGGGACCGCCCAGCAGGCTGCCCACCAACAACGGGCCTTGTGGATTATCCATCAGCCACAGCCCCGAACCGCTGCTACCCCCCTCGATCAACCCGTCCTGCCAGAGGACTGTCAGATAAGACCCCACCCCCACTCCTTCGAATTCATAATCATAATTATTGGGGTTGGGATCGGGAAAGACGGCGCTATAGCCAATGAAGGTCCCGATACTCACCTTCTTGAGATCACCCATGGGATGATGCACACCCATCACGGTAGCATTCCCGACGAGCTGGGGCAGCTGGGGCGGGGGGTCGATGCTCCAGCCGCTGAACCTGACACCCTCGGGCGGCATCTGTCTGAGTCGCAGGAACGCGTGGTCGTTACCCTCGTATTGTGATGCCGAACTCAGCAGCACCGCACCGCCACTGGTGCTCTCCACCCTATCCTGTGGCTCGGTTCCACCACAGACGCTGCTCTGAAGAAACCAGAAAAATTCGGTATTGGCAACAGACTCGGGGTCACTCACCCCGCAGTGGTGATTGGTGAGAAAGTATGGGATCTGGGTATCGGGGTCGGTATCGGCCAGCAGGGTTCCGCTACAGTAAGCGGTGAAGCCATCGGGGGTGGTCCAGGCCATCATGGCAACACTGTCGGCTATGGCGGCGGGCACGTCGCGACACTGCACATCCACGTGGCAACTCGCTGCCCGGCCAACAATATTGTCGTGATCCTTTCTCCACCGGGTGGGCCTGGCGGGATCGGTCACCAGGTGAGACACCCGTGATAACTTCAAGGCAAGATCCCCAGATTCCTGGCCTGGCGGTAGGAAAATCTCCACCGCCGTGGTATCGCCACCGACGGTGGGCGACCAGTAATCCGGTCCCGCGGCCGGATCCTCCGTGGTCACCGGCCCACCCACCCGGGCGGCGTCGAAAGGGTCGTAAAAGCGCAGTTCCGCGCCCGGGGGCAGAGTGTCCAGATCCAGTTGCAGTCGCAGTGCCCCGGCCCCCGGAGAACGCACGCTGAATACCGCCAACCGGCCCCCCCCGGGATGCCGCACCCAGGTCAGGACGTCGCCGCGGATCCACTGTTCAGCCCGGGATATCGGCCGACCGAAACCCAATCTCGGTGGATTGCTGGGTTCCACCAGGGGCACGAGTTCCCGGGACGAGGGTGGCAACAGCTCCACCGTATGGCTGGCCACCAGCCCGCGGATACCTGCTTTCAGGGTAGTCTTTGGGGCGGGATGGGGACTTCCCTGGAATACCTCGCCGGGGACCCAGCGTGGAGAATTCGCCTGTACGGTGTGGAAGAGTGCGCAAAGAAACAGACAAATAAATAAACGGGACATGTCGAGTTGCTCCGGAATGGATCGTTTTCAGTATAAACAAGCTTTAAACCGCGATCACCTGGCAACTCATCGACCAGAGTGAACCGGTGACATTGCCATTCATGTGAGGATGTCAGTCATGAGAAGGCGTCCACTGGCGTGGACCCGATCATGAACATACCGCTCCTGCGTGCCTGTGCATCCCGCCACCCTGGTCTATTTTTTAGAGTCACATTCCGACGGGGGAGCCCAGCATGCTCGATGATTTCCGTATCACCGACCCCTCGCCGCTGCGCACCGATATCCGTCAGCGCTATCTGATGGACGAGGCCGAGGTCGTGCGCCAGTGCATCCAGCGCGCCGGCCTCTCCGTTGACGCCCGTGAGGCCATCAGCACCCGCGCCCGCCAACTGGTGGAGCGGATCCGCAAGTCCAGCCACGGCGGCGGGCTGATGGAGTCCTTCCTGAACGAGTACGGCCTGTCCAACGAGGAGGGCATCGCCCTCATGTGTCTGGCCGAGGCCATGCTGCGGGTGCCGGACGCCCACACCATGGACGCGCTGATCCAGGACAAGCTCGCCCCCGGCAACTGGCAGCGGCACCTCGGCGCCAGCGACTCGGCCTTCGTCAATGCCTCGTCGTGGGGCCTGATGCTGGCCGGCAGACTCGTCACCGAGGACGACGCCCAGCTGCTGGGCCGGATCCGGGGACTGGTGCGAAAGCTCGGCGAGCCGGTGCTGCGCACCGCTGTCTCCACCGCCATGTCGCTGCTGGGCGATCAGTTCGTACTGGGACGCTCCATCGACGAGGCCCTGCGCCGGAGTCAAAAAAAGGCGTCCCGGGGCTATCGCTACTCCTACGATATGCTGGGCGAGGCGGCCCTCACCGGCGCCGATGCCCAGCGCCACTACCGGGCCTATGAAAACGGCATCGACAGCATCGTCCGGCGTTGCCAGCACAACAGTGTCGCCGACAACCCGGGCCTGTCGGCCAAGCTCTCGGCCCTGCACCCGCGCTACGAGGTGGCCAAGCACGCCCGGGTGATGGCCGAACTGGTGCCGCGGGTCAGCGCGCTGGCGCGCAGGGCGGCCGCCGCCAACATGGGCTTCAACATCGACGCCGAGGAGGCCGACCGGCTGGATCTGTCGCTGGATGTATTCGAGGCGGTGGCCGGCGACCCGGAACTGGCCAGCTGGGACGGGCTCGGCATCGTCGTGCAGTCATACCTGAAGCGCGCCCCCGAGGTACTGGACTGGCTGGCGGCGCTGGCCCGGCGGCTGGACCGGCGCTTCATGGTGCGGCTGGTGAAGGGCGCCTACTGGGACGCCGAGATCAAGCGCCACCAGGAACTGGGGCTGGCCGGCTACCCGGTGTACACCCGCAAGGACTCCACCGATGTCTGCTTCCTGGCCTGCGCCCGGATGCTGCTGGACAACCTGGATGTGTTCTACCCCCAGTTCGCCACCCACAACGCCCACAGCGTGGCGGCGGTGCTGGAGATGGCGGGCAGCCGCACCGACTACGAGTTCCAGCGCCTGCAAGGGATGGGCGAGGCGCTGCACGACTGGATCGTGCGGGAGACCCCGGTGACCTCGCGGATCTACGCGCCGGTGGGCATCCACAGGGATCTGCTGGCCTATCTGGTGCGCCGGCTGCTGGAGAACGGCGCCAACAGCTCCTTCGTCAATCAACTGGTGGACGAGCGGGTGCCGGTGGAAGCGCTCTGCGCCGATCCCATCGCCGAGGTGGAAAAACTCGCCAGCATCCCCCACGAGCGGATCCCCCTGCCCCCGCAACTCTACGGCGCGTTCCGCCACAACGCCCGGGGCATCAACCTGGCCGATCCGCTGGTGCTGGAACACCTGCAACAGGCGCTCGTCCCTTTCGCCGGCAAGCGCTGGGAGGCCGCGCCCCTGATCGCTGGCGAACCCCAGTCCGGCCCCGCCCGGGCGGTGCTGAACCCCGCCGACCACAACGATCGGGTGGGCAACGTGGTGGACGCCAGCCCCGGGCAGGTGGAACTGGCCATGACCCGGGCGCTGGCCGCCCAGCCCGGCTGGCAGGCCCGCAGCCCCGCCGAGCGCGGCGAGTGCCTGCGCCGCGCCGCCGATCAGCTTGAGGCCCACACCGCCGAGTTGATCGCCCTGTGCGTGCGCGAGGCCGGCAAGAGCTATCTGGACGCGGTGGCGGAGATCCGCGAGGCGGTGGATTTTCTGCGCTACTACCCGGTGGAGGCCGAGCGGCTGGCCCGGGACAATCCCCGCGAGGCGCTGGGGGTGTTCGTCTGCGTGAGTCCCTGGAACTTCCCGCTGGCCATCTTCAGCGGCCAGATCGCTGCGGCGTTGGTGATGGGCAACGCGGTGCTGGCCAAGCCCGCCGAGCAGACCTCGCTGATAGCTTGCCGGGCGGTGCAACTGTTCCACGAGGCCGGGGTGCCGGGGGAGGTGCTGCAACTGCTGCCGGGCGACGGCGAGTCGGTGGGGGCGCGGCTGGTGAGCGACCCGCGCATCAGCGGCGTGGCTTTCACCGGCTCGACGGCGGTGGCCCGGCTGATCCGCCGCAGCCTTGTGGACAGTGGCAACGGGCGGGCCGCGCTCATCGCCGAGACCGGCGGCCTGAACGCCATGATCGTGGACTCCACGGCGCTACCCGAGCAGGCGGTGAAGGATATCGTGGCGTCGAGCTTCCAGAGCGCCGGGCAGCGCTGCTCGGCGCTGCGCCTGCTCTACGTGCAGGAGGATATCGCCGACGCTCTGCTGGAGATGCTGGCCGGGGCCATGGCAGAGCTCAGGGTGGACGACCCGGCGCTGCTGTCCACCGACGTGGGGCCGGTGATCGACGCCGAGGCGCGGGCCAATATCCAGCGCCATCTGGACAGCCTGCGGGGCAAGGCGCGGCTGATCCAGGAGGTGGCGCCGGCCCACCCGGAGCGGGGCAATTTCGTCGCCCCCACCGCCTTCGAGCTGGACCGGCCGGAGCGCCTGCGCGAGGAGATCTTCGGCCCGGTGCTGCACGTGGTGCGCTACCGGGCGCGGGATCTGGGGCGGGTGGTGGATGCCATCAACGATTGCGGCTACGGCCTCACCTTCGGCATCCACAGCCGCATCAACAGTACCGTGGAGCGGGTCAGCCGACGGGTGAAGGTGGGCAATGTCTACGTCAACCGCAACCAGATCGGCGCGGTGGTGGGAGTGCAACCCTTCGGCGGCGAGCGCCTCTCCGGCACCGGCCCCAAGGCCGGCGGGCCACACTACCTGCTGGCCTTCAGCGGCACGGCCCGGGCGTTGCCGGCGCTGAACGGGGCGCCGCCCCAGCACCTGAACGTCACCGCCGAGGCGCGCCAGACGCGGCGCCTCCAGGAGGCCTGGGACAGCCGCCGGGATCGCCACACGGCGCTGGCCGGAGCCGCCGAGAAGCTGGCCGGGGATCCGGCCAACGGCGCCATCGCGGGCGAGGTGTCGGCCGCCGCCGGCTGGGCCAGGGAACTCTGCGACAAGCCGCTGAACCTGCCCGGCCCCACCGGCGAGCAGAACCAGCTCTCCCGGCACGGCCGCGGCGTGGTGCTGTGTCTGGGTGATGCCAGCGGTCAGCCGGGCGCGGTGATCCGCCAGATTGCCTGGGCGCTGGCGGCGGGCAACGGGGTGATCGCGCCGCTGGACGACGCGGCCCGGCAGTGCTTTGTGCAGGCCGGGGTGCCGGCGGCGCTGATCCAGCTTCTGCCGCCCTCGGTGGATGCCGGGATCGGCGCCGACAGCGAGTTGCGGGGGGTGGACGCGGTGATGGCCGAGGCGGCGCCGGAGTCGCTGCAAGGGCTGTACCGGGCGGCGGCGGTGGTGGACGGGCCGATCATCCAGGTGATCGACGGGCCGGATCGGTATTTTCGGCTGGTCACCGAGCGCACCGAGTCCATCAACACCACCGCCGCCGGGGGTAATGCCAGCCTGCTGGCGATGGTGGGGTGAGCGAGCGGATACAGTATGCGTCGTCCTCGCGAAGGCGGGGACCCAACCACGCTATCGGACACCACCAGGCGTTTGGTCCAGGAAATCACCGTCGTGGTGTCTGGAAACGTGCATGGATTCCCGCGTTCGCGGGAATGACGGTGAGTCTTCGAGTTCGCCAACGGCATCCTGACCAAGGGGGCAGTTCAAGAAGAGCGGATTTACCCGGGGTCTTAGGATAATCTCCAGAGCATCACAACACCCCGGAGGAGCTTCCCCATGTCCGACACCCTGTCCTACCACCCCGGTTTCCGCAACCACGTGGTCACCGAGGCCCTGCCCGGGGCCCTGCCCGAGGGCCAGAACTCGCCCCAGCGCTGCCCCTACGGGCTCTACGCCGAACAGCTCACCGGCACCGCCTTCACCGCCCCCCGGGACCATAACTTCCGGAGCTGGCTGTATCGCATCCGGCCCTCGGTGGTGCAGGGCGAGTACCGGGAGATCAGCAACGGGATGCTTCGCACCGGCCCCTTCGATGAGGCCCCCGCCAATCCCAACCAGATGCGCTGGGATCCGCTGCCCTACCCCACCGAGGGGACGGACTTCGTGGACAGCCTGTTCACCGTCTGCGGCAACGGCAGTGGCCCCGGCCAGCAGGGGGTGGCGGTGCATCTGTATGCCTGCACGGCCGATATGGGTACGCGGTTTTTCTACGACGCCGACGGGGAGTTGCTGATCGTGCCCCAGGAGGGGGCGCTACAGCTTCGTACCGAACTCGGGGTGCTCGCCGTGGCGCCGGGCGAGATCGGGGTGATTCCCCGGGGGGTGAAGTTCCAGGTGCGGCTCGAGGGCGAGCGGGCGCGGGGTTACATCTGCGAGAACTACGGGGGACTTTTCGAGTTGCCCGGACTCGGTCCCATCGGCGCCAATGGTCTGGCCAATCCGCGGGATTTTCTGGCGCCTGCAGCGGCCTACGAGGATCTCACCGGCGAATGTCAACTCATCGCCAAGCTGGGCGGGCGGCTGTGGCTCGCCGAACTGGATCACTCGCCGCTGGACGTGGTGGCTTGGCACGGCAACTACGCGCCCTACAAGTATGATTTATCCCGCTTCAACACCATCAACACGGTGAGCTTCGATCACCCGGACCCGTCGATTTTCACGGTGCTCACCTCGCCGTCGGACACCCCCGGCACCGCCAACTGCGATTTCGTGATCTTCCCGCCCCGCTGGATGGTGGCCGAGCACACGTTTCGTCCGCCGTGGTTTCACCGGAACGTCATGAGCGAGTACATGGGGCTGATCCACGGGGTCTACGACGCCAAGGCCGAGGGCTTCGTGCCGGGCGGTGGCAGTCTGCACAACTGCCTATCGCCCCACGGACCGGACGCGGATACTTTCGAGAAGGCCAGCAGCGCGGAGCTTGCGCCGCAGTTTCAGGGCAACACCCTGGCGTTCATGTTCGAGAGCCGCTACCCCTACCATCCCACGAAAGGGGCGCTGGAGGCGGGGTTCCGGCAAAAGAATTACGTGAAGGTGTGGGCGGGCCTGCGCTCACACTTCAGGCCCTGACCGTGTTTCACCCCTCTCCCGCTCGCGGGAAAGGGGCCGGGGGTGAGGGAAGGGAGCGGCGCCTCAGTTACTGCCGCCCATCTCTTCGGCGGCGGACTCGAACTCGGCCACCAGCGCATCCAGGATCTCCGCGCCGCCTTCCACATCTTCCTTGAAGGTCTCCCGGGCGGCCATGCTGGCCTCCTTGAAGGCGGCCCGCTCCTCGTCGTCCAGGGTGATGATGGTCATCTCGGGCTTGGCGGTCTTGATGACGTTCAGACGCTCCTCGTTGATGTTGGCCACCTCGGCGTAGATGTAGTCGTTGGCCGCCGTGGTGGCGTCCTGCACCACCGCCTGCTCCTCCTCGGAGAGCATGTCGTACCACATGGGGCTCATCACCACGGTGGTGGTGAACTCCTGCTGGCCGGCGAAGATCATGTAGTCACTGACCTCGTAGAACTTCATCTCCTCGATGGCGTAGAGGGGATTCACCTGACCGTCGATCATGCCCAGTTGCAGGCCACCGTAGACCTCGCCATAGGGCAGCGGGGTGGGGGAGGCGCCGAGGGCCTCGTAGGCCGCCACCAGCATGGGCGAGACCATGGTGCGCATCTTGAAGTTGGCGAAATCCTCCGGAGCGCGGATCTCCTTCTTGGTGGTCCAGACCATCTCGCCGGTGGGGAACATGGTGAGGAGTTGGAGATCCTTGTCCTCGAACTTGGGCGCCAGGGTCTCGTAGATGGTGGGGCTGTCGCTCAGCACCTGCTTGTTCACCTCGTCGTCCTCGGACAGCAGATAATGCAGCGAGAACACCTGGATTTCGGGGATCAGGCTGCCCAGGTGGCCAGGCGAGGCGAACGCCAGTTGCAGGGCGCCGTTGGCCACCAGATCGGTGAGCTGATCGGAGGTGCCGAGGGTGCCGTAGGGATAGATGGTCACGGTGGCGTCGGTCTGCTCCTCCACCACCTCCTTGAACTTCTGGGCCCAGAGATCCTGGACGCTTCCCTCGATTTCCTCCAGGGCGAACTTCCAATCCTGGGCGACGACGGGCAGGACGAACATCAATGCAGCGCCGGCGGCCAGCCAGGGGGACAGTCGGGAATAGCTCATCTAAGGTCTCCTCGTGAGGCTATGAATTGAAGCACCACAGAATAGCCGGCGGCCTGGGTGAGCAGGCGCCGAACGATCCGCGGCAACGATGGGCTTCGACTTAAGGCTAGGTCAGGCTTGCCGCTTTCGCAAACCGCACCACCGATTTGACCGGCAGCGATTGTCGTCTATGTTTTAACCAGATCGTCAATAAAACATCGCCGCAGCCACCGGGTGGCGACGAGGGGTAACGTCGTTCCCATTCCATACCCGTCGGGAGACCCGAAGCATGAGTGACCACCCTTCCACCGAGGCGCCGCCGAAGGAGGACCAGGCGGCCGCCTCTCGCGGCTGGACCCGCTGGCTGGGCCGCATCGACCACTGGATTTCCCTGTTCGAGGCCTTCGTGCTGGCCTGGGGGGTGATCCTCATGGCGGTGAACTCCGTGGCCAATGTGCTGGGGCGCTTCGTGTTCCAGCAGAGCCTGTATTTCTCCGAGGAACTGAACCAGTTCCTGATCGTGCTGATCACCTTCGTGGGCCTGGGTTACGCCGCCCGCCAGGGCCGGCACATCCGCATGTCGGCCTTCTACGACCAGCTCTCCGACCGGGGCCGCAAGATCCTGATGATCATCATCTCCGCCGTCACCGCCATCATCATGCTGCTGCTGGCCTACTACGCCATCCATTACGTGGCCAACATCGCCCGGCGCGGGCGGGTCACGCCGGCGCTCCAGATACCGCTCTATATCACCTTCCTGTGGGTGCCGGTGGGCTTCCTGATCACCGGCATCCAGTATGCGCTCACGGTGGTGCGTAACATCCAGTCCGAGGGGGTGTGGATCTCCTACGAGACCCTGGACGGTTACGACGACACCGACCACACCCTCACCGGCCCCTGACCCCGGAGGACGCGCCATGACCACCACGATGGTGACCACCATGATCGTGTTGCTGATCCTGGGCTTTCCGATGATGATTCCGCTCATCGCCGCCACCCTGATCGGCTTTTTCGTGTTCTTCGCCGGCATGAAACCCGAGATCATCATCCAGCAGATGATCGGCGGGGTGCAGCCCGCCGCGCTGATCGCCGTGCCCATGTTCATCTTTGCCGCCGATATCGTCACCAAGGGCGAGGCCGCCGACCGGCTGCTGGATCTGGTGATGCGCTTTGTCGGCCATGTGCGAGGGGGGCTTGCGGTGACCACCGCCGCCACCTGCACCCTGTTCGGCGCGGTGTCGGGCTCGACCCAGGCC
>JGI12109J20283_10229065_pt1 | contig 10630 bp, 8 predicted proteins | sample ElkSlonscriptome_12_FD_20283 | JGI IMG/M metagenome (IMG submission 20283) | reverse complement strand
GCCGGTGGCTCAGCGCCTCCTTGAGCTCGTACTTGGCGGCGTCGAGATCCCCCTGCTGCCGGTAGAGGTTCGCGAGCTTGAGCCGCAGGTCGGCGAAATGCGGACAGAGGATCACCGCCTTGCGGTACTCGTGCATGGCCTCGCTGATGAGCCCCGCGTCGGCGTAGGCGGTGGCGGTCTCGGCGTGGAGGTTGGCGATCTTCCCCTTTACGAAGGGGTCCATCTTGCCGGGGGCCTCTTCGCCGGCGGCGATGGCGCCCTGGTAGATCTTCTTCGCCTCGTCGTAGCGGCCGAGGTCGTTGTAGGTGACCGCGAGGTTCAGGGCGGCCTCGGTGTAGCGGGGGTTGATCGAGAGCGCGCGTTCGAACCTGGCCTGGGCCTCTTCGAACTGACCCCGGTCGTGGAAGATGACCCCCAGCATGTTGTAGACGTCCGCGAAGCCAGTCGTACCCCGGTCCACCACCTGCAGCAGGTAGTGCTCGGCCTTGTCGAACTCGCGCTTCTCGTAGTGTTCGCGCCCGAGGGCCAGCAGCTGCTTCGTGCGGTCGTCCATCCGCCTGGAGGATATCGCTCCGCCGGTCACGGGAGCAAAATTACCTCCCCGATGCGCCGGGTCCCTCCATCTGGGGGCCACTTGTCAGCGCGTCAGCCGCCGAGGCTGCCGAGCTGGTCGCGGGCGTCGTCGGCCTCGTCGGCCTCCGGGTAGCGGTCCACGAGCTCCTGGAAGGCCCGACGGGCCTGCTCGCGGTCGCGCATCTCGAGATAGGTCTCCCCGAGCAGCAGCAGGGCCTCCGCTTCGAGGCCGCTCCCATCGTAGCTGGTGAGCATGGTCCGGAGCCGGTTCACCACCGCCGGGTAGGCGTCGCGCCGCAGGTAGAAGCGGGCGACGTAGAGCTCGTGGGCGGCGAGGATCTTCAGCGCCTTCTCGATCAGCCCCTGCGCCTCGGCCACCCGCTGGTCCTCCGGGTAGTCGAGGACGAAGCGGCGGAGCTGCCGGAGCGCCTCCTGGGTGGACTGGGTGTCGCGCTCGTGGGAGGGGGGCGAGAGGAGCCACTCGCTCGGAATCTGCTCGAAGTGCGCCTGGGCGATGCGGAAGCGGGCGTAGGGAATCTGGGAGTGGCTCGGCCGAAAACGCACGAACTGCCGATAGGCGGTGATCGCCTCTGCCCACTCGTCTTGCTTCATCTTGCAATCGGCGACCCGCAGCTCGGCCAGCGCGGCGTAGCGGCTGTAGGGGTACTTCCGGCGCACGGCCCGGAAGGCCGGCTCGGCCTCGATGCAGTTGTCCTTGCGGAAGGAGAGCAGCGCCCGCTCGTAGTCGGCCTGCGCGTTCTCGCCGTAGGCGAGCCCGGAGCCGCTCGAGCCGCTGCCGGTCGTGGCGCAGGCGCAGAGCAGCAGGAGCGGCGCCAGCCATCGGAGGGAGGCTCCCATCAGTAGGGGTCCACCACCCGCAGCACGAGCTTCTCGGTGTCCTTGGCCAGCTTGAGCTGGCAGCAGAGGCGCACCGGACCTTCGTCGCCGAAGATCTCGAGCACGTCGAGCTCGTCCTCCTCGGCCGGGGCCAGCGCCTCGGCCCCGCTCACCACCTCGACGCGGCAGGTGCCGCAGCTCGCCGAACGGCAGCTGTAGGGGACGTCGGCCTCCGGGTGCTCGTCGGTGACGTCGATCAGCTCCACCGGAGCATCGATTTCGGTCTCGAAACCAGAGGGTTCGAAGCGGACGCGGGTGCTCATGCCGCGCGGAAGGTGCAATCAGAGGCGCTCGTTGTCCAGCAGACAGCTGTTGTCGGGGCAGGTGTCGCGGACCACGCCATCCGGGCGACTGAACTCGTCGATCTGCTCGAGGACCGGCGTCTGATGGCGGAGATCGCCGTGGGCGCTGTTGTCGCCCATGACATTGATGGTGCCTTCGGGGAGTGGCTCCACCTCGCTGAGGTGGAAGATCACGTAGGCGTTGTCGGCCGTGTCCTCGGTGATGACCTCGACGTTCCAGGGCTCGTAGACGCTCGAGTCGAAGGTGCCGATGCCCATGGAGCGTGCGGCGATGTCCGAAGCCACGTTGGGCACCTGCGTGTCGAAGCGGCTGGTCTGATAGAGGATCCGCCGGTTCGAGTTGTCCACGCCAGGCAAGGGCTCACCGACGACGTGCGGCGCGTAGCCGGCAGGCTCGGCCAGCGACCAGCTGCTCTGGGTCGAGACCACGAGCCAGTCCCGGTCGATCTTGTCCGGGTACCAGATCTGCATGATGCCCTCGTAGACGCCGAAGTTGACGCTTCGGCGGACCATGATCGAGTAGGTCATGGCGCCGACCTGCAGGACGTAGCGATCGATGGTGTCGCTGAGCGCGGCGAGGGTGCCGCCCATGATGCCGCCCTGGCTGATGCCGTAGTAATAGAGCTCTTCGGCGTTCATCGTGGGCTGCATCTCGCCCTCGACCTCGACCATCATCTCCTCGAGCTCGGCGCAGGAGCCGCCCGGGGCGAAGGCCTTCATCAGGACTAGGTGGTTGAGCGTGCCCTGCATGAGCCGCTCGCCCAGCTGATCGAAGTTGCCGAAGTCCGGCATGATCTCGGAGATGATCGTGCTCAGGTCACTCGAGCTCAGCCCCCAGTAGTCGGTGCCGAAGCCGACCATCTCCGCGTACTCGAGGAGCACGCGGACGCCGCCGCTCGAGGTCTGATTGGCGGCGCCGAGGAGGCCGTGGCCGTGCATCATGCCGCGACCGGGGCCGTTGCCGGCGAGCACGCGGTCACGGACGCTCGGCGGGATGGCGATCTCGAAGGGCGCCTCGACGGGGCCGTTGTAGGCCACGTTGCCGTCCGAGTCGCGGTTCGCGACGACGCCACCGCCGGGGCCCGTCATGTAGTTCGGGACCGTGTAGGTGCCACGGATCCGCTTCCAAAGGGTGTCGCTCACGTCCATCTCGACGCTCTCGACGGTGCAGGTGCCGATGCCGTCGGTGCCGGCTTCCCACTTGGCCTTGGCGTCGTCCCACATGGTGAGCATGTCACCGCGGATGGAGGTGCCGCTGGCGGTGTGGAAGTCCCAGGCGAGGAGCAGCTCCGAGCGGTCCACGCCGAGGTCCTCGACGAAGCCGAAGATCTCCTCCATCGCCGCTCGCCGCGCGGCGACCGCAGGGACGTCGTCGTCGGTGCCGTCGCGGAGGGCGCGGAAGAACTCGCTCGGCTCGACGGGCGAGCCGTCCTCGAGCTGCAGGCCCGTCTTGATGGCCGCGACGTAGCGGTGGTTCTCTTCGAGCCGGGTCGCGGGACGCATGTAGAGGCTGGTCGTGCCGTCCTCGTCGTTGGTCCACTTGTCGATCTCGGCGAAGTGGGCGACGAGCTCACCGGTCTCCGCGTCGATGAGCAGGGTCTGGGAAGACGCCTCGAGGGTGTCGGGGATGTTGTTCTCGTCGGCCAGCGGGGTGTCGTCGACCTTCCCCCAGAAGCCAGCCAGGAGCGATCCGGACGGGCTGAACCCGTCGAAGTTCTCCCAAGCCACCGTCCGATCGATCCTCTCACCGTACTGGTTCAAGGGCATGCCGTTCTCGGGCATGTCCACCCGGAAGCCGGTGTCGGTCTCGCTGTCTTCGGCCAGGAACACGCTCGAGGGCCAGGGCAGGAAGCAGCGCAGCGTCTGCGTGTTGTCGCAGCCCTCTTCGACGATGATCCCCTCGGGGCCCCCGTCCGGACCCGGAGGCACCGCCATGTCCATGCCCGGTTCGTCGGTCGTTCCGTCGTCGTCGCCACAGGCGACGAGGGCGAGGCAGAGAGTGCAAGCGAAGAGCGCGCGGCCAATCATGGCCTCAGCATGCCTCAGCGCCGGCCGGGTAGCACCTTACGAGTGGCGCACGGCTGTTGTCGTCCACCTGGAGGGGAATCTAGTCGAAGCGATGCCAGCGCCCGTGGATCCGCCGCTGGTGCGGGCGGAATCGGGCCTTGTAGGCCATGGGCGGGCAGTCCTCGATGTAGAGGCCGAGGTAGAGGTAGCGATGGCCGCGCTCCTGGGCGAGCTGGATCTGCTTGAGGATCGAATAGGTGCCGATGCCGACGGCGGTGACGTCCGGGTCGTAGAAGCAATAGACCGCCGAGAGCGCCTCTTCGCCGCGGTCGGTGACCGCGACGCCGACCAGCTCGCCGTCCATGGAATAGCGAACCTCGAAGGCGTCGCAGAAGCGGTCGACGAGGAAGCGCTGGTAGGACTGGCTGTCCATGGGCCGGGTATCGGGCTTGGCGAGGCCCCGACCGAAACGATGCTTGTCGTAGAGGGCCACCCGGCGGGCATCGACGATGGGCGTGCCGAGGGTGACCTTTAGCGCGGCGTCGCCCCGGCGGAGCGTGCGGCGCTGCGACTTGCTGAAGTCCCAGTCGTTCACGTCGATGCGGATCGCCTGGCAGGCGTCGCAGCCGTCACAGCTCGGCCGGTAGAAGAGTGCGCCGTGACGACGGTCCCCGCCGGCGAGGCGTTCGTCGAGCTCGTCGTGGGTGAGCGCGCGGACCGGAAGGCGGAGAGGCATCCGCGCCACGCGCCCCGGGAGATAGGGGCAAGGCTCCGCCTCGTCATGCACGAGCAGCTCGGCGGGCCGGCGATCGGCGAGCAGCGGTACGGGGTCGAGGCGGTTCACGCTGGGAGAAGTGTGCGGGTAGATGGCACGAGTGGGTAGGGCGCGATGCGAGAAAAGATCAGGGCGCGATCGACTCGTCGGCGATGACCCCGCCGCCGCCGTCGATGAAGCGCACGCGGATCTCACCGGCGGACGGATCGAAGCGGAGCTCGGTGAAGTTGTTGGTGCCGCCGGCGTAGGGCCAGCGGCTTCCGGTGAGCGCCGAGTGCAACGGGTTGGAGACCTGCGCGCCCGGACCGACGAGCACCTCCCACTGATTCTCGCCCCGGTCCCCGCTCCCGCCCACGCGACCGAGACTGCTGAAGTGGAAGTCGCCGGCGACCCAGAGGACGCCGCCGATGCCGGCGTCGTCGATGAAGTCGAGGATGTCCTCGCGCTGGGCCGCGTAGCCCTCCCAGCGATCGTTCGAGCCGAGATCGAGGAGGAAGGGGAAGTCGGTGATGCCGACCGAGTTGAGGATCACCTTGAAGACCGCCGTACTGCTCGAGAGGCCCGCCTTGAGCCAGTCCATCTGCTCGGTGGAGATGTACTCGGCGTCGGCGTCGTCACGGGTGGAGGGCCGGCGCTCGCTACGGCAGTCGAGGACGAAGACCTCGAGGGTCCGGCCCCAGCGGCGGCTGCGCCAGACTCGCTCCGGGTCCTCGGCGAGCCGCTCGAGGGGGAGATGGTCGAAGAAGGCCTGGCGGCCCGCGTCGACCGTCGGGGTCGCGGTGTTCTCCGGATCCCAGTTGTTGTCGATCTCGTGGTCGTCCCAGGTGGCGAGGAGCGAGGCGGCGGCGCGGGTCGCGATGTAGCCCTCGGTGGAGAAGTTCTCGGCCCACTTCGCGCGGAACCCTTCGACGGTGGACTCGCCGTCGTTGTACGTGGTGTCCCCGAGGAGGAGGAAGGCGTCCAGGTCGTCGCGCTCGCCGGCGCGCAGCAGCGTGTCGAAGCTGCGGCCGTTGCGGGTGCAGCTGACGGCGCCGAAGATGAGCGGCTCCATGGCGTCGCTCGCGAGGGCCGCGCGGAAGCGTCCGATGGTGCTGCGGGCGGTTGCGTCCTCGACGAAGGCGTAGCCGTAGCGCTGGCCGGCGCTGACCGCGATGGTCTCGTGGACGAAGCCCGCGTCGTCCGGGGTGACCGCCAGGTCGAGCACGCGGGCCCCATCGGCGCCGTCCGCGAGGAGCTCCCAGACGGCGAGGGTGAGGGCGCCGCTCCCGTCGTAGCGGGTCCAGAGGATGATCGAGTCTTCCGTGGCGTCGCCGCTCGCCACGCCGAGGGGGAACCGGTCCGAAGCGGGCAGCGAACGAACGTCGTCCATCCCGCCGTCGGGAAGCGGGCGCATGTCCGGCTGGCCCGGACCGGCGTCCATGCGAACGGGTCCACCGTCGGTGCTCGGCACGGTTCCGTTGTCCGTGCCGCTCATGTCGGCGGGCAGCGTGCCTCCGTCGTCGACCCCGCCACCGTCGCCGCAGCCGACGAGCACCGCCGCGACACCGATGCTGGTCCGCTCGAGCATCGCGCGCCGACTCAGCGTCGACTCGCACCGTTCCTCTTCCGCGCCCGCGAGCTTCTCCGGATCGTCAGCCAAACCACACCTCCAGCTGCGCAGACGGTAGTCGAAGGCGTCGCACCGAAAAAAGAGTGCCGGATCACAGCTCGAGCGCGGGGCGCTCGGTGTGCTTCTCCTTGGTGCCGACAAAGGTGTCGAAGAGGGCAGCGTGGGCGGGGCGGCCCGTGGGTGCGGTGGACGCCGGATAGGTGGCGATGAAGTCCAGGAGCTTCGGCAGGAAGCTGTCCTGCATCTCGGCCGAGGGCCACTTGTGCGGCTCCCAGGGCCGCGCCTTCGCGTTGGCGATGCATTCGGCGACCGTGAGGTCGAGCCAGACCAGTTGGTCGCCGGTCGCGGCGAGGGCCTCGATGAGGTCGGCGTAGCAGCCCTCGACGATGGCGCCTTCGAGGCCCTCGCGCTCACGGAGCATCGCGAGCGCATCGCCGATCGCGCGGCGGGTGCCCTGCTGGTCGACGAAGGCCACCTCGTCGAGGTCGATGCGTGAGCGGCCGATTCGCTCGGCGAGGGCCTCGGCCAGCGTGCTCTTGCCCGCACCGGAGTTGCCGATGACGAAGATGCGGCCGCGATCGCCGAGAGCGATGGTGCGTTTGTCCATGATCCAGTTGGCGAGAGCACGCCCTTCCCGAGCGACCTCGTTGGGACGGACGACACGGAAGCCGCGGCGCTCGAAGAAGGGGCGCGCCGCGAGCGAGACCTCGGCGAAGAGCCGACCGAGCCGCAGCTCCTCGGCGCGCGCCTCCAGATGGGTCAGGAGCGCGCTCGCGACACCGCGGCGCTGGAGGGCGGGGTCCACGTAGGCCATGGCGAGGTGCCCGTCGGGCTCGAGGGTCATGAAGCCGGCGATGGCCCCCTCCACGATCGCCACCACTGGCGGAGCAGCGGCGAAGCGCTCCGTCCATCGGTCTGGCTCGGGCGGGGAGGGGGCCCAGTGCTCGCGCTCGGTGGGCCCGTAGAGCTCGTCGGGGATGGCGTGCACGGCGCGATGGAAGAGCGCCGCGAGCGCAGGCAGGTCATCGGCCCGGTAGGGGCGGATAGTCGGCACGGACGTTCCCATCGGCTCCGTCTCAGGGTTGCCAGTCGTCGTGGACCGGGGTCTCGGGGTCGGTCACGCGGCGGAAGGTGTGGTGGCCGAAGCGGTCGCGCTGGGCCTGGATGACTCGCGCGGTGCCGACCTCGGTGGTGAGCTGCTCCCACCACGTCAGCGAAGCGCTCATCGCGGGGACCAGGTGGCCCGCGGCGCTCGCGGCGGAGACGGCCTTGCGCCAGCCGGCGGTGAGCGGTGCGAAGTCCTCGGTCATCGCGCTGGCGAGCATCGGGCCTTCGGCGCCGCCGAGGATGGCCATGAAGCGGTCGAGCATCGTCGAGCGGATGATGCAGCCGGCCGTCCAGATGCGGGCGATCTCTCGCCGGTCGATGGCCCAACCATGCTCGTCGTCGGCCCCCTTCAGCAGGTCGAACCCCTGCGCGTAGCTCGCGAGCACCGAGGCGGTCACCGCGTCCCTCAGATCGTCCGTCGAGAGCTCGATCGCCGGGCGCTCGCCGGTGGCCATGGCGACGCGCACTTCCTTGAACGAGCTGAGCGCGCGAGCGTCCACAGCCGCGGCGATCGTCGGCACCGGGATCCCGAGCTCGACCGCTCCGAGAACGGTCCACCGCCCGGTTCCCTTCTGGCCGGCGACGTCGAGGACCTGGTCGAGGAGCGGCCGCGACTCGTTTTCCGGATCGCGCACCTTCAGGATGTCGGCGGTGATCTCGGTGAGGTAGCCACCGAGGGCTCCCGCATTCCAGTCGCCCATCAGCGCGGCCGCCTCATCGGCCTCCAGCCCGAGTCCCCGCTTCATCAGCAGGACCGCCTCGGCCAGGATCTGCATGATCCCGTACTCGATGCCGTTGTGGGTCATCTTCACGAAGTGACCGGCCGGGCCCTCACCGCACCAGGTCACGCAGGGGCCGTGTGCGCTGCTGGCAGCCATCGACTCGAGCAGCGGCCGCAGCCGCTCCCAGCCCTCCTTTCGTCCGCCGGGCATCATCGAGGGGCCCTCCAGGGCGCCCTGCGCACCACCGCTCACGCCCATCCCGAGGAAGTGATAGCCCTCCGCCGCTGCGGCTCGCCGCTCGGTGTCGCGCCAGAGGCTGTTGCCTCCGTCGATGACCACGTCGCCCTCGTCCAGGTGCGGCTCGAGATCCTTCAACACCGCGTCCACGATGGCCCCCGCCGGGACCATCACCAGGATGCGTCGCGGCTTCTCGAGCAGCGCGACCATCGCCCCCAGGTCCGCGGGGGTGGCGAAGTCGTGGTCCGGCTCCGACTCACCCAGCGCTCTTCGCGCCCCCTCATCGGGATCGTAGCCCGCCACCGCGTAACCGCCCCGCGCCAGATTCCGGGCCAGGTTCTTCCCCATGGTGCCCAGGCCCACCACGCCGATGTCGCGCATCACTTCGTCGTTCATGCCCTTTCCTACCACCGACCTCGTGCCCAGTGAGCCCGATCACGTGCAACGCACGTACAGGAAACTCGAGTGTCCGGTGGCCAATGCAGCCGCCCCCGATCGCGCCCACTCGACCCTACATGAGCGACATTCACGGCGGAAAAGGCCAGTGGTTTCGTGTGGGCATGACCCTTGCTCCTGGTTCGTCTGTCGCCTGCCTTCGAGCGCGCGACGTGCCGATGACGCCCCGGATGGGCGCCGGCATCACCCCAAATCTCCCAGAGAACTTCCCTTTTCATGATGAAGCACATCCTCTCCATCGCTCTGCTGAGCGCCCTCGTGGGCGCCTGCGCGCCGGACTACTTCGACAAGGGCGGCGACCTCGAGCACACCGAGCTGGCCGCCACCGCCGACTCGAGCGCCGACGGAGGTCCCTATCGCGGTGAGCTCGCGCTCTGCGACTGGTCGGCCGACGCGCTGACCTCGCGCACCGCCTATCACTTCTGGTCCTTCGAGACCGACGGCTGCGACGACGTCCTCGTGGACCTCGCCAGCCGCGCGGGCGACGACACCTACGTGCTCCTCTACCAGCAGGTGGGCCGGGCCTGGCGCCTCATCGACCGCAACGACGACTGCTACCGCGGCACGCTGAACAGCTGCATCGAGCGCAGCCTGAGCGCCGGCACCTACCTCGTCGGCGTCGCCACCTACGACTACATGCGCTGGGGCGTGCCCACGGCCGCCGACTACCAGCTCCGCGTGGTCTGCCGCGATCCTGGCGCCTGCTCCGACGAGCCCCAGGCCTGCGGCAGCCGCGGCCTCGAGCCCTGCCCAGAAGGCCAGTACTGCGACTGGGCGGTCGAGGCGATGTGTGGCGCGACGGACCTGCCCGGCGTCTGCCGCCCGACCCCGGACGCCTGCCCCGAGATCTACGCTCCGGTCTGCGGCTGCGACGGCCGCGACTACCCGTCCGCCTGCCACGCCGCGCAGCACGGTATCAGCGTCGAGGCGGAAGGCACCTGCGGCGGCGCCGTCGGCGACGCCTGCGGCGGCCTCGCGGGCCTGACCTGCAACGAGGGCCTCTTCTGCAACTACGCCGAGCGTGACCTCTGCGGCTGGGCCGATGCGACCGGCACCTGCGCGGTCATCCCCGAGGTCTGCACCCGCGAGTACGCGCCGGTTTGCGGCTGCGACGGCAACACCTACTCGAACGGCTGCACCGCCAACGCCGCCGGCGTCAGCGTGCAGGCCTCGGGGGAGTGCCCGAGCCCCGGCGCCGCCGAGGGCGAGCAGTGCGCGGGCATCCTCGGCACGGTCTGCGCCGAGGGCCTCGCCTGTGACCTGAGCGCCAACGACTTCTGCGGGGCCGACCTCGCCGGCGTCTGCGTCGTCGACGAGCCGACCTACTGCACCTACGAGTGGATGCCCGTCTGCGGCTGCGACGGCCGGACCTACAGCAACGACTGCCACCGCCGAGCGGCCTTCGTTCCTCTCGACCACGAGGGCGCCTGCCGCTGAGCGGCACGCCGACCACCGACCGAGGCCGCGCCCTTTCTCATCGAGGGCGCGGCCTCTCTCTTTCCGTCAGCCGCAGTTCGGAGCCGCGCAGAGGCCGCCTTCGCAGTTGCCCGAGTGGCACTCGCCGGCCGACGCACAGCTGGCGCCGTTGGCCTGGAGCGCTCGGCACGTGCCATCCACGCAGGCGTGGTTCGGCGCGCAGGCCTGGCCGAGGCCGTCGTCGACCTCGCGGCAGGGGGCGCCCGCCGCGGGCAGGGGCACGCAGTCGCCCTCGAAGACGCCGGTCATCGGGTCGGCGTTGCAGTACTCGCCCGTGGGGCAAGCCTCGGGGAAACCGAGGAAGCAGGAGCCCCCGCTCGAGGAGCGAGCGGCACAGACCTGGGTGACCTCCATGGTCATGAAGTCGAAGTCCTCGATGACGCAGCTCAGCCCCGGCTCGCAGAGCGGGTCGAGGCCGTCGATGAGGTTGCAGGGCTCGCCGAGCGCTCCGACGAGAACCTCGTCGAAG
>JGI12109J20283_10039598_pt1 | contig 10630 bp, 10 predicted proteins | sample ElkSlonscriptome_12_FD_20283 | JGI IMG/M metagenome (IMG submission 20283) | reverse complement strand
CAGAATGTCACGAAAATGATGGTGGGAAATTGTTTCTCCATCACGTTGTACACGCATTAAACGTGATGAGTCGCGTGGGTCCGCAGGCTCCTGTGCGATAAAGTGTTCTGGTAGATCATAGTCGAAGTCATTGATATGCATTAATCGAGTAACCTGATGATAATATTCAGCACAATGGTCAGGATAATACTCAGGATGATCATGCTCGCAAAGGGTGCAAAACAGGAAAAATTACCACTCTGTACACGAACATCACCTGGAAGTTGGCCCAATGCCGGGAACACGCGCCCTAAAACCAGCATCACACCGCCCAATGCTGCGATGGACAATCCTACAAGAAGCAATAAACGTCCGAGTGATTGTATATCCATAATTACAGTAACGAGGGTTGATCTGGTGTGTTGCCATTGGCCGCATAGGGTATGCCAAGATGCTGGTAAGCACCGGGCATCGCTACCCGTCCACGATCCGTGCGTTTGAGGAAGCCGATTTGCATCAGATAGGGTTCGTAAACATCCTCAATGGTTGAGCTATCCTCACTAATTGCCGCACCGATGGTATTAAGTCCTACCGGACCACCGTCAAACATATCGATGATCGTGCGCAGCAGCAAGCGGTCAATTTCATCCAGGCCCAAGCGGTCAACTTCCATCAGTTCGAGGGCAGCGTTGGCAACTTTCTGTGTGATGACCCCCTCAGCACGGGTTTCGGCATAATCCCGTACCCGCCGGAGCAAACGTAAGCCGATGCGGGGTGTGCCCCTGGATCGGCGTGCAATTTCGGATAGTCCGCTTTCCTCAAAACCAACACCAAGCAGCCCAGCAGCCCGCCGTAGAATATATTCCATAGCGGTTTGATCATAAAACTCCATGCGGAACCGTGCACCGAACCGATCTCGTAGGGGACCAGCCAGCAGCGCGAGGCGGGTAGTTGCCCCAATGACCGTAAACCGTGGCAAATTTAGCCGTACATTCTTGGCAGCCGGTCCTTTGCCGATGACGATATCCAGTTTGAAATCTTCCATTGCCGGGTAAAGGATCTCTTCTACAGCGCGGCCCAAACGATGCACCTCGTCAATAAAGAGAATATCGCCTTTTTTCATATGCGTGAGAATGGCCGCCAGGTCACCCGCTCGTTCAATAGATGGCCCAGCAGTTACCTGTATTTTTGATCCCATCTCATTAGCGATAACATGCGCTAACGAGGTTTTACCTAATCCCGGTGGGCCATAGAACAAGACATGGTCAATCGGCTCACTACGGCCTTTGGCTGCATCAATGATAATCTGTAGATTTTCCCGCACCCGATCTTGACCAACAATATCAGCCAATTGCTGTGGGCGTAACGCAATATTCTCACGCTCACTGGGTTGGCGGGTGCTCCCAACCATACGACCATCATCCGACATAGTATCACCTGACTGTGCAATGAAAACTTGTTCTACATCACTCAGTATAACCCAGCCACCACACCAGGTCTATTATCGCTTTGACAAGTACATCATCCCCACTTACAATCCCCTCGGATAAGGAGGCAATCTTATGAGTGAAGTTTACGTATCACAACATCCGCTGGTACAGCATAAATTAACGGCTTTGCGTGATGTCAATACAGGTCACCGTGCATTTCGTGATCTGGTCTATGAATTGGCATTGTTGCTGTGTTACGAAGCCACACGCGATGTTGAATTACAACCCACCACCGTACAGACGCCGATGGGCGACGCCACAGGGCACACTGCCAGTGAGACAATCGGGCTGGTGCCCATTTTACGGGCTGGCCTAGGTATGGTCGATGGCGTGCTGGAACTGCTACCCAGTGTACAAGTGTGGCATATTGGCTTGTATCGTGATGAAGAAACCCTAAGACCTGTGCAGTATTACAACAAACTCCCACCGAAACCAACAGTGCAAATCTGCCTTGTATTGGACCCGATGCTAGCTACAGGTGGTTCCGCAGTAGCAACGGTGGATATTCTCAAAGAGTGGGGCGTAGAACGGATTAAATTCCTCGGTTTGATCGCCGCACCGGAAGGCGTTGAGACACTGTCAAAAGCACACCCGGATGTCCCCATTCATGTAGCCGCTGTGGACGAAAAGCTCAATGAGATTGGGTTTATTGTCCCTGGCCTGGGCGATGCAGGGGACCGTCAGTTCGGTACATGATTAACACAGAAACGAGCGCGTTCATGATTGTGTTTATCCTGGCGTTTGTCATTACGCTGGGATTAATACCCGCAATGATCGCCCTGGGAAACCATTACAACATCACAGCTCGTGCCGGTGGACGCCGTCAAAACGAAGGGGATAAGCGGGGGGTCTCCAAATTAGGTGGGGCAGCCGTATTTGGTGGCTTTACGATCACTGTGATTGTGGCTCAGTACTTGCCTATCCCACGCTTTGACGATGCCGAGGTTATCCGTTTGACCGGTATGGTTATCGGTGGGGCGTTTATTTATTGTGTATCGTTATTGGATGATCTGGTCGAACTAAGCCCGGTGCAACTCGGCATCGCGCAGATTGTTGCTGCTGGCATTGCGGTCCTGTTCCAAATCTTCATTGAGGCATTCAATAATCCGTTAACTGGTACCCAGACCGATCCCTGGCCTTTTTTGGTCACTGTGATCCTCTCTATGTTCTGGTTAGGGTTGATGATGAATACCGTCAATTTCATGGATGGGCTTGATGGGTTAGTCGGCGGGGTGACATTTATCGCCTGTGCGACCCTGTTTATCAATAGCGCGTTTGTGTTGCAACCAGCACAAACCAGTGTGGCGTTATTGCCATTAGCGATGATGGGGTCATCATTAGCATTTGTGCTGTTTAACTTTTACCCCGCACAGATTTTCCTGGGGGGTGGGGCCTACTTTGTCGGGTATACACTTGGCACCTTGAGTATCATTGGCGGGGCAAAGATGGCGACAATTCTACTGGTCATGGGGCTGCCGTTGATGGACTTAGCCTGGCAAGTTGCCAATCGAATGCGACAGGGTCGTAACCCCATGCATGGTGATCGTGGACATTTACATTTTCGCCTGCACGATATGGGTTTCTCTCAGCGGCAGATCGTCAGTGTGTATTATCTATTTTGTGCGTCTTTTGGCATTCTCACGCTGATCACGGCCAGCCAACTCTTTAAGCTTATTGCATTTAGCACGATGGTTTTACTCATCATTGTTGGCTTTGCTGTGTTGACCCGAATGGATCAGGCAAGGTCATCAACATCTTCATAGGTGATGGTGTCATCGTCATTTTCTTCTGTATCGTCACCACCATCATCATCTGGCTTTGATGCGGGTTTTTGAGCCGGGCGCGGACTGCCTGTGCCACCAAATCGCTGTAATGAATCCCGCAGGCTCGATTTGCGATCACTTTCTTCACCGGGGCGACTAAACGGTGATGGCCGGGGGCGAGTGGAGCTATTTCCCGTCCCAGAAGCCCCTGCGAAGGGTGATGGGCGCGGACGGCCTGCCCGCAAACTTGGTTCATCGGTATCTTCATCATCACCGTCATCGTCATCAACGAGTTTACGGCCCAATGATGCTGAACGGGCTATATTGTTGCGTTCGCGCTGTTGCCGTAAGCGGTCCTGTAAGGGCGATGTCGATCTTGGACTATCCGCCTCGTCATCCTCGTCTTCGTTATCGGCTTGATCAGCAGCCGGTCTGGACCGGGCAAACGGTGATGGCTTGGGTGTGTTATTGCGTTCGTGCTGTTGCTGTAAGCGGTCCTGCAAGGGCGATGTCGATCTTGGACTATCGTCTGTATCCTGATAGTCGGCTTCGTCATCACGAGATCCTGTGGTTTGCTCACGTTGCTGCCGTAGACGATCTTGTAATGTCATTGCGGGTTTTTCGTCGGGTGTTTCTTTCGTATCTTCGGCGTTGATCTCTTCATCTTCGTCGTCATCGCGTGCTAATACACCACCGAAACGAATTTCGCGCTCTGGCTTGTTATCAACCATATCATCGGGTGGTAGACCAATACGCAGTTCATCATCTGGTTTACTGGTATCCCCACTGATAACGGCTGGCTGCTGTTGGCGCGTTGATTGACCGAGCGTGGTATTATCGCCATCATCCAAAACCAGGCGTGTCTTAATGCCGGAAATTTCTTCTTTCCCTGGTGGCCCCGGAATGGGGAAGTCCAATTTGTATACGGAGGGTGGTCCGCTGGTGATTGCAGGGGCAGCCCGTTGTGTACGTTGTTGTTTACGGCGGGCAGATTCACGGTCTTTGCGCCGTTGTTCGATAGCCTCAGCCCGGCTCATGACGATCATCTTGCCATTCTTGAACGTCGCACTATCACCGGTGATGTATTCTATAGTCGATTCAATCAAACCGAGGATAGCAACCCCAATCAGGTTAAATGTAACGGCAACTAACAGGATAAGAATCAGGATCTCCAACCCGCCAGCGACAGGCCCCGTGATCGCATCACCGACAACCTGATCCCCAACACCCAGGATAAAGAACGGAATACTGGCTACAGCCACCAGGCCGACAACCCACTGCCAGCCTTTGAGAATACCGGGATCTGGCAACATAGTATTGGTCACAGCAAAAAGAATATAGGCCCACAACCAGAAATCAGTTGCACTTGTAATCTGGCCGATGCCTGCTTGAATATCCTCGAAGCGGCCTGTACTCATCGTTTCAAATACGGCCAATAAATCAAAGATATTGACCGCGATAAACCAAATCACGCCCATCCCGGCCAGCAATGGTGCCAGATAGATGAGCGTGACCTTCCATTTTTGGGCTTTGCGCGAAATTTGCACAAAGTTAAGTTTGAGTTCGCCGATTTCTTGCTGTTCGGGCCACTCAAAGGTGCGATCTGCCCGGACATTAAGCGCACCAGCCGCCAGCCACAATGCTAGCTCATAGAGCACAATACCCGGCAGAAAAAAGGTGTAGTAGAGGATAGTCGTGGTCTGGAAGTTCTTGGTCATCAGCCAGCCAACCTTAAAGATATGCTGGTGAAGCCAGCGTTCTATCTGTAGGAAAGCGTTAAAGGCAATGATCACCACAACGGCGAGTGCCAGAACATCCAGCGTATCCAGGGTTAGTCGCCTTTCTGTTCCTGCGCGATCTTCACCAATTCAGTGAAATCTGGCACCTTGAGCGATGCGCCACCGACTAAGGCACCATCAATATCTGGCTGGGACATAAATTCCGCCATATTGTTCGGCTTGACGCTACCACCATATTGAATGCGTAAGGCATCAGCGACAGCATCGTCGTAGAGATCGCGTACTGTATTGCGGATCATGGCGATAATGCCATTAGCCTGTTCAGCAGTCGCGCTTTTACCAGTGCCAATCGCCCATATAGGTTCGTAAGCGATGACGATATTTGCCATGGCATCCGCGCTGATGCTATCCAAAGCTGCCCGGACCTGACCACCCACAAAGGTCTCGGTTTCACCAGCTTCGTTTTGTTCCAGGCTTTCACCCACCGCGATAATCGGCTTAAGATCATGGGCAAGCAGGGCTTTGGCCTTCTTATTGACATTTTCGTCAGTTTCTGCCAGATACGCCCGAACCTCAGAATGGCCGATTATCACATACTCAACCAACCCCTTCAGCATGGTTGGGGAAATCTGTGATGTGAACGCGCCTTGATCTTCCCAATGGGTGTTCTGGGCGGCGACCTTAATACCGGTTTCTGCCAGGGCATCAGCGACGCCGGGCAGGGCAAGGAAGACCGGCCCTACGACCCGTTCTACACCTGTGTAGGGTTCAAGTGCGGGTATCAGTTCTTTGACAAAGCTGATGGACTCATCAACTGTTTTATGCATTTTCCAGTTGCCTGCGATAATTGGTGTACGCATGCTGCAACCTCCTTATCTTAGTATACGTGTATTATTCCTGATTGGGTGTAGAGCTTACTTATCGTTCAGTGCAGTCAGGCCAGGTAATGTCTTACCCTCAAGCATTTCCAGGCTGGCACCACCACCCGTAGAAATATGCGTGATTTTATCTGCAAGGCCAGATGCTTCGATAGCAGCGGCAGAGTCACCACCACCGATGATCGTTACCGCGCCTTTTTCAGTTTCTTCTGCTAGCATCCGCGCTACCGCAAAGGTGCCCGTGGCAAAGTTACTCATCTCGAAGACACCCATCGGGCCATTCCATACAACGACTTTAGCCCCATCCAGGATTTGCGCAAACTTATCCAGCGACTTTTCGCCAATGTCATACATAGACCACCCGCCCGGCACGCCATTACCCAGGTCTATGGTCTTGCGCTCTGCATCATTGTCAAATTGATCACCGATGACTGCATCAACGGGCAATACGAGCTTTTCCCCGCCTTTGCCAAGCAGATCTTTGGCGGTGTCAATCACCTCATCTTCAACGAGGGAATTCCCCATATCTAACCCCTGGGCTTTCAGGAAGGTGTTAGCCATCCCACCGCCAATCAGCAGATAGTCAACCTTTTCTAACAGGGCTTCGATCACCGCAATCTTATCTGATACCTTGGCACCACCAAGAATCGCCACAAAAGGCCGCTGTGGGTCTGCGATGGCGTTATCCAGATAGTCAATTTCTTTTTCCAGCAATAGGCCAGCTACTGCCGGGATGTAATCTGCAACGCCTACTGTGGATGAGTGTGCGCGATGCGCAGAACCGAAAGCATCATTCACGAAAATATCACCGAAGGCGGCTAATTGCCTGGCAAAATCCGCGTCGTTCTTCTTTTCCCCACCATAGAAGCGTGTGTTTTCCAGCAGCAATACACCGCCATCTGGTAAAGCGGTGAGTGCAGCCTCAACATTTTCGCCGACAGTATCCTCAACGAATGCGACTTCTACCCCCAGCTTTTCTGCCAGAGCTGGAACAACAGGAGCCAGAGAAAACTTCGGGTCTTTTTCCCCTTTTGGCCGGCCCAGATGAGACATGAGGACCAGTGATGCGGGGTTTTGATCCAAGATGTGCTTGAGTGTGGGCACCGCAGCGCGAATACGGGTATCGTCAGCAACTGCACCATCATTGATCGGTACGTTAAAATCCACACGGACCAATACACGCTTACCCGTAAAATCAACATCACGAATGGTTTGTTTGTTCATCGAATCTCCTCTATAAGCTAAAGAGGCGAGGGAGGACTATTGTATTGACCTCTGCCTCGCCTCAACATTGCATTATTGTGTTACGTTATGGATGATTTACAGCTTATCGCCCATGAACTTGACCAGATCTGCACAACGGCTTGAGTACCCCCACTCGTTGTCGTACCAGGTGATCACCTTTACCAGCTTGCCAGAAACTGACGTTGACAGGGCATCGACAATGCTGGAATACGGATTGGTGATGTAGTCGCTGGAAACCAGTGGCTCATGAGAGACATCCAGAATGCCTTTCATCCGGCCAGCAGCAGCGGCCTCAAACGCACTGATCAACTCGTCCTTATCGGCGTCTTTGCCAACCGTTGCGACCAGGTCAACCAGGGAACCCGTGGGTGTGGGCACACGTACAGCCATACCATCGAACTTGCCTTCTAGTTCGGGGATAACCAACGATACAGCTTTGGCTGCGCCTGTTGTGGTAGGGATGATGTTCTGGGCAGCGGCACGGGCGCGGCGTAGATCCTTGTGGGGTAGGTCAAGGATTTGCTGGTCATTCGTATAGCTATGAATGGTGGTCATGTAGCCATATTCAATGCCATAGAGATCATTGATGACCTTAGCCACCGGGGCAAGGCAGTTAGTTGTGCAGGAAGCGTTGGAAACGATGTGATGATTGGCCGGATCGTATTTCTCCTCGTTCACGCCGAGTACAATCGTCAGGTCTTCGTCCTTGGCGGGTGCAGAGATGATCACCTTCTTAGCACCGGCTTCCATATGCTTAGCAGCATCGGCCTTCTTACGGAAGATACCCGTACTTTCGATGACGATATCTACCCCCATATCACCCCAGGGGAGTTTGGCCGGGTCACGTTCAGAAAGTGCCTTGATCTCATCACCATCAACGATAAGCGCACCATCAGTCACCTCAACGGTGCCGTCGTAACGCCCATGTACAGAGTCATAGCGGAATAGGTGCGCCATTGTGTTGAGGTCACCCAGGTCATTGAATGCGACAACATCAATTTCATCAGCATAATCTGACCGTATGATTTTTAGTACCTGCCGGCCAATGCGTCCAAAACCGTTAATACCTACGCGAATTGCCATTTGTCAATCTCTCTCCTTCAAATCGTTTATGCTAGGTTTTTATGAAAATAGGATCAGTAACAACTGTACTGCCCATCTTTTCCGTGTCATAGAGTGTCATCAAGGCGGTTGCTAGTTTATGTGGGTCATGCCGCCACGGGCGTTCAGGATCAGTCAGGTCCGTATAGACCACTGTATACCGTTGGAGGACTTCATGGTCATCCGGTGCCCGTTGCACATAATACGTATTTACCCCGGCGTTTTCGCGGGGATGTGCACTATTGGCAAGCACGGCCTGGAAGACACCACGGCCAATATGCCGTTCTAATGCCAGGATGTGATCTGCGACGCTATAGTGTTCGGTTTCGCCGGGTTGGGTAGCCACATTACAGATATAAACCTTGTAGGCGTCTGTATAGCGCAGGGCCTCAGCGATGCCGTTAACCAGCAAATTTGGAATAATACTGGTATATAAGCTACCCGGCCCAATCACAACCAGATCAGCATCTTGTATAGCTTGTGTGCTTTCACCATAGGCCAAAACATCTTGCGGGGATAGTGTGATACGTTCGATATGACCACCGAAATTGCTAATACGTGATTCCCCCCGGATAGTTAGCGACTGTGTTTTGCCAGTCATACGCACACGCGCTACGAGATTAACATCTTCTAGGGTAGCTGGCAATACACGTCCCTGAATATTGAGAATACGTTCGACTTCGGGCAGTGCATTTTCCACACCACCGCTTACACCAGCTAATGCCGCAATAAACAGGTTACCAAAAGAGTGTCCATTGAGGTCACCCGAACCAAACCGATATTGGAATAATTGCGTCATAAGACTTTCATCATCTGCCAGGGCTGCGATGTTGTTACGCAGGTCACCAGGGGGTAGTACACCCATCTCTCGGCGTAACCTGCCAGAACTGCCACCGTCATCAGCTACAGTCACCACGGCGATGAGATTGCTTGTGAGTGGTTTCATACCCCGTAGAACCGTTGGTAGACCTGTGCCACCCCCAATGGTAACCACTTTAATTCCGCGTTGACGTTTGCTATGGGTATGGACAACATCAATGAGGCGGCCTGGTTGATGCCGACGATAGGGCGCAAGTAATGTGTGGGATAGCTTGATGAGGGAAAAAACAGATATGGTTAAGCCTGTAATGATGAAAAGACCAATCTGCCACCAGGCAAGATTATTTTCACGGATGTCCACATTAGCTTGAACCATCACATAGGCCAGGCCAACAGCGATAAGCGAGACACCCGCCAGCAACAATAACAGCCAGCGTTTGACGCCTAACCCCAATGCGAACCACTTATAAAACATAATCCCCCGTACACAAAACCGCTCAAATTCAGCGGGTAGCGTGTTTTCCCCATTGCCACATGGCTAGGAGTATGAGCAATGCACTTAGCGTCGTCATACCACCGATTGCCAGGGCTGCATCAAACCAGAATTGTTGCGGGAACAGACGGATAAGCGTATCCGAAAATGCAAAACGCCATGTGCCACTCTCAAAAAACATGTCGTGGAACAGCGTAAAGAATGTATCCCACATGACAACAGCCATTACTACTATAGCACCGATAACACTCAATGTCAGGACACTTCCCTGCATCAATCCGAGCCGTATTTCACGCCGCCCGGCAACGGAACGGGAGAGCAACCCCAGCAAAATGATGGAAATAACACTCCCAACGCCAAGCAACATGAATGCATTACGCGTAACCACTTTGACATCTTCCATATGACGCAGTTCACGCGAATTGTACATCGGCACCCCGTTGGGAAACAGTAAATCCCCCAGGTAGCTGATGTCAGCATCATTGGTCAGATAGTTCAGTGCATACGGTGCATATTCCAGACGATCCTCAGTGGTGAAGCCATATGGATCCGGTGGAAAACCGGCCCGATTGTACTCGATCTCAAGAAACCAAGGCATCATGACCAATCGAACCATCACCAGCGTGAGTAAAATTGGTACAGCTATTGTGAAATAACCGCGTGCAAGCAAAAATGATGGTCGATCTTTAACAGATGATTCAGGCAGGATAGGCTCGGTAATTTCAGTAGTTGGTGTGGTTTCCATAACAACCTAACGAATATCCTCTACATCGCCGTTTAACAAAAAATTCAATGTGAGCGAGTCTACCATTGTCTCTAACGGTGCGCGATCATCGGTAAAAATAACATCTGATGATACAGCAGGAACCAACGCGTTGATGCTGAGTTGAATGATATCACGTAACATCTGCGGTGCATCCGCATCCAGGCCGTTGAGGTTATCTAGCAAATTGATCGGCAGGGTGGGTTGCATGGTCGCCACGAGAATGGTATTGAATGACCGTGGTACATCAATGGCGTGAACGGTTGGATAAACTGCGCTCAAGGTGCGTGTCATGGCATCCACTAGACGCCGGTCATCATTGGTGCGCCCAACGTTAATGGCGACAACCCCATCAGGTAA
>JGI12109J20283_11740330_pt1 | contig 10640 bp, 8 predicted proteins | sample ElkSlonscriptome_12_FD_20283 | JGI IMG/M metagenome (IMG submission 20283) | reverse complement strand
CAATTGCTGCCTTTAAGTCGCTTCAGACGCTGAATTTTATAGATTAAAAGAACTAACATACGAAGTATGTGGGATTGTATTTTGACCTTTGTCGAGGAAGGATGGCACGAAGAGCCATCCGATCAATTACTGCCTTTAAGTCGCTTCAGACGCTGAACTTTATAGATTAAAAGAACCAACATACGAAGTATGTGGGATTGTATTTTGACCTTTGTCAAGGAAGGATGGGCGGAGCCAACCCTAGATCTCGTCAACACTCGACCTGACACTTGGTTTGGCGTAAGCTTCTTTGAAGGCGCAGCGATGACAATAAAGCACAGGTCTGCGATGCAGGTCTCGGGCTTAGGGTTCAAGACAAAAAAGACTCACTTCTTTCCGATCACATAGATAAGAGAAGACCACTCACCGCTTTTTTTGGCGGCCAGGTTAGACTTTAGACCGCTAATGAGGGCTTTAGGATAGGCAAGAGCCCCAGAGCCCTTGTATTTCTCACTGAGAAGGCTTACATAGTAGGCGTCTAGCTTCATAGGGAGTACTTCAATTACCTCCCCTCCATTGCTTTCCCAAAGGCGCTTCATTTGCTCCTGACGGAAATGATAAAGATGTCTGGGTACATCATAGGCAGCCCAGTACTCTTTATATTTTTCTGCATCAAGGGAGTTGCAATTTGGAACAGCGATAAAAGCGGCTCCATTAGGCCTTAGCAAGGAAACAATTTTTTTTACGCGATCCTGAAGGTGGTAGACATGTTCTAAAACGTGCCACATCGTAATGGCATCAAGGCTTTCGTCCCTGAATTCGTTCAACTTGTTTTCGGGGTAGATTTCCAAGCCAAATTCCTCAACACCATACGTTCTAGCTTTATCTGAAGGCTCTATACCTTTGATATTCAATCCATTATGAGAGCAATAGCTCATGTAATCCCCTGTTCCACTACCGATATCTAACCAGCTTGATCCGTCAACCCGTTCTCTTACTAAGTTGAATTTGTTTTTAATGGCTCCCTTTCTCGCTATTTGATAGATTTTGCTAATAAGGTCTTTCGAGGTGTTGCTATGTGAAATATAATCTTCTGACTCATAGTAGTTGCTAAGATCAATTTCCTCAGGAATAGGATTGGTAAACCTAAATCCACAGGTTGAGCACTCTTGAATTTTGAACGAGTCGTGTGAAACTGTGTGATCTTTGCAAACTAAGTTGAGCTCAAAATCGGCAGAATTGCACACAGGGCATGCAGGGATATTTTTCATTGCGGAAATAGATGTTTCACGTGGAACATGCTTATCTGCCCATGTGAATGAGTAATACAGATATGTCTGATGGAGATACGCCGCTTATTCTCGCTGCCTGACCAATTGTGGCTGGTTTGAGATTACTAAGCTTTTCTCTTGCCTCTGACGACAACGACTTTAAACTATGATAGTCAAAGTTGGCTTTGATCTTGAGGCCCTCTAATCTTTTTTGTTTGTCGGCCATTTCCTTTTCACGATCGATGTAGCCTTGATATTTAATGTTGATCTCTGCCTGTTCAATCGATTCTACTGAGTAGTTGTCGAGTTTTACCGGAGACAACTCGCCTTTTTTGGAAAGGGCACCGAGGCTAAGTTGGGGCCTGGCGATCAATGACGCAAGCTTTACTTTTTGTTTAAGCTTGGCTGTTTGTTGAGCCTCTAAATACTCATTAATAAGCTCTGGCTCAATGGATGTTTCATTGAGTTCTTTGAGAAGCTGATCAGTTTCAGTTTGTTTGGCGATCACTTTGTCCAAACGTTCATCATTGGCAAATCCAAGCTGATGAGAAAGTTCGGTAAGTCGGATGTCCGCATTGTCTTGTCGAAGGAGGATACGATATTCAGCCCGTGAAGTGAACATGCGATAAGGCTCTTTGGTGCCCTTGGTGATCAGGTCATCAATTAAGACCCCTATGTAAGCTTGATCTCTGCCCAAGATCAACCCCTCTTCTCCATGAACTTTTAGGCTCGCATTTAAACCAGCCATTAATCCTTGCGCTCCAGCCTCCTCATAACCAGTGGTTCCATTGATCTGACCCGCAAAATATAAGGAATCAATCAGTTTGGTTTCGAGGCTGTGGTTGAGTTGAGTGGGAGGGAAGTAGTCGTATTCGATTGCGTATCCCGGTCTAAATAATTTAGCTTTTTCAAATCCCTCAATTTGGTGGATGGCTTTTTCTTGCACATCTAAAGGAAGCGAAGTGCTAAATCCGTTTACATATACTTCAACGGTATCCCAGCCTTCTGGTTCAACAAAAATTTGATGGCGGTCTTTTCCGGCAAAACGGTCAATTTTTTCCTCGATTGAAGGACAGTATCTAGGGCCGGTGCCCTCGATCGCTCCGCTAAACATTGGAGATCTATCCAAACCTTCTTTCAAAATCTCATGAACATTTGGATTGGTGTAAGTAATGTGGCAGCTCCGCTGTTGCTGAAGCGGACGGGTTGAAGTAAAAGAGAACTTTGCAGGAAACGTGTCGCCTTTTTGTTCCTCCATTTTATTAAAGTCAAGCGAACGGGCATCAACTCTTGGGGGGGTGCCTGTCTTCATTCTTCCATGGTCAAAGCCTAGTTCAATCATTTGTTCCGTGAGGCCAATCACGTTTCTTTCCCCAGCTCGACCACCGCCGAATTGCTTTTGTCCGACATGTATCAAGCCGTTAAGGAAGGTTCCATTGGTTAGAATTACAGCTTTTGATCTAAATTCAAGTCCCATGGAGGTTTTCACACCCCTAGCCTTTCCCTGCTCAACAATGATTTCCAAAACGGTGTCTTGCCAAAAGTCAACACCAGGAGTTTGTTCAAGCATGAGTCTCCACTCTTGAGCAAAAAGCCAGCGATCACTTTGTACTCTTGGACTCCACATGGCGGGACCCTTTGAGAGGTTAAGCATGCGAAATTGAATGGCGGTTTTGTCGGCAACAATACCACTATATCCTCCCATTGCATCTATTTCGCGAACGATCTGTCCCTTGGCTACGCCACCCATGGCTGGATTGCAAGACATTTGGGCTATGGTGCCCATGTTCATGGTGATCAGAAGGACTGAAGAACCCGTATTCGCTGCAGCAGCAGTAGCTTCACAACCCGCATGTCCTCCTCCGACAACGATTACATCATACTCCTTACTCATAGCTCATAGTTTCACGTGGAACACTAGTCTTTTCTTAGGGGGTGCAAAGTTAGGTAAAAATCCTCTTTGGCTCTCATTTCTGTCCGCTCGTCGGAATCCTTATCGTTATACCCTATGAGGTGAAGAACTCCATGCATTAACACTCTTCTCAATTCATTTATGAAAGATGTGGCATGTTTCCGGGCATTATCCATAACTCGCTCTATGCTTATGAATATGTCACCTGCAACCACTTGGCTTTGATTGTAGTTGAAAGTGATGACGTCTGTGTAATAATCGTGCTTCAGATACGTTTGATTGATCTTTAATAAGTATTGATCTGAGCAGAAGATAAAGTTTAACTCCCCGCAACGCATAGACTCACTCTGGATAGATTCTAACACCCAGGTTTTTTCTTCTGTAGGATCAGAAAGTCTGAACTTGACTTCTTCGTAATGAAAGTGTATGCTGGTTTCCCCGAGCATTGGGAGCTATGAGCGATTAAAAGAGATTTCTACTCTTCTACCCTCGTCTTCAAATGCAACCTCATCAGAAAGGTTTTTCATAATGAAGATTCCCCTCCCATCAGGTTTATCTAAATTCTCAGCTAGGGTCGGGTCGGGAATCAAGTCTGGATTAAAGCCAGTCCCTTTGTCTTGGATCTTGAAAATGAAATCTTTTTCAGTTGGCTCAAAAGAAAAATCTACCTTTTTTGAAGGGTCTAGTTTGTTACCATGACGTATGGCATTGTTAACGGCTTCGGTTACTGCAACGAGAATATTTCCGTAAATATCTTCAGGTATCAGATATTGTTCTTTTAATTCATCTACAATGCTTTCTATTTTGGCAAGAGAATCCAGCTGGGATTCAAGTTGAAATTTTTGAATTTGGGTGCTTGACATCATTGTTCGATCTTGTTGAAGTATTCAGTCACTTTCTGTTTGTAGAAAGGGCTGAATGACGGAGGCAAGGTTTGTAACAACTCTATTTCTCGTTCTTTTCGCCTATTATACTCCAAAAATGAATTAGGGTTTCGATAAATTTGATCTGTAAATTCTTTGGCTTCTCTCCTTTCTTCTTTTTCCCTTTCTCTTTGTGCTTTTTCTGATTGGAGAAGGCGACTTAGAATTTCCTGCTGGCGGAGTAAGGTTTCATTAGTTATACTTTTGTTGACCAAGTCGGTTTCCGTTTCTTCCATCAAGTCGGCCAGTTTTTGCAGACTTCCGCCTTTCCCCTGCTGACTTTCTCCAATTTGTTCTTGGATTTGCTCCAATGATCTCCTAATTGCGGCTTGTTTTGCAGCCATTTGGGCCAACTCCTTACTCATTCCGCCAGGCATTCCACTTTTTCCTTCTTCACCCGGTTTTTTAGCCCCTTCCATTTGTTTCTTTAGGGACTCAAGTTGCTGATTCAATTGCTGTTGCAAACTTTTAAGGTTACTCGGTTTGTTGCCTTTTCCGGGCTTGGGTTTTCCTTTCCCGGGCTTTTTGCATTCTCCTTGCTTGCTTTGCATCTGAGCTTGCATGTTTTGTACAGCCTCGTCAAGTAACAATGCCAGGTTATTGATTGAGGTCATTGCCAGTTGCTGACGATTGTTGGCCTGAGGCGTATTCCGCTCACCCAGGTCGGCGATGGCCTTTTTCATGTTGTAATTGATGGAAGAGATTTCCCTATTGACTATGGCCTCTAGCATGACCACTCGTTTACTCAATGCATATAAGGAGTCTTTGATTATTTGGGAGTCATCTTGCAACTTTTTCTGCAATTGGCCAAGTTCTACATAGCGGGGATCGTCCCTTTCTATTTTGCGTAAATCTTCCATTAGTGCCTCCTGGTCGAACGATAGCGAAATTAAGTTCTCTAACAAGGCTCTCAAATCTTCAAGGTTTTCAGCCGCTTGGGTCGACTCCATTTCCATTTGAGCACTTTGTAGCTTTTCGGATAATTCTTCCATTCCATCTTGTGATTCCTGCTGACTGTCCTGAGACTTGGAGCGCCTATTTTTGGAAAGCTCCTCTAGGCTTTCTTTCATATCTTGCTTGATCTGATCTTCGTAGGATTGGGTTTTCTCTATTTGGTTAGGGCTTTCTAGTTGCTGGTTCTTTTTCTGAAGATCATCAAGATCTTGATCCAGTTTTTCAAATTCCTTTTGGATCTCCTCTTGTTCTTTTGTCAAGTCTTCTTTATCATTCTTTTTTTCAGCAGTTTTTTCCTTTAATTCTGCTTGTTTGTCTTTTAGCTCCTCAAGCTTTTCAATGGCTTCAGCCAATTCCTTTTCCACCTCCAGTTGCTTGAACAGCTCAAGGTTACGATCGAGCTCTTTTTCCAGCTGCTCATTATCCATCTCCATTTTCTCAAGAGCGTTTTGAAGCTTGTCCTTTTCAAACTTTTCCATCAACTTTTCGAGCTCTTCCATGGTCTTTTTCATCTCATCGCTCATTACCTTTTCAAAGAGCTCCTCCAATTGTTTCTGCTTTTCTGCAAGCTCATCGTTTTGCTCACCAAATTGCTTCTCTAGACGGTTCTTCGCTTTTTGATCCTCCTGCAGTTTTTCCACAGAAGACTTTAACTGCTTTTGCTTTTCCAAAAGCTTTTCAAGTTGCTTTTTTTCCTGAAAACCAATTTCTTTCTTATTGAAGATTTTCTCCTTGAGCTGCGCCAATTCTTTATTGATCTCCCTACTCAGCTCGACGTTCTTCTCCAGCTCATCTTTGACCGCTTGATTCTTAGCTCTATTTTTCTTTTTAAGCTCATCTTGGTCTGGGGTGTTGAACTTTAGTTTAGCTGTTTTGGCCGACTTTCTTCCATTCACGCCATCGTTATCCCAAACTTCAAAATAATAGACCACAGACTCTCCAGCTTTCAAGGATAGTGGAGTGAGGCCCCAGTTGTAATAGAAGCGACTTTGCGTGACACTTTGATTAATCGACAACTCAATTCGTGTGTAGTTGGCTTTATCTTCACCGAGCTTTTTGAAATAAAAGTATAGCGCTGAGAAGCCGTGATCATCTTTGATACTCCCTTCAAAAAAGAGAGACTCAAAAGAGCTGCTATCGTCAGTTGGTAAAAGAGAAATTTGAGGCCTGAGGTCAGGAACGATATTCAAACTATAGTTCACCGTATCAGCCATTTTGAGAGATTCATTGTAGAGGCGGATACCGTATTTTTGGCTTTCACTGAAGTAGGCACTGTAGCTAAATTCGTTTTCAGCGGAGGGAACAAAGTCGGAAGCAGAGTCTTTATCCACAAAAGCCACATTTGATGTAGCTTCTGTATTTAGCACCCATCTCAGTCTACTGCCTTCAGGAACAGTCAGGTCACCTGAATTACTGAACTTTTCTGGTTTCCGCCCTAAGTATTTAGGATAGGAAGCTTCTACATTAAACTCGATCAGGCTTGGAGGGGTAATCACTTTGACCTCGTAAGTCGGACTTCTAAACTCTCCGTCGGTTAGAGAAAAATCGAATGAAGCCTGCAAGTTCTTAAACGTATGCTGAAACACACCAAATGAGGTTTGTCGCATAAGGTAATCCTCCCCGTCGATTACCACACTCAATTGTGCGGGAACCTCTTTCCCACTGGCAAGAACCTCAAGTTTGAAGTCGTGGTTCTTCGTGACCTCAAGTTTTTTATTGGTCACTTCCAGATCATAAGGCGCTTGAGGGATGATTTCTTGACTGTGGGCAATTAAGCGACTGCTTGATTCAGCGATGACGTTCGGTTCGATCAAATAAGTGGCCAAAAAAATAAAAAGCGGCACGCCCACGTATTTCAGGTATTTTCGATTCTTTTTAAAATCAATGGCCAGGGTAAAAGGAATTGGCTTTAATTGCGCAGCTTTTTGATCAATACTAGCAAGTAGCAAATCGGACTCAGCGCTATTGATCTGGTTTTTAAGTTGAAGTAAGTTCTTAAGCCTGTCTGATACCTCTCCGAAGTGTTTACCCACAACCTCCGCAGCCCCTTCATGACTAAGCGTCTTGCCAATTCGTAAATAGCTCAATAGGGGACTGATGACCCATTTTAACAAAAACAAAAAGAGCGACCCGATCAAGCCATAAAAAAGTAAGGTCCGCGTTTGGCTATTGAAATTTCCAACGTATTCCAGAGCAAGTACGAAAAGCGAAAGCAGAATGGCTAATCCGAGAAAATAGATCGCACCCCTCAAGATTTCGTTCAAGTAGAACTTCTTGATAAAGGCGTCTAATTTATTTATTATCTCATCAAAGCTTGTCTGCATAATGTGAGCACAGTAAAAGGGGACTTAAAATTACAAAATATTGAACGGCTTTAAGGCTCAAATATTCTCGCCAGCACACCAGTCTTAAAAGTATTTCCCGATTGTGCTTTAAGGCTCAGATCATCAATGGATAGCTTATACTTTCCAGAGAAGCTCCTTTCGAGGATGTCTTTTAAACTTTCTAAAGGCATTTTTGGAGAATAGGTATTGATGATGACAAATGAGGTTCCATCCACTAACAAGTTTGAAACGTCTTTGATCAAGTTTTCCAGATGTTTTTCCAGAATCCACCGTTTTCCCTTACTGCCGTGCCCAAAGGCGGGAGGGTCTAGGATGATGCCGTGAAACCTCTCTTCTCTTCGTAAGGCTCTTTTCACATAGGCTCTGGCATCCTCCACCAGCCACCTTACGTTATCTATTCCATTGAGATCGGCGTTTTGCTTGGCCCAATGACTTAGCTGCTTCAAAGCCTCTACATTTGTAACCTCAGCACCTGATTCAGAAGCAACAATGCTGGCTGCAGAGGTGTACGCAAAAAGGTTTAGAATTCTAGAAGACTTGTTTTTAAGCAGATGGTGTTGGATAAATTTCCAGTTTTCAACTTGCTCGGGAAACAAGCCAATATGTTTGAATTTGCTAAGCTGAAGCTGGAATTTGATCACCTTGCTGGCCCAGTGATACTCGATCAACCAACTGTTGGGAAGGGCTTGATCATAGTGCCACACTCCATCGCTGGCCGACTTCTGTTCAAAGGTATAATGGGCTTCAGCCCAAGGCCCTGAAAGTTTTTTGGCCCCTTGCGCCTCAACTTCCGGCCGGTCTAGGAGGTAAGGCCCAAAACGTTCTAACTTTCTTCCTTCTCCTGAGTCGATCAGTTCATAATCTAATCCTTGGGTGTTGGCGAAGATGGTCATGGAGACTTTTGAGGAATAAGCTTTCTTTATTGGTTGATTTCCAGCAAACATAGTGAAAAGAAGCCCGATATCTTTTAACTTTGTGATCCCAAATTTCAGGCATGAACGAAGACAGGAAAGTAAGAGTACGATTTGCACCAAGTCCAACAGGTCCACTGCACATGGGAGGCGTAAGAACCGCCCTATACAATTATCTTTTTGCTAAAAAGCAAGGTGGCGACTTTATTCTCAGAATTGAAGACACTGACCAGACGCGCTATGTAAAGGGAGCAGAAGACTACATTAGGGAATCGCTGGAATGGTGTGGGATTATACCCAACGAAGGGCAAGGATACGGCGGAGACAGCGGGCCTTACAAACAATCAGAACGAAAGGGGCTCGGGTTTTATCGTAAGTATGCAGAGCAATTGGTTGCCGAAGATAAAGCCTATTACGCATTTGATACTCCCGAAGAGCTTGAGAAAATGCGTGAAGATCTTAAAAAGGCTGGAGTGGCAGCCCCGCAATACGATGCCATCTCCAGAGGAAGAATGAAGAATTCCATTTCATTGCCTTCAGATGAGGTAAAAGCGCGTCTGGAAAGCGGAGAGCCTTACGTGATAAGGATCAAAATCCCGCGCAACGAAGAGATCAAGTTTGAAGACATGATCAGAGGTTGGGTGATGGTGCATTCCTCCAACTTAGATGACAAGGTCCTTTTCAAAAGCGATGGTATGCCCACTTATCATTTGGCAAACATCGTAGATGACCATATGATGAAAATTACTCACGTGATCAGAGGAGAAGAGTGGTTGCCTTCAGCCCCTTTGCACGTGTTGATGTATCGTTATTTTGGTTGGGAGGAAGAGATGCCACAGTTTGCTCATTTGCCTTTATTGTTAAAACCAGATGGCAACGGGAAGTTAAGTAAACGCGACGGGGACCGATTAGGATTTCCGGTTTTCCCATTGGAATGGAAGGATCCGGCCAGCGGGGAAGTTTCATCAGGATACCGGGAAAAAGGCTACTTCCCGGAGGCTTTTATCAATATTCTTTCGCTTCTAGGCTGGAATCCGGGAACGAACCAAGAGCTTTTCCGTCTGGAAGAGCTGATCCAAGAGTTTAGCTTCGATAGGGTTGGAAAGGCCGGGGCGAAATACGATCCTGAAAAAGCAAGGTGGTTCAATCAGCAGTACTTGAAGGAGAAACCGAATGCTGAGATCGCTGAAGCTCTTTTTGAGATCGATAGTACACCTGAATATGCCAAGGCAAAAGGGAAGGAATATTTAGCCAAGGTTTGTGGGCTGATGAAAGAAAGGGCTGTTTTCTTAAAGGATATTCCAGCAGAAGGGAATTATTTCTTCCAGCCACCGACGTCTTATGATCAGAAAACCGTGAAGAAGAAGTGGAAGGAAGACAGTCCGAAGATCATGCAGGAGTGGATGTCTGTGCTTGAAGGACTATCTGACTTCAAGGCAGATCAGATTGAATCCGCCATAAAAAACTTCATGGAAGAGAAAGGATTGGGATTTGGGGCGGTATTACCTCCATTTAGATTGCTACTGAGTGGCACCGGAATGGGACCTTCTTTATTTGAGATCGCTGAATTGCTTGGCAAGGAAGAGTGTTTGGATCGGATGAAAAACAGCTTGCAAAAACTTGCGGATTAATGGCAAATCAACACCAAGTAATTGTCGAGGAATTAAAGCTTTACGGTTACCACGGGATACACGAAGAGGAGCGTAAGCACGGCACTTTTTTCCAATACGATCTGAGCGTACAGACCGAATTTTCCCTCGGCATGGAAAGTGATGAATTACGTGATACCCTGAATTATGTTGAATTGATTGAAATTATCAAAGAAGCCAACGCGGTGCCGGCAAAATTGCTTGAATACTTGGGAGGGAAAATAAGTAGAGCCATTTTTGAGGCTCATCCAAGAGCGAAAGAGATTCGACTGAAAATTCAAAAGTTAAACCCTCCCATTGGCGAGGAATTAAAAAGCGTCGGGGTTCTCATAGAAGAAAGCCGCGAAAGCCTAAATAAATAAGGGGATTTAATTACTTTTACCCCTTCTGGTCACGTGGCCGAGTGGTTAGGCAGTGGTCTGCAAAACCATCTACAGCGGTTCGAATCCGCTCGTGACCTCAAGCCTAAAAAAGCCCATCTTTTGATGGGCTTTTTTGTTTCCCGGCCCCGCGTCAAACTCGTTTGTGAGCAGGGGACGGAAACAAAAAAGCAACCATGAAGCAGAGCTTCATGGAGCTTTTTTAGGCTTGGAGTTGTTTTAAACTTCTCAGGATGGGCGCTGAACTAAGCGAAACAGAGTGAAGCAGATGAGGCGCCAATCCATTTTTTTTAGAACAAAGAGAAAAGAACAAAGA
>JGI12109J20283_10222527_pt1 | contig 10640 bp, 7 predicted proteins | sample ElkSlonscriptome_12_FD_20283 | JGI IMG/M metagenome (IMG submission 20283) | reverse complement strand
CCAGCACCGGGATGGTGCGGCCCACCCAGCGCCGTAGCCGTTCGGCGCTGATTCGCCCCTGTAGATCCATGAGCCGGCTCTGGCGGTCCCCAGCCACCTCCGGCGGCACCGGATCGGCGAGCGCATTGGCGGTGGCGCCGTTCACCGGCGAGTAGGTGAAACAACCCACCCGGTCCAGTTGCGCCTCCTCCAGAAAACCCAGAAGCTCGTCGAAATCGTCCTCGGTCTCGCCGGGAAAGCCGACGATGAAGGTGCTGCGCAGGGTCAGATCCGGGCAGATCTCCCGCCAGCGGCGGACCCGCGCCAGGGTGTTCTCGCTGTTGGCGGGTCGGCGCATGGCCTTCAGCAATCGGGGACTGGCGTGCTGCAGCGGCACGTCCAGGTANGGCAGGATCTTGCCCTCGGCCATCAGCGGGATCAGTTGATCCACATGGGGATAGGGGTAGACATAATGCAGCCGCACCCAGGCATCGAGTTCGCCCAGCGCCCGGGCCAGTTCGGTGATATGAGTCTTCACGGGCTTGCCGCTCCAGAAGCCGGTGCGGTAGCGCCGGTCCACCCCGTAGGCGCTGGTGTCCTGGGACACCACGAGTAGTTCCCGGGTGCCGGCCTTCACCAGCGCGCTGGCCTGGTCCAGCACCTCGCCGATGGGGTAGCTCTGCAGATCGCCCCGCAACTGCGGGATGATGCAGAAGCTGCACCGGTGGTTGCAGCCCTCGGCGATCTTCAGGTAGGCGTAGTGTCGGGGGGTGAGTTTCAGCCCCTGGGGCGGCAGCAGGCTGATGAAGGGATCGTCGGGCGGCGGCAGGTGTTCATGGACCGCCGACATCACCGACTCGTAGGCGTGGGGGCCGGTGATGGCCAGCACCTCGGCATGGGCGGCGCGGATGGTCTCCGGGCGCGAACCCAGGCAGCCGGTGACGATCACCTTGCCGTTCTCGGTGAGCGCCTCGCCGATGGCCTCCAGGGACTCGGTGACCGCATCGTCGATGAAGCCACAGGTGTTGACGATCACCAGATCGGCATCCTGGTAGGTGGGCACCAGCCCGTAGCCCTCGGCGCGCAACCGGGTGAGAATCTGCTCGGAATCCACCAGCGCCTTGGGACAGCCCAGGCTGACGAAGCCGATCTTGGGGTCGGAGATTTGGGACATGGATCAACCGGTATCGGAATGGGAAGTCGGGAAAACTTGCGGTGGCCCGCGCAAGTCAATAATATTAACGAATTTACACACCCCACATCACTACACTCTCGCGGGGTTCCTCCGCTGTTTGTCCGAGAGTATCATCCGAAGGTTTCAAGCATGAAGAAAGATATCCATCCCGAGTATCGGGACGTGGTGTTCCAGGACTTAAGTTCCGATTTCTCCTTCCTCACCCGGTCCACCGTGAAAACCCGGGACACCGTCACCTGGCAGGACGGCAAGGAGTATCCGCTGGTCAAGGTGGAGGTCTCCAGCCGTTCCCATCCGTTTTACACCGGTAAGCAGAACATCGTCGATACCGCGGGTCGCGTGGATCGCTTCCGTCGGAAGTACCGGCTTTCCTGAGGCTCCTCTGGAGGAGAATCCCCGCCGATTCGACAATAACAATCCGCATTAAAAGCATCCGACGCTCGGCGTTCTCTCGAACCGACGCTACTCTGACTCTGAGGAGGCTGTCCCCATGTCCAAGGACACTGTGACCGTCACAGACAATAACTCCGGCAAAACCGTGGAACTGCCGGTCTACCATCCCACCCACGGCGATTCCGTGGTGGATATCGGCAAGTTGCACAAGGAGCTCGGCTACTTCACCTTCGATCCCGGGTTCGTGGGCACCGCCAGTTGCCAGAGCAATATCACCTTTCTGGACGGCGACAAGGGAGAGCTGCTGTACCGGGGTTATCCCATTGAGCAACTGGCCCAGCACTGTAATTTCCTGGAGGTATGTTACCTGCTGCTGTACGGGGAACTGCCCAGCAAGGACCAGCTGGAAGAGTTCAACTGGATCATCGCCCATCACACCATGGTCAAGGAGAGCGTCAACCACTTCTTCAACGGTTTCGACTACGACGCCCACCCCATGGCCATGCTCTGTGCGGTGATCGGCTCGCTGGGGGCCTTCTACCACGACCACACCGACATCCGCAATTCCAAGCACCGGGAGATCACCGCCCACCGGCTGATCGCCAAGCTGCCCACCATCGCGGCGCTCTGCTACAAGCACAGCCTCAGCCAGCCCTCCATCTATCCGCGCAACGATCTGAGCTACACCGCCAACCTGTTGCACATGATGTTCTCGGTACCGTGTGAGGAATATCATGTGGACCCCATCGCCGAGAAGGCGCTGGACGTGCTGTTCATCCTCCACGCCGACCACGAGCAGAACGCCTCCACCTCCACGGTGCGGCTGATCGGCTCCACCGGCACCAACCCCTATTCGGCCATCGCCGGGGGTGTGGCCTCGCTGTGGGGTCCGGCCCACGGGGGCGCCAACGAGGCGGTGCTGACCATGCTCGACCAGATCGGCGATGTCTCCCAGATCGACAAGTTCATCGCCAAGGCCAAGGACAAGGACGACCCCTTCCGGCTGATGGGCTTCGGCCATCGGGTGTACCGCAACTTCGATCCCCGCGCCAAGCTGATCAAGAACATCTGCCATGAGGTGCTGCAGAAGTACGGCAGCGATCCGCGCATGGAACTGGCCATGCGGATGGAGGAGATCGCCCTCAAGGACGAGTACTTCATCGAGCGTAAGCTCTACCCCAACGTGGATTTCTACTCCGGGATCATCTACAAGGCGTTGGACCTGCCGGTGAGCATGTTCACCGTGATGTTCGCCATCGCCCGCTCGGTGGGCTGGATCAGCCACTGGATCGAGTTGATCGAGGATCCGGCCCAGAAGATCGGCCGGCCTCGACAGCTTTACTCGGGGGCTTCCAGGCGCGACCTGGCGCCCATCGATCAGCGGGGTTGATGCCGCCTCGACCGGGTGGAACTGCGCCACCCGGTCCGATGGTATCGTATAGTATTTGTTGTTTCAGATATACATCCTGTATAAATTATCCAAATTCATCGTAGGATTTTTCCTCGTGTCCGGCTATTCTTAGAAGCGGGTCGAGCAACAATCCCGACAGGGGAAGCGATGACGGCTCCAGGAACCGGCCCTATCGAGGATGGAATGTGTTCGGCCAGCTTCTAGAGCGCCCGATGCCACGATACCGTCAGCGGCAGGAGCCCATCGAGGATCAAGGCAATGCGGGTGTGACGACCCGGTGTCGGCCCCGGGCATCGGGGAAGCCTTCCGCGGGTGAAGGATGATGTCAATGTCGTACAATGGAGCAAGCGAGCTCGCCGGGGCTCGTATCTTAGTAGCGAGGGATCTATGGGCCTGTTCCGCAAGAAAGAGCGTTACCTCGGGATCGATCTCAGTCCATCGGCCGTGAAATTGGTGGAGTTGAGTCAGAGTTCCAAGGGGTTCCAGGTCGAGGCCCTGGCCATGGAGCCACTGCCCGAGGGCTCCATGGAGGAGCGCAATCCCAGCGATCTGGATCAGATCGCCGCAGCCATCAAACGGGCGGTCAAGACCTCCGGTACCAAACTCAAACAGGCGGTGCTGGCGGTGCCCACCACCAGCGTGGTCACGCGCACCATCACCATGCCCTCGGGATTCGGCGAGGACGAGATCGAGGCCAATATCCAGATCGAGGCGGCCCAGTACATCCCTTTCCCGCTGGAGGAGATCCACCTGGACTTCCAGGTGCTCGGCTATGCCAAGGGTAACGAGGCGATCCAGGACGTGATGATCGTGGCCTCCCGGCGGGAGAATGTGGATCTCAGGGAGGATGCGCTGAAAGATGCGGGCCTCAAAGCCGCCATCGTCGACGTGGAAGCCTATGCCCTGGAAAATCTGTTCCCACTGATCCGCGACGATCTGCCCACGCCTCCGGCCGCCAAGAGCAAGGCCGGCCCCGATGCCGAACCCCGCACCGCAATCATCGACATCGGCGCCATGGTGACCACGCTCTATGTATTCCAGGGGGAGCGGGTCATCTTCACCCGGGAACAGAGTTTCGGCGGTGATCAACTGGTGCAATCCATCGCCGAGAATTACGGCCTGCCCCGGGACCGGGCGGAACTGGCGATGCGTTCCGGCGAACTCTCCGAGGACTACCCCACCACCATCCTGGAGCCCTTCAAACAGGATGTGGCCCAGCAGATCAGCAACGCCTTGCAGTTCTTTTTCGCCGCCAGCCATTATAATTCCGTGGACAATATCGTGTTGGTGGGTGGTGGCGCCATGACGCCAGACCTGGACAAGGTGGTCGCCAACGTCGTGAGTATCCCCACGGTCATCGGCAATCCTTTCGAGCACATGAGCACTGTCAAGCGGATCAATCGCCGCAGTCTGCTGCGGGATGCGCCCCTGTTCGCAGTCGCCTGTGGTCTGGCGATGAGGAGTTTCGAACTATGACGAGGATCAACCTGAGGCCCTGGCGCGAGGAGCGCCGCTCGCAGCAACAGCGCGAGTTCATGGGCATGATGCTGGTGGCGGTGATGATCGGCGCCGCTGGCGTGATCGGCGTTCATATGTACATCAGCGATCTGATCGACTTTCAAGAATCCCGCAACCAATATCTACAGAGTCAGATCGAACGGCTCAACGAGATCGAACAGGAAATTCAGGAGATGGATCGCGCCAAGGAGCGCCTGCTCGGTCGCCTGGAGGCCATCCAGAATCTCCAGCGGAGCCGTCCGGTGATGGTCAGACTGTTCGACCGGCTGGTCAACGAGATCCCCGAGGAGATTTATCTACAATCTTTTCGCAATGTGAACGAGGAGATCACCATGCAGGGCACTGCCCGCAGCAATCCCCTGGTTTCCAACTTCATGCGCCGTCTGGGCGATGAGGCGATCCTCAACGATCCCGAACTGCTGGTGATCGAGAACGAGAGCATCAACGGGGTCCGGGCCAGCCAGTTCGAGTTGATGGTCCGCAAGGCCAAACTGGAAGACACCGCTGACCAGGAAGTCGATGACAAGGGCTGAGGACCGGCACCATGAAACTATCCGATGTTAACGATCTGGATTTCAATAATGCGGGAGCCTGGCCTCCCGCCTTCAAGGCCATCGCCGTGGTACTGGTCATTGCCGCGGTGGCTGCCGCTGGCTACTGGTTCGATACCAAGGATCTGTGGGCCGAATACGAACGTGTCCAGCGCGAAGAGGAAAATCTCAGACAACAGTTTCAAGACAAGCAGAAGGTGATGGCCAATATCGGCGCCTACCGGGAGCAGTTGGAAGAGCTTCGGGGTATGCTGGACGAGATGTTGCAGCAGTTGCCCACCGAGACCGAGATGCCCGACCTGCTGGAAGACGTATCGCGCATCGGTGTGGAAAATGGGCTGGCCTTCGAGTTGTTCCGTCCCCAGAACGAGTTCAGCGAGGGGGGGGTTTTTATCTCCAAACCCATCGCCATTCGTGCCCGTGCCAACTGGCACCAGTTCGCCAGTTTCATCAGCGATGTCTCGGCGCTGGATCGCATCGTCACCCTGGAATCGGTGGAAATCCGGGCCGAAGGGCAACGGGCTGACGGTGCCGGTCAACAGGACGAGGACAATTTGATCATCGAGGCGACCTTGCAGACTTACCGGTATCCGGAGGATCTGGATGAGGAGGAGGGCTGAGCCAGTTCGCCCGGTAGCGGTCTTTTTCCGAGGAAACATCTACCATGAATGAACGGTGGAGCAAACAACGGATCGTGCAGTGGTTGGTTCCAGTGACCATGGTGGTTCTGCTCACGGCCTGTGCCGAGCAGTCCACGAGCGATCTGGAAGCTTTCGTTAACCGGGTTCAGATGGAGTCCGTGGGGGCGCCACTCGAACCTTTGCCCGAGGTCGAGCCTTATGTGCCTCACGAATACCGGGCCCAGAATCTGAAAGACCCCTTCTCCACGTCGGAGTGGGTCAAAGCAGCCGAGATCCGCCAGCTGGAAGAGGTGGTGGACAGCGGTATATCGCCGGATCCCGATCGACCCCGGGAGGAACTCGAGAGATTCGAACTGGGTGCCTTGAAGATGGTGGGTACCTTTCAGAACATCGATACAGGAGAGACACTCTGGGCCCTGGTCAGGGCCCCTGATGGAATCGTGCACCGGGTCAAGGAAGGCAACTTCATGGGCACCAACCATGGGCAGATCGCCAATATCACTGAGCAGCGTATCGATCTCAGTGAAATCGTCCGGGATGAAGCAACCAACGGCTGGCGGGAGCGCGATAACAATTTGTCGTTAGCTGAATAATGGGGAGGATTGCGCTATGATCAGACCCTCGCAGCAGCAGTGGTGGCCGCGTGAGGAGCAGGGACGGCATCGGCGGCATCGTCTAGTCTGGGAACTCTGGCTTGTGATGCTGCTGCTCGGGGTCGGTGGCCGGGTACTGGCGCAGCCGATGTTGCAGACCGTGGATGTCAGCAGTCTGCCCGGTAACGAGGTCCAGCTTCGGTTCGAGTTTTCCGAACCCGTGGATGATCCTTCCACCTTCACGGTGAACGATCCCGCCCGGATCGTGCTGGATTTCCCCGGCGTGCGCAGTGCGTTGGCGGAGACGCAACGGGAGATCGACAGCGGGGTCGCCGAATCGGTGACGGTGCTGGAGGGGGGGGATCGGACCCGTGCCTCCATCAATCTCGCGCGCCTGGTTCCCTATAATTTTCGCAGGCAGGGCAATACCCTGCTGGTGACCCTGGAGGCGGCGGGCGCCACCAGCGCCACGCCCTCGGCCCGGGCACCCGCGTCCACCTTCGCCGGTGTGCCGGCGCGCACGCCGGTGGCGCCGGATCTGGTGCAGACCACCTCGATCCTCTCCGACATCGACTTCCGCCGCGGACCCCAGGGCGAGGCCATCATCACCATCGGCCTGTCCGAACCCTCGGCCACGGTGCAGGTGCGCGAGGAGGGTGATCGTATCGTCGCCGATTTCCGCGGGGTGCGCCTGCCCGCCGGACAGGAGCGGCGGCTGGATGTGACCGATTTCGCCACTCCCGTGACCCTCATCGATGCCATCAACCGCGGTGACGGGGCGCGGATCACGGTGTTGCCCACCGGCCTTTACGAGTACCTGGCCTACCAGACCGACGATGCCTACACCATCGAGGTGAAGCCGGTGATCGAGGAGGAAGAGCCCGATCCCGAGGAGCGGGAGTACACCGGCGAGTTGCTGTCGCTGAACTTCCAGGACATCGAGGTGCGGGCGGTGTTGCAGATCATCGCCGACTTCACCGGCCTGAACGTGGTGGTGTCGGACACCGTGCAGGGCAACCTGACCCTGCGTCTGCAGAACGTGCCCTGGGATCAGGCGCTGGACATTATCCTGCGCACCAAGGGTCTGGATCAGCGCCAGAACGGCAACGTCATCTACATCGCGCCCACCGAGGAATTGCTGGCCCGGGAGCGGTTGCGTCTGGAGGGCCAGCAGGACGTGGCGCGGCTGGCGCCGCTTCGCTCCGAGATCATCCAGGTGAACTACGCCGAGGCGGCGAGTCTGGCGGAGATTCTCCGGCAGAGCCAGGGCGTGGGGGGCGAGGAAGGTATCGATTCCGGGGCGATCCTGTCGAGCCGTGGCAGCGTTACCGTGGATACCCGCACCAACAGCCTGCTGGTATCGGATATTCCCGAGAAACTCTCCGAGGTCCGCGCCCTGATCACCCGACTGGATGTGCCGGTGCGGCAGGTGCTGATCGACTCGCGGGTGGTGATCGCCCGGGACGACTACAGTCGTGAACTCGGCGTACGCTTCGGCGGTTCGGTGGTCAACCGCACCTCGGATCGGGGCCTGATCTCCACCTCCGGCAATCTCGGCGGCACCACCGCCATCACCCAGAGCGCCATTGAGAACCTTCAGACCACCGGTCAGCCGTTCCCGGTGGCGGTGCCGGCCCTGTCGGATCGGCTGGGCATCAACCTGGGCATTGGGGCACCCACCACTTCCCTGGCGTTCGCCATCCTCGGTGCCGATTATCTGCTGGATCTGGAACTGTCGGCGTTGCAGGCCGAGGGGCGTGGCGAGGTGCTGTCCAATCCGCGGGTGATCACCACCGACGGGCGCGAGGCGAGCATCCTGCAAGGTCGGGAGATTCCCTTCCAGGAGCGGGGCGATGACGGCGCCATCACCGTGGCTTTCCGCGAGGCGCTGCTGCAACTCACGGTGCTACCCCGGATCACCCCCGACAACCGGGTGATCATGGATCTCAACATCCTCAAGGACGAGCTGGGTGAGCAGGTGCAGACCGGCACCGGTACCGAGCCGTCCATCGACCGGCGGGAGGTGAATACCCAGGTGCTGGTGAACGACGGGGAGACGGTGGTGCTAGGTGGGGTGTTCGAATCCTTCAAGGCCAGCGATATCGACAAGACACCGATTCTCGGAGATCTACCGGTGCTCGGTAACCTGTTCAAGCGGACCTCGGTGCAGGACGATCGGCTGGAATTGCTGATCTTCGTGACGCCGCAGATCGTCGACGACAACGTGGCGGTACGCTAGGAACAACAAAACACCATGGATACAACGATTAACAATAGTTTAGGGAGATGGACTGTGGGCCTGAACTTGTGCGGATTTGGTCGATTGTTAGGGGTTGGACTGCTGCTGGGATTGCTCACCGCCTGTGGTGGGGGCAGTGGTGGCGGGGATAGTTTTACCGGTGGCGGGTTTGTGGGACGAGAGGAGATCAAGGTCAATATCTCGGCGGGCCAGACGACCCTGCCGCCCTCCACCAACACCTTTGTGCCATTTCCCAATCCGGCCTCCGATCCCTATACCACGGCGATCACGGTTACCGTGACCCAGGAGGATCGCCTGTTCAACCTGACAGATGATTCCGTCCTGTCGGTCTCCATCACCGGGGGTTTGAATCATGGAAGCCTCGTCTGTCCGGAAGTTACTGGTGAGGAGAGTCCCTGCACCAATTTCGAGGAGGTGGATATCGGTGATGGCGAGACCGAGGAGGTCGCGGTCAACCAGTTCAGATATCGCGCCATAGCCAGTGATGCCGATGATGGACCGCCAGTTTTTCTGAACAGTGGGGTATTCACATTTTATTTCATCGCCGAGGGCGATCCCGACGGTACCGCGATCATCACGGCTTCCGTGTTCGATCCGAACACTAATCAGAATGTCTCGGACAGCGTGCAGATCCGGGTAACGCAGGGGATCAGTACGGGAGATCCCGCACAGATCTTTTTCAATCCGGCGTCGCCCCCGCCTCTCTACATCATCGGTCAGGGGTTGACGGAGTCCCTGCCGTTTCGTATCTCGGTAGTGGATGACGCCCTGGAGCCGGTGGACAACCCCGGTGGCCGGAATAACCTGCTGTTGCAGATTCTGCCCAACAGTCCCAACGGTGGCGAGACACTGTCGGTGATCGACGCCGACGGCGTCACCCGGACGGGCCAGACCGTAGCGACCCGGACCCTGAACGGTCTGGCGCAGGCAACCATTACCAGTGGCGCACTACCGGGTACGGTGGCCATCTCGGCCACTGCGGACCGTTTCGATAACAACGTGGATAACGGCATCCAGAACGCCGTGACCGACATTTACACTGTCACGATCAGCAATGGCCAGGTGCGATCGCTGACCTTCACCGGGCCGTTCGTGGAGATCATCGCTGACAACGAGAACGTCCTGGCGCCTTCGTCCGCAGGACAACTGGGCACCACCATCACGGATCCCGACACCGGTGAAGTTATCGGTTTTATCGGACCGGACAATATCTACACCATCCCGGTAACGGTGCTGGCCATCGACGAGTTCGGTAACCCGCCCCCGCCGAACACGCCGATCACTTTCCGGATCGTGGACTCGCCGCTGGTGGGTTATCCCGAATCCGGTCGTGGGGAGTTCGCGATTCAGGGCGAGGACGGTAATATCCAGGAGGGTGGCGTGCTGTTCACCACCCCGCCCAACGGTAGCACCTTCGCTGGCGCACAACCCAACTGCCAGTTGGTGTACGAGGGCCTGCCGCCCGATCAGGAGGGGGGGCGGATCATCGCCAGCGTGAATACGCTGCGCCAGTTGACCGTCAACACCCCGTTCAACCCGGCCCCGGACACCGGCTTCACCGTGCCCTGGGTGGTGGGCTGTCCGCCCCACGCCGGCAGCGTTGGCCAGATCGGCACCGGGCGTGCCGTGGCATTCACCGATGCCGAGGGTACCGCCAGCATCGATCTGATCTACGACGCCACCCAGCTCGGTCGACGCTTCAAGCTGGTGGCCGAGGCCGCCGGTGGTCAGGCCGGGGCAGTGCTGAGCTACTGGTACCTGGGGGTGGGAAATGCGGTGTTGACGTTGTTGGATGCGGACGGCGAGTTTATTTTCCAGTCTCCCAACACCCTGGGGGTTCTGGTTCCGCCCGGCACGTCGGCGGACGCCGAGTTTATCGCTCGCCTCACCGATTCGAACGGTCTACCGCTGCCGGCGCAGTTGCTGAGCATCGATGCTTCCGTTTTCGATCCCGATGCCGCCCGGGTGGCGGAGTTGGAGGGTGCTCTGACTGCGGCTGAGAATGAATTGCAGGTGGCGCAGGCGAATCTGGATGCGTTTGAAGAGGAGTTTGGAGATGTCTGTGGGGTTGTGATCGGTCCGTTGGGGGCCAATGATCC
>JGI12109J20283_10037736_pt1 | contig 10640 bp, 9 predicted proteins | sample ElkSlonscriptome_12_FD_20283 | JGI IMG/M metagenome (IMG submission 20283) | reverse complement strand
GAAATGATGTAGTAGGCAATGACTTTATTTGAATAGGCATGGTCGTTTTTCATCAGATTCATCATCAATCAAGTTGCAGTTGTCGGCATTCTTAGTCAACACCATAGTTTTTAATATTGAATAGAACTCTCGAAATACTCGCAGCGCCTATAATCAGAATGATGCCAGCTATCGCAATAAGAACCTCAGGAACCAGTGGTGCATAAATAGCCGAAGGATTTTGAATCTGGTCATCCCTAAAACTATCCATGGGAATGTAGGTCATAAACCATTGCAAGATATAAGCTGTCGATGTAATAGTAAGATAGAGTCCTATCAGAGAAGTGCCGTTCCTCAGAAGCATCAGCCCATGTTGCCCGATTTTCTCATCTGAATGATTTGAACTGTTTTGATCTTCAACAACCAGGTTTGGCTTGGTCCAAAGCAAGACTGCGATCAGCGATGGTGCAAATACAGCCGCTATCAACATAAAAAACTGGCCGTCCGTTGTGCCTGATTCAGAGGTCAACAACAGAAAAGCAAAGCTGGAATTATGGAGCGCATAGATCATAAGCCCTACAGAGAATAAACGAACAATCGTCGCTGAAATACTGTATTGATTCCAAACAGCCACTATTTCTTCTCCTGAGTGGGATGAACTTGATCAATGATCCTGCAACGCTCTTTCGGCCAAAAAAGCCAAAAAGTTAAATTCAATTATGGCTTATCAGCATGGCCGAAATCATTCGGCTTACATTTTGATAAGCACTATGGTCAGAATTCTGTTGCCTTTAATGGTTACTCTACACGCTACTCACTGATAGTCTAAACTGAGTTCAGTTTGTGCTGCCATGTTGTTTAAGAATCTGGCCCATGGGCGGCATGAAGCTGCCAGTCACCATCCCGAACACAATCAAGGTGCTGACCATGAATCCGTCGAAAGTACACACCCCTCGGGGTTTTCGTATGCCCGACACGCTGGTGCTGCTGTTCTTCCTGATGGTCGTTGCGCTGGGGTTGACCTGGGTACTCCCTGCGGGCAGTTACGACACGACGATCAATGAAGCCGGGCGGGAGGTGGTGGTAGCCGGCACGTATGCGGTTGTTGATGAGGTCGAGCCGCTGCCGCCCTGGGCCTTGTTCACTGCGGTGCCACGAGCCATGGTCAGCGCTGCGGACATTATTTTCTTCGTGTTGATCATCGGGGGCGCGCTGGGGATCATTCGAAAGACCGAGGCGATCGAAGCGTTTCTGTCCGGCTTTATCGAACGCTTCGTTCATCGACCGGCCCTGTTGATCGCTGCCGGGATGTTCGTGGTGGCCATGGCCTCAGCCACATTGGGCATTGCCGAAGAGTACATTCCGCTGGCCGCGATTCTGATTGCGCTCTGTCGCGCAATGAATATGGATGCCGTCGCGGCGGTCGGTATCTTGCTGTGCGGGAATGCGATTGGCTACGGCGCCACGTTGATCAATCCGTTTACCTTGTTTATCGCGCAGGATATTTCCGGGCTCCAGCCGGGCTCGGGGCTCGTGTTTCGCGCAGCGATCTTTTTACCGTTTCTGGCGATTGGTATTCATCACGTCTGGCGCTATACCGTCAAGGTTCAGGCGGATCCGGCGGCCAGTTACGTGGCCGATGTTCAGGCTGCACAGCCGCCGGACGCGGTTGAACACCCGCCCATGAACGGCACGCGCATCAGTGTGATCGCGCTGGTGCTGGTGGCGCTGGCCGCGTTGGTCTATGGCATAACCCAGCGTGGCTGGTATTTGAACGAACTCGGGGCAGTTTTTCTGGTGCTTGCGATTGTGGTGGGCCTGGTGGCCAAGTTCTCGCTGAATGACATGGCGCAAACCTTCAGCAAGGGTGCGGCCGAGTTGGCGGGTACCGCCATGCTGATTGGCTTCGCCCGCGCCATCGCATTGCTGTTGGAAGACGGGCAGGNGCTACACACGATCGTCTATGCCCTGTCCGAGCCGTTGATTGGATTGCCGCCGGAAGGCTCTGCCGTCGGCATGCTGGGCATTCAATCGCTGATCAATTTGTTGGTCAATTCAGGCTCAGGACAAGCCTTCCTGACCATGCCCTTGATGGCGCCGATTGGCGATCTGGTCGGCATCGAGCGTCAAGTCAGCGTGCTGGCCTATCACTTTGGCGATGGTTTTGTAAATCTCGTTTCGCCCACCAACGTAGTGTTGATGAGCATCATTGGTATCGCCGGCATTCCGTATCAACGCTGGCTAAAATTTGCGCTGCCGTTGTTGTTGAAGCTATTGTTGGCGGCCGCTGTGGTCATGGTGATTGCGGTGCGGATTGGCTACCAATAGTTCGAAACAAAGTAGGCGGATGCTGAAATGAAATCCATCCTATCATTGCTGGCCGCGGCGGGTTTCATTTACCTGCTGGTGATGGCTTTCTATGCGCTGACGCAGCGGAATCTCATCTATTACCCATCGACGATGCCGATTGAGCAGGCTCAGTCGATGGTGCAGGCCATGGGCGGTGAGCCATGGCTTTCAGCCGACGGGCAGTGGCAGGGCTGGTCGATGTCGGTCGGACCCGCATCGGAAGGGGTCAAGCGACGGCGGGCCGTGGTGTTTCACGGCAATGCCGGCATGGCGCTGAACCGTGATTATTACGCCGACTTACTGTCGGGTTTCGAGGCTTCCGGGCCCTGGGAGGTGTATATCTTTGAATATCCTGGCTACGGTCCCCGACCCGGCAAGCCCAGCGAAGCCGCGTTGGTCGATAGGGCGCTGGAGGCCATTGATCAGCTCATGGCCGAAGACCCGGCGCCTGTTCTGATCATTGGAGAATCCATTGGCAGCGGGATGGCCTCGGCCATTGCCGATTCCCGTTCGAGCGCAGTAGAAGCACTCCTATTGATCACACCATTTGATTCGTTGGTCAACCTGGCTCGCCATCACATGCCTTTTCTTCCAGCGGGACTGCTACTCAGGGATCGTCTTAACAATCTCGATGCACTGGCTGATTATGATCGGCCGCTCATTATTGTCACTGCCGGCAACGATCAGATCGTGCCCGCCGAGTTTGCCGAACCGCTGCTGGAGCAACATCAAGGATTGATGCTTCACGTTAGCCAACCCGATGCAGGTCACAACACGCTGCAATTCGATCCCGGTCATTCGACGTGGTCGGATATTGATCTATTCCTGGCGAGCTTGCAATAAAATATCGATTAGAAAGGATATAGGCCAGGCTTACCGGAACCTTTGCGTGAACAGCGATTCGCGAAGGACTTCAGGACCGATGAACCATGCATGAGATGAACCATGAATCAAAAGGAATTGGCACAGCTATCGGATGATGAACTGCGTGAACTTGCCAAGCAAATGAAGTCATCTTCCATCGGGTATGCGCTGATGATCGGATTCATGCTCGGCATCATTATTTTCAGCTTTGCTCACAATACGATCGGGCTGGTTACGCTGATTCCCCTGTACTTCGTATTCAGGATGCTGCACAAGCCGGAGCGCAATCGAGCGCTGAAGCAGGTGCTCGCCGATCGAGGGTTGGATTAATCATCGAGAATACGAGTGACCACCGGCTCGGTTGAATTACCGATCGATGCGCGGTTCCAGTAAGCCCTTGTTACGGAGAAATTCGTTGGCAACGGATGCGGCCGAGCGCTGCTCCTGGTCGACCTGACGGTTCATTTCGCGCATGGCCGTTGCGTCGATTTGGCCCGACAGGCGCTGCAGGATGGCGACTACGTCAGGCTGCGTTTGGCTTAAGCCTCGGCGAATGACCGGGGCGGCGTCGTAGGGCGGGAAAAAGCCCCGATCATCGGTCAGCATGACCAGGTCATAGGTTGGTATTCGGCCATCGGTGGAGGTGCCCGCAGCCACATCGATTCGACCTTCTCTCAGAGCCTGATAAAGCAGGCCGATATCCATTTCAGCCGTGTCGGCAAAATCAAGCCCGTAGGTGTCGCGAAGCGCCGGGAAACCATCGGCCCGCTCATAGAATTCGGAAGCGAAGCCCATGACCAGTTCTGGCGCGATGCGTTCAATGTCGCTGATTACCTGGAGGTCGTGTGTACGAGCGAGCTCGGCAGTGACCAGGATGGCATAGGTATTTTCATAACCAAAGGCCGGCAGCCAGTCGAGATCGTATTGGTTCCTGTACGCCTGTTGAACTCGATCGAAGGTCGTGGCCGAATCAAGCGTTTGCTGCTGACCCAGAATCGCACGCCAGGCGGTGCCGGTGTACTCGGGGTAAACATCAACTTCGCCTTGAATCATCGCGTTATGGACGACATGCACACTGCCCAGGCTGAGTTTTCGTTCGACGGCATGGTCGGTATGCCGTTCGAGCATCTGGGCCATCAGTTCGGCCAGGATATATTGCTCGGTGAAATTCTTGCTGGCTACGCGTATTGTCGGGCGGGCATCGCCAGCCATGTGCCAGGCAAACAGCCCGATCAGCAAAGCCGCAGAAAGAATTGCAGCAACGCCCAACGCTACTGGATTGCGCTTGAATGGATGCGTTGAAGCGCCTGCCTGGTTCCGTCGTCGCTCGAGTCTTCGTTGGACGATATACAACAGCCGATCCAGCGCAAGTGCAAGTAATGCAGCCGGCACGGCACCGAGCAGGACCAAGGCATTGTTGTTGACCGCCAGCCCGCGCACGATAAAGTCACCCAGGCCGCCAGCGCCGATAAATGCCGCCAGCGTCGCTACGCCCACGCTGATGACTGCCGCGGTACGAATCCCCGCCATGATGGTCGGTAGCGCCAGCGGCAGTTCAACCTGAATGAGTCGCTGGCGCTCGGTAAACCCCAGCGCCTGACAGGCTTCCAGTACATCAGCCGGCAAGCCGTCGATGCCGGTCAACGTATTCCGAACGATGGGCAGCAGCGCATACAGTGTCAGTGCAATCAAAGCGGGCAAAGTGCCGATCCCAAACAGCGGCAGCAGGATGGCGAGCATCGCCAGGCTGGGAATGGTTTGCAGCGCATTGATGACGGCCATGACCGGACCCTGCGCTGCAGGCCGCCGGCTGAGCAGGATACCGATGGTCAATCCAATGATGATCGCAATACCGGTCGAACCGGCAGTCAACACAAAGTGCTGTACCAACTTTTCAATAAGCGCTGGCCCACGTTCAATCAGAAAGGCGAACAGCTGGTTCATCGCAACCGGAGATCATCAAGTGCCTGAAGCGGCTTGCTGAACAAATTCTCGACAAACGGGGTTGCCGGTTCATTGATCAATTCACGGGCCGATCCAACTTGTTCGATTTTTCCCTGATGCAGTACGACTATACGGTCGGCCAGGCGAATGGCCTCGAACAGGTCATGCGTGACAAACACGATGGTCTTGTTCAGGGACTGCTGCAGCGCTTTCAGCATTCCCTGTAGCTCATCTCGAGTAATGGCGTCCAATGCTCCGAACGGCTCATCCATCAGCAGCAGATCAGCACCGCTGGCCAAAGCGCGGGCGACGCCAACGCGTTGCTGCTGACCACCGGACAGTTCGTCCGGCATGCGTTGTGCGTAGCGTTTGGCATCAAGCTGAACACGATCCAGCCAGTCGAATGCTTGTTGATACGACTCGTCTTCGTCATCACCGCGCAGCCGCGGAACGGTCAGTACGTTGTCGACTACGCTCCAATGCGGAAGCAGGCCGATACCCTGAAATACATAGCCGATGTTACGCCGCAACGAAACCGGATCATAATCCCGCACGGGGCGGCCTTGCAGCCTGATTTCACCCTGATCGGGCTCCAGCAACCGGTTGATCAGCTTCAGCAACGTGCTCTTGCCTGAACCGGACGAGCCCAGCAGTACAACGAACTCGCCAGCGGCGATTTCCAGCGACAGTGGTGCCAGCGCATCGTACTGGTGCTGGTAGCTCTTGGCGACTTGCTCAAGCGTGATCAAGAAGATAAATCCGTAAGACCGTAGATGAGTATATCGCCATCGCCAAGAGCCGGTCATCCGCTCCAGTAGGCCATACAGATGATTGGTGGATCTAGTTCAGAGAAAAGTCCGTTTCAGGAAGATCGGATCGTAAAACGACTAAAGCCGATCGAGCGCCAAGGGCACTTTGTCTATTCCGATGAACTGCAGTCCAGCGTCAACTCGATCGAGATATCGTCGGCTTCTCCGGCAAAGGTGGTTGGAAAACCCTCATTGCTCGGCTCGACACCAATGTAGATTTCGTCGGTTTCGGTTTGAACGTCGACTAACCCGTATCGGCTGGGTCCGGTAGGCACACCGAGTATTACGCTGGGTGCCGATCGTTCGTCGCGGCTGTAGGCCCGCTGCACCGGTCTTCCTTCACAACGAACCGCTAAATCGATGACCAGTCGACCGAAAAACCGGTGACCTGGCCATTTGGATCCTCGACCGGCTGTGCGTAAACCGAAGCAATCAGTGCAACGAGTGTGATGAAACTGAATACTTTTTGCATAGCGCAAGACGTTCGATATCATATAAGAGGTGGGCTAGTGCTCAGCTCAGCTTGGCTTGGATGACGCCCTATGATGCCAGGCAAATATAGCAAATAGCCCCAACGCCAGCAGTGTGATGGAGAGGGGCGACCAGAGCGGGACGGCTTTTGCTGGAGCACCCAGGATTACTGTTACTTCGAAAAATCCGCCATCGGCTATACCGGTCAAGCCATTGACATCCACCGTCAATTTGTGCCGCGTGAAGCTGACATTGCCAGCATTAAAACCAGGAATATCCTGACTTTCTACTGTAGTGCCGAGTATTGGCAGCGGGATGAAAAAACGCATTTCATGAGGTGGTGAGTTGCCAAATGCACAGCCCGACTCCCGAATGCATTCAAAGCGAATCGAGTCGTCGGATATATCAATCTCGTAGCTACCGAACGCCTGGGTAAAGTCGATGCCTGGGCCGGCGATGAAGGTGGCATCGTCGGGCAGAGCAGGATTTTTCCCATCCTGAGTAATTCGTTGATAGGTGATTTCTTCGCCGATCAGGTTGGCTGAAGCGCTGTGCGATGCAGCGAGCAGCAGCGCGATCATGATTCCTCTGGTAAGACTCATATTTGTTCCCCGGCTCAAAGCTGAATGCAAGGGAACGAATATACAAGTCAGATCAGCGATTTGCAATTTATTGGTCGATCGATTGGGTTTCGGCCAATCGAACTTCGGGTGAACATCACAAGTTGGTAGACACGTGACTAGTGGCAACTGGACGCGAACCCAGTTCAATGTCGGTGATGGCCAATACGGCGCTCGCGTCATTCGCAGGGAAGCGGATTCTCTGATCTACAGCTGGAGTGGATGATGATGCTGTTTGAACGCTACTGATAGGCCTCGGCTTGCAGCCTGAAAAGTGTTGCATAGCGGCCGCCGAGGGCCATCAGTTCGTCGTGGCTACCGTATTCGATGATCTTCCCTTCACTCATGACGGCAATACAGTCAGCCCTGCGAACCGTAGAAAAGCGGTGTGAAATCAGGATCAGGATTTGATCTTTCGCCGTCTCCTGCAAATGGTCAAACACGGCCGCTTCGGCCTGAGCGTCCATGGCTGAGGTCGGTTCATCAAGAATCAGAATATCGGCTTGCTGTCTCATGAAAGCGCGGGCCAGTGCAATTTTTTGCCACTGCCCACCGGACAGCTCATACCCGTCTTTGAACCAGCGGCCCAGCTGTGTTTGATAGCCCGAAGGCAGCGCATTGATAAAATCGTCTGCCAGGCCTTTTTCAGCCGCTAGTTGCCAGCGTTCGACATCGTCGAAGCGCTCGACATCGCCTGCACCAACATTCTGACCGACCAACCACTGGTAGCGCGCAAAATCCTGGAAAATCACGCCGATTCGATCTTGCAGCGCGCGCGGATCCCACTGTTTCAGCGAGCTGCCGTCGAAGAAAATATCGCCCTGATCGATCTCATACAAGCCGGCAATCAGCTTGGTCAATGTGGTTTTACCGGAGCCGTTTTCACCGACCAGCGCCAGCGAACTGCCCGGTTTCAGCGCGAGATTGATGTTGCTGAGTACGTTTCGATCTGTACCCGGGTAAGTGAAGCTCAGATCGACAATTGCCAGGCCGCTGCCGGGCTCACTGCCTTGAGTCAGTTGACCACGCCGCGCTGCATCGGGCAGTTCCAGAAATTCATACAGGCTCGACAGGTACAGGTGATCTTCGTACATGCCGTTGACCGAGGTTAGACTTGCGCTGACTGCCGATTGACCCTGCTTGAAGACCATCATGTACATGGTCATTTCACCGAGCGAAAGATGACCGGCTACGGTGGCCAGCACCACCCAGGCAAAGGCTAGATACAACGCGCCAGTGCCCAGCAGACCTAATCCAAAAGCCCACCAGCCACGCCGGATGGTCAGCGCCCGGTCTTCCTTGAACAGCGTTCGAAAAATCGTTCGATAGCGCTTCAGCAGGGTCGGCGCCAGGTTGTATAACTTGACTTCCTTGGTGAAGTCATCGCGCGCCAGAACCATTTCCAGATAGTTCATTTCACGTGACTCGGGCGAACGCCAGCGGAATAACATAAACGCCTGGCCGGCAAATTTTGCTTCAACAAAAAACGCGGGCAGTCCACCCAGCACCAGCAGCAGCACAGCCCAGGGTGAGAACGCCAACAACAGTCCGCTGAAACTCAATATCGAGATGCCGTTTTGCATCACGCCAAAGGTTTTCTTGACCAGTGCCAGCGGTCGGGAGGACGCCTCGCGTCGGGCCCGTGTCAAGCGATCGTAAAATTCGGCGTCCTCGAGTTGCGCCAGTTCCAGCCTTTGCGTCTTTTCAAGAATCATGAGGTTGACGCGTTGCCCGAGCTGCGCTCTGAGCAGGCTATTGGCAATGTTCAGCCCCGTCTGGCTGGCGGCCATGGCTGCGACCAACAGGGCTTCCAGCCCAAGCCAAAGCCAGATTTCATCGCTCATTTCGCCAAGCTCAATGGCCACAACGACGCTGTCGACCAATAGTTTGCCTACCCAGGCAACACCGGCCGGAAGTAATCCGGCTACTAGCGTCAAGCAGGCCAGTGCGACAGTCAACCACTTGCTGGTTGCCCAAACCAGCGCCAGCGCGCGCCGGCCGTAGGTGAGCAACGGTCGAAATTGGGCGATCAGGCCTGGTTGTGATTCAATGGCGGTCGACATGGCTTTGCTTGGCTGTTTTCAGGCGATGCCGATGCGCTCGATTGCAGACAACGACGGTGTGTCAACGGCTTCAGCGTTCTCAGCTTTCGATCGGCTGAATCAAGAGCTGCAGCTGGAGTATCAGCCTGCTGGGCTGGTTACCTGAATAGTGAAATGGAGGCTGCGATTGTCCACGCTGACGGTAAAGGGCGCGTTGTCAATCGTTTCATAGCGAAACTTCGTGGCCAGCGTTTCGCCGGCAACGTAGTCCTTGTGAGTCTCGATGGCCGAGCGCAAAACTTCATCGCACTGGAACGTCACGCCGATGCGATCGGCCACGTTCAGGCCCAGTTCCTTGCGCGCGCGCTGGACGCGGTTGACGACTTCGCGCGCCAGGCCTTCGGCAGCCAGCTCGGGCGTGATTTCAAGATCCATATCGATACTGATAAAACGATTGGACAGGGCTTCGGTGCCTTGCTGGGCTTCGCGCAGAATGTCGATGTCGTCGGTGTCGAAGGTCTCGCCGTTCAGCTCGACCGAGCCAGATGACAGCAGGTTTTCGATCGCATCGGCATCCAGACCGGCGATGAGTTGCTGAAATTCTTTCATGCGCTTGCCCAGCCGTTTGCCCAAACGCTTGAAGTTGGGTCGGGCAAACAGTTGGATAAACGCGGCCTCATCGGTCGAGTAGTCGATGTGTTTGACGTTCAGCTCGGAAGCGATGTAGTGCTCCAGTCGGCCAATCTCGGTCAGAAGGGCATCATCGCGATGAATCACCGTCAACCGTGGCAGCGGCTGGCGCAGGCCGGTTTTTTGCTCTTCGCGTTTCTGCCGGCCCAGCAGGATGACCTGGTTCATGCGGTCGACGGCGGTTTCGAGTGCGGCGTCGATCCGAGCCTCGTCTGGCAGCGGGTAAGTGCACAGGTGAACGGACACGGGCAATGATGTGTCTTCTGCACCGCCCAGTTTGAGCAAGCGCCGGTACAGTGTTTCGGACAGGAATGGCGCAAACGGCGCCATGGTCTGGGACAGTTCAAGCAGGCAGGTGTAGAGCGTGGAATACGCGGCAAACTTGTCTGCATCGTCCTCAGCGCCCCAGAAGCGCGAGCGGTTGAAGCGGATGTAGGTGTTGGTCAAATCCTCGATGAATTCGAACAGGCGTGGCACCACGTTGTACAGCCGATAGGCTTCCATTTCTTCAGCCACGGTCGCTTTCAGCGTTTGCAGGCGCGAAAGGATCCAGCGATCGAGCACGTTGTCGGCTTCGGTCAGGCCATCGTTTGGTGACCATTGATCGATGTCGGCATAGGTGACCAGAAAATTGAACGCGTTGTACCAGGGCAGCAATGCGCGTCGGGTCATGTCGCGCACGCCTGCATCGGCAAAGCGCTGTTCTTCGGCCTTGACCAGGCCGGAGTTGATCAGGTACAGCCTCAGCGCGTCGGCACCATACTCGGTCATGATCAGATCCGGCGCGGTGAAGTTCTGCTTCGACTTCGACATCTTCGCGCCGTCCTCGGCCAGCACCAGGCCATTGACGATGACATTGCGAAACGCGGGTT
>JGI12109J20283_12785024_pt1 | contig 10649 bp, 7 predicted proteins | sample ElkSlonscriptome_12_FD_20283 | JGI IMG/M metagenome (IMG submission 20283) | reverse complement strand
GCCGGTTCCGGCCACACACCGGCTGAAGCCGGGACTCCTGGGGCGCTGTCCGGTGTCGCAGGGCACCCGGCATGCCGTGGGACCGACGCGAATCATCTTTTCAGACAGTCTCTGAGACCGGCGAGTTATTCTATCCGGCATTTCCCGGTGATCTTTTCTACGCTGATTTTATTACGGATGAGGATGCGCTCCTGCCGCCGGATATCTTTCCCGGTGGTGGGCCAACGGCGCTGGCCGAGTTTTTCGGTGATCATATGGTGGTCAACGGCAAGATCTGGCCCAAAGCCGAGGTTGAGCCACGCAACTACCGGTTGCGGTTACTGAACGGCTGCGACAGCCGCTTCCTGGCGGTGCAGTTTGTTGAGGTCAATAACGTAACGACCGGTATGCGCTCTTTATCCGTCATGTACTTAAAACGTATTTAATATAAATTCATACGTTTATTAATATATACTTTATTGTTTCTTATTGCTACGCGTGCAATGTAAGGGTATCCATGTTCTCATCAAAATCACATAAACGTTTATCTGTACACCGGGTAGTGTAGCACAAGGAGGACACGCGCATGCCTCACATGAATCGCCGTGCTTTTTTACGGACACTGGCAATGACGGGTGGTGCTGTTGGTCTTTCCGGGTTAGCAACGCGGGCCGCCCACGCCACGCAGCCACGCAACCCGGAGGCGTTCCAATCGTCTTTCCCCGGTCTGGGTGAATTGATTCCTACCGCAACACAGAATACCGGTGAATACCTACGCACGAACTGATCTATGACTTTGTGAGCCTTAGGGTCCATCGCCCTGGGGAAGCCGGCTGACCTGTGAGGAGTCGAACGCGGTCTATGATAAACCGCACGGCTGCATCTTCGAGGTGCCCGCAGCGGCCAACGAGCAGGTTGCAGCAATCTCCTTGCCGGATCCGGGTCAGTTCTACAAAGAAGCTGCCGCAGTCGATCCGAAAACCGGCATTGTCTACCAGACCGAGGATCTCAATCCGGGTGGTATCTTCCGGTTTGTGCCGACCCGGCCCGGCACGCTGGCGGGGGGCAAGTTCCAGGTACTGGGCATTGCCGACCGGCCCGCGCTGGATACCCGCTCCGGCTTTGTTCCGGGGACGCGGCTCCCGATCGTCTGGTATGACTTCCCGACCGAAATTCCGGGTTATGAGCATGACCGGGGAATTGTGTTTGAGACGGCCCTGGCGCTGGGCGCAGCTATCTTTGACCGTCCCGAAGGGATGTGGGAGAGCCGCAGCAGCATCTTCTTTGCAACGACCGGCGGGGGTATTGCAGACAACGGGCAGATCTGGGAGATCCGCGAGAATCCCGGTGGGCAGAGCTTCCTCGAACTGGTCTACGAGTCACCCGACTCGGAAGTTCTGGATAACCCCGACAATATCACGGTTTCGCCGCGTGGCAATGCGATTGTACTCTGCGAAGACGGCGGCGGTGATCAGTATGTCCGCTTCCTGAGCCGAAATGGACAGCATGTCCCATTCCACCCTGCCGGAGGCGAATCGGGCCGTTTGTCCAGGCAAACGTCTGGTTTGGAACCGACCGCGTAACTCCTGTGAACAAAGTGACAACTCTCAACACTTGGTACTTACTTCTCATGTTCGTTCATCAATTATGTAGTACAAAACAAACAACCGGCACTTCCTGGGGAAGCGCCGGTCATCCAGCTACAGACTACGGACTACGAATTACTACTTCTTCCCCGCCAGTAACTGCCGCAGCACATACTGCAAAATCCCACCGTGGCGGTAATACTCCACCTCCTGCGGCGTGTCGATGCGCACATTGGCGTCAAACTCAATCGTCGCACCGTCGTCGCGGGTGGCCCGCACCTTCAACGTGCGCACGCCCGCAAAGTTGTCGGCGATGCCGGCGGCCAGGCCGACAATATCAAACGTCTCATGCCCGGTCAGTCCCAGCGTTTCGGCATTATCCTCCGGCAGGAACTGCAACGGCAGAATACCCATACCGACCAGGTTGGAGCGGTGGATGCGCTCGAAGCTCTCCGCAATGACCGCGCGCACCCCCAGGAGTTGCGGCCCCTTCGCCGCCCAGTCGCGGCTGGAGCCGGAGCCATACTCCTTGCCTGCCAGCACCAGCAGTGGCGTGTTGTCGGCCTGGTACTTCATCGAGGCGTCAAAGATGGACATAACTTCGCCGGTGGGTAGGTAGGTGGTAAAGCCGCCCTCGGTGCCCGGCGCCAGTTGGTTGCGCAGCCGCACATTCGCAAAGGTGCCGCGCATCATCACCTCATGGTTGCCGCGCCGCGAACCATAGGAGTTGAAGTCTTTCGGCTCCACCCCATGTTCGATCAGATATTTCCCGGCGGGCGAGTTAGCCTTGATGCTGCCGGCCGGCGAAATATGGTCGGTCGTCACGCTGTCACCCAGGAGCGCCAGCACCCGCGCGCCGGTAATCTCAGCCACGGTCTGCGGGGTCTCCGCCGACATGCCCTCAAAGTAGGGCGGATCTTTCACATAGGTCGAGCCCGACTCCCACGCAAACAGATCGCCCTGCGGGATTTGCAGCCCGTTCCAGTGCTCATCGCCATCGTAGACATGCGCATAGGTGGTGTTAAACATATCCGACTTGACCGAGTTCTGGATCGCCTGCTGCACTTCGTGCTGCGTCGGCCAGAGTTCCCGCAGGTAGACCGGGTTGCCCTGCGCGTCGTGGCCCAGCGGATCATTTTGCAGGTCGGTGTCGATGCGCCCGGCCAGCGCATAGGCCACCACCAGCGGCGGCGACATCAGATAGTTGGCCTTGACCTCGGAGTTAATGCGCCCTTCAAAGTTACGGTTGCCGGAGAGCACCGAGCAGGCGACCAGACCGCCCTCCTCAATCGCCCCGGAGACCTCCTCGGGCAGTGGGCCGGAGTTGCCGATACAGGTGGTGCAGCCATAGCCCACCACATGGAAGCGCAGTTTCTCCAGGTAAGGGATCAACCCGGCATCCTGCAGATACTCCGTAACCACCTTGGAGCCGGGAGCCAGCGAGGTCTTGACCCAGGGCTTTGCCATCAGACCGCGCTCGACAGCTTTTTTGGCCAGCAACCCGGCGGCCATCATCACCGAGGGGTTGGAGGTATTGGTACAACTGGTGATCGCCGCAATCACCACTGAGCCATGATGCAGCACATGCTCGGCCTCCTCCAGCGTCAGCGTCACCGCCGAAGGATCATGCGCAAAGTCGGCCAACCCATGCCCATTGCCGTCGCCCTCAGTCTGACCGCCCTCACCTTCCCAGCGACCCACCTGCTTGGGGCCGGCTTTGGGACCCGGACCCAGGATCTGCGGCACGGCGGCCTGGAAGGTGCGGTTCACATCCGCCAGACGGACACGATCCTGGGGGCGTTTGGGACCGGCCACGCTCGGCTCAACACTGCTCAAATCCAGTTCCAGCGTATCGGAGTACTCGGCTTCGGAGGCATCCGGAATGTGGAAGAGCCCCTGCAGCTTCATGTAGGCCTCAACCAGCGCAACCCGCTCGGCGGAGCGGCCGCTAAAGCGCAGGTAGCGCAGCGTCTCGGCATCCACCGGGAAGATCCCGCAGGTTGCGCCATACTCCGGCGACATATTGCCAATCGTGGCCCGGTCGGCCAGCGGCATATTCGCCAGGCCGGGACCATAAAACTCGACAAACTTACCCACCACGCCCTTCTGTCGCAGCATCTGCGTCACCGTCAGCACCAGGTCGGTGGCAGTCGCGCCCTCAACCAGTTCCCCGGTGATCTTAAAGCCGACCACCTGCGGGATCAGCATCGAAACCGGCTGCCCCAGCATGGCCGCCTCGGCCTCAATCCCACCGACGCCCCAGCCCAGCACGCCCAGGCCATTGATCATCGTGGTGTGCGAGTCGGTCCCGACCAGCGTATCGGGGTAGGCCAGCGGAGTACCATTGCCGGTGGGCAGTTCATCGGTCGAGAAGACCACGCGTGCCAGATACTCGAGATTGACCTGATGCACAATTCCGGTATCCGGCGGCACCACTTTGAAGTTCTGGAAGGCATTCTGGCCCCAGCGCAGGAAGGCATAACGCTCGCGGTTGCGCTCAAACTCCTTCTCGGCATTGATCAGGAGCGCCGCCTCGGAGCCGTAGGCATCCACCTGCACCGAGTGGTCAATCACCAGTTCGGCGGGCTGCAGCGGATTGATCAGCTTCGGGTCGCCCCCCAGTTGCGCAATCGCCTCACGCATCGCGGCCAGATCCACAATCGCCGGAACGCCGGTAAAGTCTTGTAGGAGTACCCGCGCGGGGGTAAAGGCGACCTCGCGGTCAGGGGTGGCGCGGGGTTGCCAGTTTGCCAGCGCCAGAATATCATCGGCGGTTACCATCCGCCCATCCTCAGTGCGCAGCAGATTTTCCAGCAGAATGCGCAGGGAGAAGGGCAGGCGGGTGAGGTTGATGCCCTGCTTCTCCAGAGCATCGAGGCGGTAAATAGTGTACTCGCGCTCGCCGACACGCAGCGTCGAACGCGCGTTGAAGCTGTTGGTCATAGCGTCCTCCTTCAACTCCATTGCCCGGCCCCGGCCTGACAGGGTGTAGTTACGCCCCCGGCGTAAACGCGCCGGGAAGTAGTAGGAGCAGCGACGATGCACCATGTTGCCGGCGAAACCGCCGCAACCCCTGATACTGTCAGGCCGAATCGACCTCAATTGAAGTATGCCTAAATGTAAGAATGATTATAACACGTTCGGGTAGTGGGGATGGCAGGACGGGAGCTGTTGGAAAATTACCCAAAAGCTTGCCGGAGCGGCAAGCTTTTGCTTCCACATTGGGCGGCAGACTTTTGCTTCCACACGATATATCCCCTGTTTTTTGAACTTTTGTAAGCGGCAGACTTTCGGCACCTGCCGATGCTGCCACTCAACACCAGACACTACGGGATGCGGGCAACACCTGCAAGCACCTGAGAACGTTCGGGTTCTCGTTCAAATAAATAGGGGGTTGCGTTTGGCGATAGGCGTGGATCAGGCCGCCACTGTGGGATAAATACCAGACCGGGATCAAGCAACTCCAGACCATCAAAGAAACGAGTAATCTCCGCGCGGCTGCGGTTTCGTAACGGGTTGGAGGTACTGTCCGACAGCTTTTCAAGCCGGGCAACCACATCAGGAGGAGCCTGTTCATTGGTACCGTGGGAGATGACCAGGAAACTGCCCGAAACCAGCGGCGCACAGAAGGTTCGCACCGCGTCTTCTGCCTGGGGCGTATGCAAGATATAGTGCAGCACCGTTACCATCAGCAGGGCGATGGGTCGGTTGAAGTCCAGCAGCGCCTGCACTTTCGGGTGTGACAGGATGTAGGCAGGTTGGTGGGCATCGCCCAGGATGGCCGTGACTTGCGGTATGTCCTTCAGGATCTCCTGGCTGTGAGTAATAGCTACCGGATCAATATCGACATAGACGACGCGCGCCTCCGGGTTGGTCCGGTGGGCCACTTCATGCACATTTGCTACCGTTGGAATACCCGAACCAATATCCAGGAACTGGTCAATCCCCTGAGCAACCAGAAACTCTACCACGCGGCGTAAAAAGTCCCGGTTCGCCCGGCAGATTGCAACGGTATGCGGGTTCACCTGCATTGCCTGCTCCAACGCCGCACGATCAGCCGCAAAGTTATGATATCCGCCCAGAGCACAGTCATAGATGCGGGATGGATTCGGCTTATCCAGATCGAGTCTGCTGGCGTAGAATTCTTCCATACACCTTCCCCCTTTGCTTGCTGCGCATGCATTTCTCCTGTGGATAGAACACTGATCAGTGGAATCCGGCACAGCCCCACCAGTGTTCGGAGAGACACACCCGCGTGAAGTCGAAAGAACTCCACAGGTTTGTTTTAACAGGTGTTTTACACACCTGTTTGGTTACGCGGATCACCGTGTGTTCTACCTTTATGAGCAGTATACCAGAAAAATAATCTGGTTGTAACCGATATCTCTGATACACAGCAGGAGATATGCGGTCGCATTCCACGCCACTGCCGGTTTTAGAGACTGTCTGAAAAGCTGATTCGCGGCGGTCCCACGGCATGCCGGGTGCCCTGATCCACCGGACCGCGCCCCAGGCGTCCCGGCTTCCGCCGGTTCCGGCCACACACCGGCTAAAGCCGGGACTCCCGCTTCGGGGCCGTAACCCCATGACCCAATACTTTTCACATAGCAGAACCTGTGCGGTAGCATGACAAACCGGGTGGTTGCTCCGCTACAGAACGGTTCCGCCTGCGGCAGCATGGTATGTTTTTATCTTTTTTCACAAAACATTTTTCACAAAGTGAAAATTTTTTTGTGAAAAAAGGATGATTTCTTCCACCCTGCCGGAGGCGGTATCCTCTTCCAGGTAAGGCATCACGTAAGCCCGGTTATTTGAACGGTATTGCCCCATGACCAACCCGTTTCAGACAGTCTCTTAGCGCAGATACCCGGTATACTCCGTAATTTTCAGGTGTAATCGCTCTGCCAGCGCTGCATTGGCCGTATGCAACGCCGCGTAGATCTGCCATGCCTCCTGCTGGTAGGCCAGCAGTTTTGCATTGTCCCAGTAGTAGGGCGGGTGGTAGAGGTTGGTAATCCGATCAGCCAGTTTGACCATCCAGATCTCCTTGCTCTGCAACTGAATACGCCGCAGGCTGTCCGCCATCTGCAACTCTTTGGACGGCAAGAGCGCATCTTTGGTCAGCGCAAGCACGCCATCAGCCACAGGGGTTCCAAACTGCGCCTGTACAAGTTCGTAGCTTGCCGACGTGTCCTCAATCACATCATGCAGTAGCGCGCACTGGATCGCCAGGTGGCTATCGAGCGCCGGATCAGTCGGCAGTGCCCAGATTACCTCCATTGCAACACCGGCAATATGATTGAGATAGGGGATCTGCTCGCCCTCCGCCGGGCCACCGTAGGTCTGACCCTGGTGGTAACGGGTGGCAAAATTCCAGGCTTCCTTGAACACATCCGGCGACCAACTGCTCATAACCCATTCCTTTCGTGAAGAACTGATACCGATTTATTGTCATCACCACAGCGCGCACCGAGGACACAGCAATGATCCACGAGAACGTGCTGCCGTTGTGCCCATTGCGCTCGTTCTCGTAGATTGCCGGTTTGCCGGCACAGTGGCATGAGAAGCTGAGAACATCACACTTATACCACACATCGCGCTACGGTGGCACGGCCCCACCTCCGTGTCCTCGGTGGCAAAAAATCTCCGTGGCAACCAGGCAGATGGCTGAAATAAACACAACCCCCTGGCTGGTTGCCAGGGAGTTGTGCGAAGGAGGGGGAGAGAGAAGGGATTGATGACACTATACTACTTCCCCAATGTATGCGCTATCAACCGGGAGTCCTTTTCTGATACCACCACAAGTACCTGCTGATACTACGACCAGAAATGCGCATGATCGACAAAATCCGGTCAGATGCCGCCAATTGTGACACTCCTTGCCACGCCACTCTGCTACAATATCGGCAGGTGAAACAACGCATCCGTCACGAGCGCAGCAATCGTACCGCTCAGACCTGTACCAGGAGAGAGTTTTCCCGATGACAACGACACCCCCGGCCCAGCGTGCCGCCGAACTGCGCGCCGAGATCCGCGAACATAACTACCGTTACTATGTCCTCGACGATCCGCTTGTCAGCGATGCCGAGTATGATCGGCTTATGCGTGAGCTACGTGCGCTGGAGGAGCAGCATCCCGATCTGCGCACGTTCGACTCGCCCACCCAGCGCGTCGGTGCGCCACCCGCCGACCACTTTGCCAAAGTGCGCCATCCGCAGCCGATGCTCTCGCTGGGCAACGCCTTTGACGAGAACGATCTGCATGCCTGGCATGACCGCATCCGCAAACTGCTTGGTCCCGCCGCCACACCCACCTTCGTGGTCGAACCTAAGATCGATGGCCTGGCTGTAGCGCTGACCTATCAGGAGGGGCAACTGCTGCGCGGCGCAACCCGGGGCGACGGCGAGGTTGGCGAGGATGTTACGGCAAATTTACGTACGATTATGAGTATGCCGCTCACGCTGCGTCGGCCGGCCCCATCCGAGACGCCCCACCCACCCCCCGCTATGATCGAGGTGCGCGGCGAAGTCTACATCGGCATCGCCGATTTTGCCCGGCTTAATGCGCGCCTGGCCGCCGCCGGTGAGCGCGTCGCCGCCAACCCACGCAATGCCGCCGCCGGTTCGCTCCGCCAGAAAGATCCACACGTTACGTCAACTCGTCCGTTACGCTTCTTCGCCTACAGCGTCGGCCCCTTCAGCGGCGTAGACCTGCGCTCGCAGTGGGAGACGCTGACCTACCTGCGGGCCCTGGGGTTTCCCACCAACCGCGATGCACGCCACTTTAGCGACTTCGGCGAGGTGATTGCCTACTGCCGCGACTGGATGGCGCGGCGCGACACGCTCGACTACGAGGCCGACGGCGTAGTGATCAAGGTCAATAATTTCGACGAGCAGCAGCAACTGGGCGTGGTCGGGCGCGACCCGCGCTGGGCGATTGCCTACAAGTTTCCGGCACGCGAAGCAACCACCAAAGTACACAACATTAGCGTCAACGTCGGGCGCACCGGCGTTGTCACCCCCAACGCCGAACTGGAGCCGGTTGAGATCGGCGGTGTCACGGTGCGCAATGCCAGCCTGCACAACGCCGACTACATCGCCGAGCGCGACATTCGGATCGGTGATTATGTGACGGTCAAGCGGGCGGGCGATGTCATCCCCTACGTTGTCGGGCCGATCACCGGCCGCCGCACCGGAACCGAGCAACCCTACCAGTTTCCCACCCACTGCCCGGCCTGCGGTACACCACTGGAACGCGTCCCCGGCGAAGCCGCCTGGCGCTGTCCCAACTTTGGGATCTGCCCGGCCCAACTGGTACGCCGGGTGGAGCATTTTGTCAGCCGGAGCGCAATGGATATTATCGGCATTGGCGAGAAACAGGCCGAACTGTTTGTCAACACCGGGTTGGTCAAGGATGTGGCCGATCTCTACTATCTGCGCGCCGAGGACTTTGCGGGGATGGAAGGCTTCGGCCGGCGACGTATCGAGAACCTGCTCAATGCCATCACCGAGTCCAAGCAGCGCCCACTTGACCGGCTAATCGTCGGGTTGGGCATCCGCTATGTTGGTAGCGTGGCGGCGCAGGTGTTGGCCGATCACTTCGGCAGTCTGGATGATCTGATGAATGCAACCCCGGCGGACCTGGAGGCGATTGAGGGCATTGGACCGGTCGCCGCCGCCGGCATCGTTGATTTCTTCCAGCGCGCGGACGAGTGCCGGGTGGTGGCGAAGTTGCGTGCTGCGGGCGTCAACCTGACGAGCGCCGCGCCGCGCCGCGCCCGGCACACAACCGGCCTGTTCGGGCAGACCTTTGTGCTGACCGGCACTCTGCCCAATTTGACCCGCGAACAGGCCACCGAACTGATCGAGGCCAACGGGGGCAAAGTCACCGGCAGCGTGACGAAGAAGACCAGCTATGTTGTTGTGGGGGAACAGGCGGGGAATAAACTGGCGAAAGCGCAATCGCTCGGCATTCCCACGCTGGATGAGGCCGGATTGCAACAACTGGTCAGCAGCAGCGCACCGGGGGAAGATGCGCCCACCGCGCCTGCCCCACCAGAACAACCGGCGCAAGATCAGTCCGATTCACCCAAGTCAAATGAACCAGCCGAATCGGACAATCCTGCCAATGCCAACGATCACCGCACAACACCGGGGCAACTCTCATTCCTGGATGAGTAGGAAGTAGGGGTTAACGGTTACGGGTTAACGGTTACGGGTTAGGGGTTATATCTGAGTCAGTAACAGGAGTTACGCGGTGGGCGTTTGGACCACGAAAGCCGCGAAATGAACGAACACCGCGAAACGGCCACTGCTGCCATGGATCAGGCGACCCCATGTTTGGCGGGGGCGGTATCCTCTTCCAGATCAGGAACCAGGTAAGCCCGGTTATTTGAAAGGTATTGCGGTTAGAGGAGGGGTTAGGAGTTAGGGGTTATATCTGAGAGACTGTCTGAAAAGATGATTCACGTCGGTCCCACGGCATGCTGGGTGCCCTGCGACACCGGACAGCGCCCCAGGAGTCCCGGCTTCAGCCGGTGTGCGGCCGGAAACCGGCTGAAGCCGGGACTCCTGCTCCAGAGCCGGGCGGGAGCGATCTCCATATCCGGACTCATTGTTTCATGATCGCTCCCGCATGACGGACAGGACGAGGGGCCGGGCCAACATCCCCATGACAAACCCTTTCCAGACAGTCTCTGAGTCATTAGGGGTTAGGGGTTAACCCCTAACCCCAATACCTTTCAAATAGCAGAACCGTTCTGTATCGGAGCAAACCGGGCGTTTGCTCCGATACAGAACGGTTCCGCCTGCGGCAGCATGGTACAGTTTTATCTTTTTTCACAAAAAATGTTGCACATGGTGCAACGTTTTTTGTGAAAAAAGGATGGTTTCTTCCACCCTGCCGCAGGCGGTATCTTCTTCCAGATCAGGAACCAGGTAAGCCCGGTTATTTGAAAGGTATTGCCCCTAAGGGTTCATAAAGAAATAAGTTCGCCATTCTTCGTAACACAAAATATATACCCATGGTATACTCAGGCCACCAATGAGAGGAGGCCCGTGAATGCCCGATGAACCCAGTGTCAGT
>JGI12109J20283_10212847_pt1 | contig 10649 bp, 5 predicted proteins | sample ElkSlonscriptome_12_FD_20283 | JGI IMG/M metagenome (IMG submission 20283) | reverse complement strand
GGGCGTCGCACGGGCCGAGCTCGCCGGCGAATACACACGCGAGTTTCATGTCTTCCTGGACCCGGCCAAGCTGATCGCGCATGGGGTCACTTTCGACACCGTGGCCGCGGCGCTGCAGGATGCCAACATCGCCATCCCCGCAGGGAGCTTCACCGACGCCTCCGGCGAGTTCATCGTGCGCATGGACGAACGCTTCCGCAAGCGCGCCGACGTCGTCGAAACGGTCGTGCGCAGCGACGTCGACGGCTCCTTCGTCACCGTCGCGGACCTGATCGCCACGGCCCATATCGGGTATCGCGAGCCCAATGTCATTGCCAGCGTCAACGGCGCGGATTGCGTGACGCTGCGCCTTCTCAAGGCGCCGGAGGGCAACGCGCTGGCGATCTACGAGGCGGTCGAGACGATCATCGCGGATGCACGGCCGGGTCTGCGCGCGCAAGGGGTCGAGATCGCGCTCACGCAGGACTCTACCGTCTACATCGACGAGGCGATGGGAACACTCGGCTGGAACCTGGCAGTGGGCATCTGCCTCGTGAGCCTGATTCTCTGGTACTTCCTTGGCCTGCGCAACGCGGCCCTGGTGACCATCGGGATCCCCTTCTCCTTTCTGGTCACGATGATCCTGATGGACCTGACCGGCAACTCGCTCAACGAGATCACATTATTTTCGTTCGTGCTGGTCTCCGGGATCATCGTCGACGACGCAGTCGTCGTCACCGAGAACATCTACCGCCATGTACAGCGCGGCCTACCCCTCGAGGAAGCCATCGTGCGCGGGACCAGCGAGGTCCTGGTGCCGGTCGTCTCGGCGACGGCGACGACCGTCGCGGCCTTTCTGCCAATGCTCATCATGACGGGCTCCACCGGACAGTTCTTCGCCCTGATCCCGACGGCGGTGACCTTCGCCATCCTCGCCTCGCTGTTGGAATGCCTGCTGATCCTACCCCTGCACTACCGCGACTTCGGTCCGCGGCCGGGTGCGGCGCCGCGCATCCACGAGCGCGATAGGGCACCGCTGCCGTGGCTGCGACGCGCGACCGATCGGCTGATCCGGGCCAGCCTGCGGCACCGCTGGCCGACGCTCGGGGCCGTATGCGTCGCCTTCGTCGCCGCACTCGCCATCCTCGGCGTCTCGGTGACCGGCATCGCACCGCTGATTCGCATCCAGTTCTTCCCCGACGACTACAGCCTCTACTACGCCGTCATCGAGGGGCCACCGGATACCCCGATCGAAACCATCGCCGAACGCACGCGGGCCATGTCGCGCTTCATCATCGCCGACGGCGCGGGCTATGCCCGTTCGGCGGCCGGCTTCGCCGGCTATTATGTCAACGAGGATTACGAAGAAGTCTTCGGCCATCACCTCGGCATGGTGACGGTGGCACTGCCGCGCAAGGCGGAGCGCGCCTTTGCCGACCCACTAGGCCACCTCGAGCGGATGCGCGAGCGGCTCCGCACCGAGTTCGCCAAAGACGGCTTTCGCATCCGCGTGCGCGCCGAGAAGGACGGCCCACCGACGGGCAAGGATGTCGCGATCCGGGTCCTCGGCACCGATGAGGGGATGGTCGCAGCCCTCAGCAGCGAGATCCTTGGCGCTCTGGGCTCGGCCTCGCAAATCGCGCCGTACCTCGTCGACCTCGCCGACAACCGCGGGCGCGCAGCCCGCATCGTGCGCCTGACGGTGGACGAACGCCGCGCCCGAGAATACGGGCTGACCAAGGGCACGGCGGCCGCCACCGCGGCGGCCGCCCTCGATGGCCGCTACATCGGCAAATTTCGCCTCAGCGACGAAGAGGTCGATCTCAAGCTGCGCATCGATCCAATGAGTCTCGACGCGCCCCGGGACGCCTTGGCGCTGCCCCTCCTTCAGCACCATAGCGGCCCGGTGCACCTCGGCGACGTCGTCGAGGCCCGGATCGACACCCAAGCGGGCGAGCTCAACCGCTACCGCGGTCAGCGCAGCCTGACGATCACCGCCAACATCCGCACGGGCGCGCCAATCTCCGCGCCTTACGTCGTTGCCTGGACGCAGGACCACTACCGCGGCATCCGGGATCGTTTCCCAGGCGCGACACTGACCTTCGCCGGCGAGTACGAATCGACGCAGCGCTCCTTCGACAGCCTGACCCGCGCCTTCGGCCTCGCCGTCCTGATCATCTACCTCATCCTCGCGACCCAGTTCCGGTCGTATTCCCAACCGGCCATCGTGCTCTTGGCCGCAATCTTTGCCGTCATCGGCGTCGTATTCGGCAACCTCGCCACACGCAGCATCTTCACCGTCAACAGCTTCATCGCGATCGTCGGAGTCACCGGGGTGGTCGTCAACGGGGCCTTGGTGCTGCTCGATTTCATCAACCGCCGCTACCGCGCCGGGGCGAGTCGCCACGACGCCATCCTGGCGGGAGTCCACACCCGCCTGCGCCCCATCCTGGTGACGACGCTGACCACGATACTGGGTCTACTGCCGATGGCCTTCGGCATCCCGAGTTACTCCGTGGTCTGGGGGACGATGGCGACGACCTTCGTCACAGGCCTGGCGAGCGCGGCGGTCCTGACGCTCTTCGTCGCACCGGTGGCCTGGGACCTGCTGACGGAACGCCAGGAACGTCGCAGGCGCCGGGGAGCTTCCCTGGCGCCGAACGCTGTCGGCGACCCCTCATGCAACGACTGGCGAAACGATACAGCCCGGCCCGACGGCTGATATCATGCACACCCATCGGTGGCGGAAACCACGCGCCGGAGGCTTGCCCCTTCACCCGCTGCCCGCCCCAGAACCGCAAAACCATTTGCGATGGGTATTGATTGTTGCCGAGGTTTTCCGCATGCGAACCGCCGCAACAGGCTGCAAGTCCGTCCCTGTCAGCTCGCCGGCGGGATCCCTCCCGCTGAGGGTTGCGATGACCGGCATGCGATGCCTTTCGAGCCGCTCGATATCGCCCATCCGACACAGAGTGACCCATGGAGCCACGACGCATCATCGCCCTTCTGCTCATCGCCCTCGGCATCCTGGCCGTGCTTGCCGGACCGCAGCTACCCGGCGCGCAGCGGCTGGTCGCGATGGGGCCGCCGACCAAGGCCCACGTCACCGCCTTGACCCGGGGCGACGCAGGGGCCCTCATCGCCGCGACACAGACCGGCGAGGTCTGGCGCCATGAGGGCGATGGATGGATTCGCATGCAGCTCGGGCTCGACGAGCGTGTGATCACGGCGCTGGCCGGGGAACCGGGACCTTACCCGGTCGGCACGGCCAGCGGCCTCTGGCCCGCCCCGCGGCCGCCTCTGACCGGCGCGCCACGCATACTCGACCTGCTCGAGACCGAGCGGGGGCTGCTCCTGGCCACCGACAAGGGACTCCGCGTCCTCGCCGATGACAGTTGGCACGCGCCCGGAGCGCAGGCCAACGGCTACCGCTTGGAAGCGCAGCAAAATGACGGAATCCGCTACCTGCACATGGGCACCATCGGTGACGGCGTCTACTCGGCACCGGCCCCGGAAATGCTCGGCGACTGGCAGGTGAACAGCGCGGGACTGCCGGCGGGGGTCAAGGTATTGAGCTTCGCCGTCACCCAGGGCGGCCTGCTCCTCGCTGGCACCGACAGCGGACTCTATTGGCAGGCGCGGCCGGGCGAGACCTGGCAGGCGCTCGATCTCGGCCTGGGTGAGCGACGCGTGCTCGCCATGCTCGTCGAGTCCCTTGACGAGGATCCGACGGCGGACCAGCGACTCTGGATCGGAACCGATGACGGCCTCGCAGCGGTCGCGCTCACCGAGGATCCACAGGGCCTGAGCACCGCCGGACCGACTCGCGATCTTGCCGTGCGCAAGGGCGATCCGGCACCAGGTGTCGCCGTCGGTGAGATCGTCAGGGCCGGCAACCGCTTGGTCGTCAGCGCCGGCTCGGTCTACGAGCTCACCGCTGTACGCCCGCCGAGCTGGTACCTCTTGTCATTGGCCGGCCTGGGACTCGCCGTCCTCGGCGCCTGGATCGGCCTGCGCCAGGCGGGCAAGGGGAATGCCGATTAACCGCAATCAGGCGTCGCTCGGCCGGAGAACGGCGGCCGAGCGCGACAACCGAACGAGAGACTGGCACCGATGAAAGCCTCGCGACGCAGAAACCTGATCATCTTCGCTTTAGTGGCGGCGACCCTGATCTTCCTCTGGATCTCATGGGCCGGCGGCTTGGTCCCGCAGGTCGTGATCCTGAATCGGGCGCTGAAACAAGACCCAGTGCTGGCGGAATATCCTTATCAGTTTCGCGCAGTCCTGCTCGCCAGCGGGGTCGCGACCGTGACCAGGCCCTATGATGAGCGAACCCCGCCCTGGCGCTTCCTTGCCACGGTCGAGCCGGAGCTCGCCGACAAGGAGCCCGACGATCGGGCGTTCATTCGCGCGATGCGCCGCTTCAAGGAGCAAGAGCGTCGCGCGATCCAAGTCGTATTGGCCCACCCCGAGGCCACCGCCATAGAGTGGACTCTGGACCGGGCTTGGTATCACAGAAACGAGATTGCGCTCGACCCGTGACCAGCGCAACCTTGACTCGGACCGGCAACGAAAAAGGCCGCGCGAGCGGCCTTTCCAAGCACGGGCAATATGGATGGTGGCTACGGGTGGATTCGAACCACCGACTCCCGCATTATGAGTGCGGTGCTCTAACCAGCTGAGCTACGTAGCCAGCAAAGACGCGGACTATAAACAGGGCGGTCACGCCTGTCAAACCAGCGGGGACGCCTCAGTTCCACGGCGGCGACAGGGCTCTGCAGGGCGCAATGTCCGGCAAGGTCCCGCGCAGGCGTCGCCGACGGAATCGCGACGCAACAGAACGCGGCGGAGAGTGCCGATGTCGAAAACCGGTTCCGCTCTGAGTCGAGCGGACACCCATCAGGCCGTGGAGATCGCGGACCGTGTTTGGTGGGTCGGCCACATGCTCGCCGACGACAGCTTCCAGTGCCATACCTACCTGATCGAGCAAGGGGATCAGTCTGTTCTCATCGATCCCGGATCGCGGCTGACCTTCCTCGCGACGCTGCGCAAAATCGAGTCTATCCTCCCGCTCGATCACATTCGCTACTTCGTCTGTCATCATCCCGACCCGGATATCGCGGCCGCCTTTCCGCTCATCGACACCCTGGTCTCGCGCAACGATGCCGTCGTCGTCACCCATTGGCGCAGCCAGGCACTGCTCAAACACTACGACCTCAGCCTGCCCTTCTGGCTCGTCGATGAGCACGACTGGCGCCTTCCCCTCGCGGATCGCGACCTGCGGTTCATCTTCACACCCTATGCGCACTTCCCAGGCGCTATCTGCAGCTTCGATACCAAGACGGGTACCCTTTTCTCGAGCGACCTATTCGGCGGCTTCACCGATCAACCTACCCTGGTGGCGGCGGACGAGTCCCATTTTGAAGCCCTGCGGCCTTTTCACGAACACTACATCCCCGGGCGCGAAATCCTGGAGTACGCGCTCGCACAGATCGAGCGTCACCCGGTCGCCCTGATCGCCCCACAGCACGGCTCGATCATTCCGCCGCATCTCGTCGGTCCGATCATCCACCAGTTGCGCCAGCTCGAATGCGGCATCTATCTATTCGCACAGGACGACACCGACATCCAACGCCTCTCGCGACTCAATCGGACACTGAGCGACATCACCCAGACCCTGCTGCTGCATCGCGACTTCCGCGAGATCGCCGTGCGGCTTTTTGAGGTCGTCAGCAACAGTCTGCCAGTCGAGCGGATCGACTATTACGCATGGCTCGACGACGGCAAGATTCTGGTTCTCTCATCGGAGACGCGCTTCATCGGCCTCTTCGATGCCCCGGTGCCTGACGACCTCGTCGCAATCCTCGGTAAAGGGCGCGACGACTGGGACCGCGCCCATACACAGGACCCCCGTCTCGCCGACCACCAACGGCACCATGGCCCCTTTTGCAGCCATAGAGCCGCAAGCGGCGAATCCGTGCTCACCGTGCCGCTCTTCGCCCGTGACAGCAACCGTGTCGTCGCCGCGGCCGCCATTCGGTTGCACACCGCCATCGCGATCACGCGCGAGATCGAGCGGCTCATCACGCAACTCGCGATGCCCTTGCAGGTGGCCATCGAGCGTGAGGTCCTCTACCGCGCGATCGACGAGGAACGTGATAAGGCCTATCAACGCTCGATCCGTGACTCGCTCACGGGCCTATTCAATCGTTTCTACATGCAGGATGTCGTGCAGCGCCAGTGCGCCATCCACGACCGCGACGCAGGCTCGCCACTCGCCGCCCTCTTTCTCGACCTCGACCACTTCAAGGCCATCAACGACCGATACGGCCACACCGTCGGCGACGAGGTGCTGCGACAGGTCGCCTCGGTGATCCGTGAGCAAGGACGTGAAACGGACGTTCCGGTCCGCTATGGGGGCGAGGAATTCGTCATCTTCCTGATGGGAAGCTCAGCACTCGAGGCGGGACCCGCCGGCGAGCGCCTGCGCCAGATCTTTGCCGCAGCCCCCTTTGCGATCGGCGACAAGCAGATCCGTGTGACCGCGAGTATCGGGGTGGCGCTGCGTCGTCAGCGGGAATCGCTCGAGGCCTTGTTGCGCCGCGCCGATGAGGCCCTCTACCGAGCCAAGACGGCCGGACGCAATCGCCTGGAGATAGCGGACGAACCGCTTCGGCCCTGACAGGAACCTCCGGCGTGCGGCGACTAGCTTCCAAGAAGCGGAGGGCGCGCACGCCTGTGCAACTTGCCTGAAGTCCCCATCGGCTGTAGGCAGGCCTGGTCAATCCGGGCTCGAGGCTGACAACACCCCATGCGTCGAGAACGACCGTTGGCGCAGCGCCTCGTAGAGACAGACCCCGGTGGCGACCGAGACGTTGAGGCTCTCGACCTGGCCGAGCATCGGCAACCGCACGAGCTGATCGCAGCGTTCCCGCGTGAGACGACGCAAGCCCCGACCCTCACCGCCCATGACGAGGCCGAGCGGACCGCGCAAGTCCAGCTCGAACAGGTCGCATCGCGCCTCGCCGGCCGTACCGACGAGCCAGAGCCCACGCGTCCTCAGCTCATCCATGGCTCGGGCCAGATTGGTCACCTGGATGAACGGCACGGTCGCCGCAGCACCACTCGCGACCTTGACGACGGCCGGCGTCAGGCCCACGGCCTTGTCGCGAGGGGCCACCACGGCGTCGACGCCGGCCGCGTCGGCCGTGCGCAGGCAGGCGCCGAGATTGTGTGGATCCTGAACCGCGTCGAGGAGCAGTAGAAACGGCGCATGACGCAGCCCATCAAGCAGAACCCTGAGTTCCGCCTCGCGCCGTGCCGCCACGGGCCGCAGCCAGGCAAGGACGCCCTGGTGGCTGAGCCCGTCACAGGCCTCGTCCAACTCGGCACGGGCCACCTGGCGCAGGCGCACGCCGGATTCCTCGGCCAAGGCCGCCACCTCAGCGAGGCGGCGATCGCGCCGGCGCCCCTCGAGCCAGACCTCGGTCACCTGCGCTGCGCCGCCCTTGAGGGCCATGCGCACACTGTGGATACCGGCGATCGGTGCGGACCCTAGCTCCGACATGCCGATGACGCCGTTCGAAGCTCAGCGCGTGCGCCGCCGCCCACGCCGCTTGGACGCCCCGGGCTGCCCCTTGGAGCCCTCGCCAGGGACGAGGACGAAATCGATCTTGCGCTCGTCGAGATTGACCGCGGCCAGCTGCACGCGCAGCCGATCGCCAAGGCGGTAGACGGTGCCGGTGCGCTCGCCGGTCAGGCGCCGACCGACCGGATCGAAGTGGTAGTAGTCGTTGTCGAGCGCCGTAATGTGGACGAGACCGTCGATTTGGATGCCATCGAGCTCGACGAACAGGCCGAAGGAGTTGACACTGGTGATCGTCCCCTCGAACCGCTCGCCGAGTTTGTCCTGCATGAACTCACACTTCAGCCAGGCCTCGGCGTCGCGCGTCGCCTCGTCGGCGCGCCGCTCGGTACCCGAGCAGTGCTCGCCGATCTGCTGCAGCTGCGGTTTGGAGTAGTCCAGATCGGCGGCCGTACCGCCGGCGAGGATATGCTTGATGATCCGGTGCACGATCAGGTCGGGATAGCGCCGGATGGGTGAGGTGAAGTGGGTATAGGCCTCGTACGCCAGGCCGAAGTGACCCGCGTTATCGGAGCTGTATATCGCCTGCTGCATCGAGCGCAGCAGAACCGTCTGGATCAGGTGTGCATCGGGGCGACCCTTGACCCCATCCAAGAGGGCCGCGAAGTCCTGGGTCGTCGGCTTGCTGCCACCGGGCAAGCTGAGCCCGAGTTGGCCGAGGAACTCGCGCAGGTCGCTGGTCTTGTCCTCGTTCGGCGTCTCATGGATGCGAAAAAGGGCTGGCATCCGCTTGCGCTCGAAGAGCCGGGCGGCGGCGACATTGGCGGCCAGCATGCACTCCTCGATGATGCGGTGGGCGTCGTTGCGCACCAGGGGTACCACCGCCTCGATACGCCCCTGGTCGTCGAACCGGAAGCGGGTCTCGGTGGTGTCAAAGTCGATGGCGCCGCGCTCGCGCCGTGACCGATGGAGCCCCTCGAAGAGGGCATACAGTTCGTGGAGGAGCGGCAGGATCTGCTGGTGCTGGGCGCAGAGATCCGCGTCCTCGCCGCCAAGCATGGCCGCGACCTGGTCGTAGGTGAGGCGCGCCTGCGAGCGCATCACCGCCGTAAAGAAGCGCGAGCGCGAGACCTTGCCCTCACGGCTCACATACAGCTCGCAGGCCATGCAGAGGCGGTCCACTCCCGGGTTCAGCGAGCAGAGGCCGTTCGAGAGGATCTCCGGGAGCATCGGAACGACCCGATCCGGGAAATAGACCGAGTTGCCCCGGTTCAGGCCCTCCGCGTCCAACGCCGAATCCGGCTCGACGTAGGCCGAGACATCGGCGATACAAACCAGTAGCTTCCAGCCTTTTGGCTTGCGTTCGCAGTAGACGGCATCGTCGAAGTCCTTGGCATCGGCCCCATCGATCGTGATCAAAGGCAGGTTTCGCAGGTCGACACGGTCGGCTTTGGCGGCCTCCGGGACCTCGGTTCCTTGACCGGCGATCTCGGCCTCGACCTCGGCCGGCCAATCGACCGGAAGGTCGTGGGTGCGAATCGCGATATCCGTCTCCATCCCAGGCGCCATATGGTCGCCGACCACCTCGAGGAGCCGCCCGATCGGCTGGGTGCGCTTGGTCGGCTGATCGGTGATCTCGGCGACGACGATCTGCCCGGTCTGCACCTCGCCGATGCGGTCGCGGGGGATGATGATGTCGTGCGTGAGCCGCTTGTTATCGGGCTTTACGAAGCCGACGCCACTCTCCTGGTAGAGGCGCCCCACGACGGTGCGCGTCTTGCGCTCTAGAATCTCGACGACCGCGCCCTCGAGCCGGCCCCGGCGGTCGTGACCGGTGACCCGGACGACGACCCGGTCCCCGTGAAACAGGGCTCGCATCTCCTTCGGGTAGAGATACAGGTCTTCGCCGCCATCATCCGGCTTGACGAAACCAAAGCCATCGGGATGCCCGATCACCCGGCCGGCAATCAGGTCCCGCTTGTTGACGATGCAGTAGGCCTCGCGCCGATTGCGCACCAGTTGGCCATCGCGCACCATGGCCTTCAGGCGCCGCTCGAGCGCCTCCAGGTCGGTCTCATCGGTCAATGCCAGCGCATCGGCCAGCTCCGCAAAGCCGAGGGGTACCCCCGCATCCCCTAAGACCTGAAGGATGTACTCTCGGCTGGGAATCGGCTTGGCGTACTTCTTCGCCTCGCGTTGATGGTGGGGATCCAGATCCCTTGGTGTCTTCTCTCGCTTGCGTTTTGCCACGATTAACGTCGTTTCGGCCTCAGGTTGGCCCTAGTGTAGCCTTGACAGCCCGTTCCTGTCTCACTACGATCCCGCTTTCTCGGCCGGGGTGGTAGCGCCACACCGGCCGCGCCTCCCTGCCGAGGTGGCGGAAGTGGTAGACGCGCTAGTTTCAGGTACTAGTGAGCGAAAGCTCGTGGAGGTTCAAGTCCTCTCCTCGGCACCATATCCCCTATGTCAGTCAGAGACCTGAAAAGACACCAAGGTCACTCTCTGTGTCAACGGTCTGACAGCATCTAGTCGCGGACGTTACCCCCTCCGGATCCAAGTCGTGCGGTCTTTGGGCCGAATAACCATTTGCGATGCGTAGAGCGGTCGATCCCGACGTTCGCAAATGTTGCGGCCGCGCAACCGCGTCCCGTCCCACGGCTGTTGGCGCCGAGCAGGCCCGGCCCACCGCACCGCCGAGGTGCTCGACGGCACCGCTGGCATCACCCCCTATCGCGCTCCGCACCTGAGCAACGCTGCCCCTTGGCGCCGCTTGCTCGGCGAGGCACATTGATCGCACCACGAAAAACAGACCAACATCGCCTCATGTGCACTGGGAGACCTGACCCCGCCCCGCTGGCCTAGCGGGCCGTTTCGGTGCCACGCGGTGCGCATCGGGCGCCCGTCGCGACGACGAATTGCGCGCACGCTCTTGCAGGGGATAGTCGCTCGCCCGGCGCTCCCATCACAAAGCTTGATGATCCGGAGGTCGGGTGCCCAAACGCATCCTCATCATCTCGCCCGTTCCCTCGCACCCGCCGACCTCTGGCAATCGCGCGCGGATTCTCATGCTCGGGCAGTGCATTCG
>JGI12109J20283_10596868_pt1 | contig 10650 bp, 8 predicted proteins | sample ElkSlonscriptome_12_FD_20283 | JGI IMG/M metagenome (IMG submission 20283) | reverse complement strand
CCCCCCGCACGACATCGCACCCCTGCCGGAGACCGCCGTGAGCACTCCCACGAATCGCTTGGCCGACGAGAAGAGCCCCTACCTGCTCCAGCACGCGCACAACCCCGTCGACTGGTATCCCTGGGGCGACGAGGCCCTGCGTCGTGCGCGTGACGAGAACAAGCCGATCTTCCTGTCGATCGGCTACTCGACCTGCCATTGGTGCCATGTCATGGAACGCGAATCCTTCGAGAACGAGGAGATCGCGACCCTGATGAACGCTCACTACGTGTGCATCAAGGTCGATCGCGAGGAACGTCCGGATCTCGACGAGATCTACATGGCCGCAGTGCAGGCGATGACCGGACAGGGAGGGTGGCCGTTGAGCGCGTGGCTCACGCCCGACCTGAAACCCTTCTACACCGGGACATACTTTCCGCCCGACGATCGCTTCGGGCGCCCGGGATTCCCGCGTGTCCTGGAGGCGCTGGCCAACGCGTGGCGCGACGAGCGCAGCAAGGTCGTCGAGCAGGGCGACGTTCTCACCGAAGCTCTCCAAGGTCTCGGCGTCGACAAGCCCGCGGCCGACGCCCTCGACGACGACCTGCTTTCCCGAACCTACGAACAGCTCGCGGGCAACTTCGACGCGCGGTTCGGTGGTTGGGGAGGGGCGCCCAAATTCCCTCGGGCCGACTTCGGCGCTCTCTGTCTGCGCGTTTTCCACCGCACCGGTGACGAGCGCGCCCTGTCGATGGTCCGAACCACGCTCGACGGCATGGCCCGCGCCGGGCTCTTCGATCATCTGGGCGGCGGATTCGCACGCTACGCGACCGACGACCGCTGGCTCGTTCCGCACTTCGAGAAGATGCTCTACGACAACGCGCAGCTCGCCTTCCACTACTGCGAAGGCGTGCAGATCACCGGTCGTGAAGACTGGTCGGCCGTCGTGCGCATGACGCTCGACTACGTCCTGCGGGACATGACCCACGACCAGGGTGGCTTCTTCTCGGCCGAGGACGCAGACAGCGAAGGCGAAGAAGGAAAGTTCTACGTGTGGTCCCGTGACGAGATCGCCCAGATCCTCACGCCCGACGAACGGGAAGTCTTCACTCGCACCTTCGGGGTGACCGAAGAGGGAAACTGGGAGGGCAAGAACGTCCTCGAGCGCGTCACCACCTTCGCGCACGTGGCCGAGAGCCTCGGTCTCGAGCTCGAAGTAGCCCACGAGCGCATCGAGTCCGCGCGCGAGAAGCTCTTCCAGCATCGCGCGGGACGCGTGCGGCCCGGTCTCGACGACAAGATCCTCACCTCGTGGAACGGTTTGATGATCCGTGCCTTCGCACGCGCGTCCGTCGTGCTCGAAGACGAGCGCTACCGGGTCGCGGCGGCACGCGCCGCCGATTTCGTACTCGACGAGTTGCGCGACAGCGGGGGCGCGCTGCTGCGACGGTGGCGCGACGGGGACGCCGCGATCGCTGCCTTCGCCGAGGACTACGCCTTCTTCGTGGCCGGTCTGCTCGAGCTCTACCAGGCCGACCTCGATCCTCGGTGGCTCGACACGGCGCGCGAGCTGCACGACACGTGCTTCCTGACCTTCGGCGATGCCGAGGGCGGTGCGCTCTTCAACACACGCGAAGCGCAGGCGGATCTGATCGTTCGGACCAAGGCCGGCTACGACGGTTCCGTTCCGACCGCGAATTCGATCGCGGCCGCGAATGCCCTCACGCTCTTCGAGTTCACCGGCGATGCCACCTACCGTGCGCAGGCCGAGGGGATCGCCCGCACTTTCGCAGGCGTGATGAAGGACGCACCCATGGCGATGGTCAGCCTCGTCCTCGCGATCGATACATTGCAGAACCCGGCTCCGACCGTGGTGATTTCGACGTCGGAGCGTGAGGAAGCGCGCCGCTGGATCAGTGCGGTGCGGCGAGGAGGCTTCCATCCCGATCTCGTCGTGGCCCACGCGCCTGCGGCCGGCGATTCCGTTCCCGCGGCGCTCGGTGTCCTCGAGGGGCGGGAAGCGGCCGAAGACGGCTCGACACGTGCGTTCGTCTGTCGGGGCTTCGCCTGCGAGGCACCGACCGGTGACGAGAACGATCTCGTTCGTCAGATCGCCCCTTCGCAGGTGAAGAGCTAGCCAAGAGCCCCGGCACAAGGCTTGCGTTCCCGCGAGGATTCCCCGAATCTGCGCGGGAATCCGTCACGCCATCCTCTCGATGGAGCTCCCGGTGACAATTTCTACCGTCGAGACGCGTCGGTCGAGCCCCGCCATGCAAGCCCTGGTGCTCGACGGACGACTGCGCATCGGTCAGTTGCCGCGACCCAGCGTGGCTGCCGGGCGCGTGATCGTGCGTGTCGATGCGTGTTCGATCTCACGCACGGACCTCGACCTGGTCGCCGGCCGCCGGCCCGTCCAGGTCCGTCCCGCGGTTCTCGGTCATCAATTCGTGGGGACGGTCGTGGAGGTCGGCGAGCGTGTCGATCCAGCGTGGTCGGGGCGCCGAGTCGTGGCTCGCCCGAACCCCGGTTGTCGACGCTGTACCGCATGCCGCGAGGCACGCCCCTGGTTGTGCGAGGACGCCCGCAGTAGCGGCCTCGGCATGGGACTCGTCGACGGTGCCTTCGCCGACTACGTCTCCGTCGCCGTCGAGACCCTGACCCACGTTCCCGACAAACTCGACGACGAGGACGCCGTGCTCGCCTACGCCGTCGCCGTCGGCCTCGAGGCGATTGCGCAGATCAAAGGCGATCCGCCGCAACGTGTCCTCGTCGTCGGCGACGGAAACATGGGACTCTTGCTCACGCTCATGCTGCACGCCGCCGGCTTCACCGTCAGCACCATCGGACGCCATCCTTCACGACGCGAGTTGCTGTGGCGCAGTGGAATCGCGTTCCGAGCCGTCGACGATTCGGTGATCCAGACGCCCGAGTCCTGGCTCGAGCTCATCGGCGAGCCTTTCGGCGTGGCCGTCGAATGTGCCGGACGCTCGAGCGGACTCGAATTCGCTGCACGCGCGCTGCGCCCGCGTGGCCAGCTGATCATGGTGAGCGATCACGTCGGCCAGCCCGGTGCGGCGCTCGGTTTTCTCGTCGAGCGCGAGCTCGAGATGGTCGGCGTCGGTTGCGGGCCCCTGGGCCCCGCACTCGAGTTCCTGGCGAGCCGCGCGGTCGACGTGCTCCCGCTGATCGACGGGAAATATGCTCTCGACGATGGCGTGGCCGCATTCCAGCGGGCGGGACAGCGTGGAAGCCTGCGCACGATCCTCTTGCGTCGGCCTCGACCGGAGGACGTCTGACGTGCGATCGATCCTCGTCGACTCCGCCGGTGTCCACTGGTCTCGCACCGAGCGACGTGCACTCCTCCCCGGCGAGGTACGCATCAAAGTCCGAGCCGCGGCCATCACTGGACTGGACCGAGACGTCGTCTCCGGCCGCATTCCCTTCACCGGCACGCCGGGGCATGCCTTCGTCGGACAGGTGACCGAGGTCGAGGATCCCGCGTACGGGAATCTCCTTGGTCGGCGCGTCATCCCGCGCGGCATGTGGGGCTGCGGGAATTGCGACGTCTGTCGTGTCGGACTTCAGGATATGTGCGGCGATCCCCGGATCCCCGGCCTCCGTGGCGCCAACGGTGGGCACTCCGAGCAGGTCGTCATGCCGGCGAGCGCCGTCGCTCCGCTCGACGAGGTCCTCACCGACGAGGCGGCCGTGCTCGTTCCGCTCACCGCGGGCATCCTCAACTGCATCACGCGCGCGCAGATGCCCGAGTGGACCAACGTCCTGGTGATCGGCGACGGGGGCGCCGGGCTCGTGGCCGGCTGTCTGCTCTCGGCCGCCGGCTACACCGTCACCGTCCACGGACGCCACGGCGACCGCTTCAATCTGTTGCGTCGATATCGCGTGAACTTCGTTCTTTCGTCCGACGACTCGGAGACCGCATGGCGCACCGGTCGCATCGGCCCGACACCGATGCGCTATCCGATCGTGGTCGATGCCTCGGGAACGCCCGATGGATGGCAGACCTGCCTCGACCTGGTGACGCCCGGCGGCTCCTTGCTCATGCTCTCGAGCGCCGCCGATGGTGTGCCGCGGCCTGTCGAGAGGATTCAGGAGAAGGGCGTTCGGGTCTATGGCGTTCGCTCCGGATTTCTCGAGGCGGCGATGGCCATCATCGCCAGCGGTCATTTCGATCCGACGGCGGTGTTTCGGCGGGTCGAGCCTTTCGACGAGGCGCTCGACGCCTACGAGCGGGCGGGGCAGCGAGAGCATTGGATGACGTTGTTGCGGATGGTCGATCCCGACCCGACGGCGTGAGTCCGCGCACCAGCACTTTCCCGACCGTCAATCTCCGCGCTGCTCTGGCGTCGCCTGCTGCAAGCGATCGTTTCTCACTCGTGGTTCGTCTGACTGTGACGGATCCGACACGGTGCCGCCCGAATGGCCGGCGGATGGATCCGATGATCGTCGCTGGGGCAGTGGGGCGGTGATCACCCGCGGTCTTCGATGAATGCCTGCATGGCCCCTGACCTTTGCCAGTCAGGGGCCATCAACGATCAGCGATCCGCGATGCGGATCGAGCCGCTGCCAGTCTCCAGGTCCACTCGCGCAGCCCCACCGCCGACTACGAATTCGACCTCGTCCCGCTTCTTGCGCCGCATGTCCGCGCCGTCGACGTCGACGTCGATGCCGCCGCTCGATGTTTCGGCGTAGATCTCGGCCGAGGCCGGGGCGGGCATGAAGAATCGGATCGACCCGCTGCCGGTATCGATGCTGAATTCGCCGTCGCCCATGCGTGTGAGTTCGACGCGGACCGATCCACTGCCAGTGTCGACGACCAGATCGTCGGCCTCGACTTCGTCGCACTCGACCGATCCGCTCCCGGTGTCGATCGAGATCTTGGAGAACGCGGCGCGGTCGAGTTCGACGCGACCGCTTCCGGTGTCGATCTCGAGCTCGTCACCCTTCGCTTCGGCCAGACTCACGTGGCCGCTGCCGGTGTCCAGGAGGATGTGCGTACCATCGATGGCGACCGCGTCGACGTGTCCGCTTCCAGTGTCGACGCGCAGGTTGCCGACGATGGTGTCGATTTCGACGTGCCCGCTTCCGGTGTCGACCTCGACGTCGCCGGTGATGCGCGTCGCCGTCGCGTGTCCGGAGCGGACGGCGAGGTCGAGGTGCGCCTCCGCGTCGACGGCATCGATGGTTCCTGCGCCGTGGCGGACGACGAGTTCGCTGCCCGAGGGCACCTTGATCGTCAGGTCGACCCAGACTTCCATGCCGCGCCCACTACCGCGGATCTCGATGCGATCGCGACGGAACCAGCCCCAGCTGTCGCCACGTCCCATGTTGAACGTCGAGCGGCTCCGCGCGCCCATACGGGGATAGACGAAGCGGTCCTCGTCGGGGAAGACCACCTCGAGCATCGCGTCCTTGCCGGTGTCGGTCTCGAACTGGATCTCGTCGGCCGATGCGTCGGCGCCTCTCACCTGGGCGACGACCTCGAAGCCACTGCCGGCGTGACCTTCGATCTTGATCTCGCCGATCAGGTTGGAGACGCGCAGCAGCGGGGCGTCGAAGGTGAAGGTCTCGTCGAATTCGTCGGCCTGGACGGTGCCAGCCGCCAGGACGAGGGCCATCGCGAGGCTCAGGGCGACGGTGGGGGCGCCAGTGCGGGCGGGAATCAGCCTGCGGGCGCGATTCGGGCGGTCTCGGAACATGGGATCGGCCTCCGCGGGACGTCGATCGTCGACGTCGATTCGGGGTGCGAGTGGGAACTCGGGTACATGGGGTCGGACGCGCGAGCTCGGCCCAGGGTTGCAGGGGCTCGCGAAGATTTCCGGCCGTGGCGCCGGGTGGGGACGGAGTGCATACTCGACGCTCCCACGAACCGGTCCGGAGACCATGGAACGCATCGAGCTCGCTGAACACGACGGTCACGTCGAGGTCGTCCTCTCCGGCCGCCGTGGCAACGCGATGGACGAGACGTTCCTCGTGGAGCTCGAGACAGTCTTCGAAGGAGCGGTGGATCGCGCAGTCGTTCTGCGCGCGCCGGGAACCTTCTGCACCGGCTTGGACCTGATCGACGCGGCCGGGCGGGATCGGGACGGCATGCGCAATCTGATGTCGGCATTCCACCGAGCGCTGCACGCCGTCTTCCGTTGTCCGATGCCGGTCGTGGCCGCACTCGACGGTCATGCGTTGGCCGGTGGCGCGCTGCTCGCCCTGTGCGCGGACCGTCGCATCATGGCCAGTGGCCGCGGGCGGTTCGGCGTGCACGGCGTGCAATTGGGTGTCGTGTATCCGGATGTCGTGATCGAGGTCCTGCACCACCAACTCGATCCCACCGCGTGTGAGAAGCTGCTCTTCGGGGGCCGATTGCACGATGCCGACCACGCGCGCCGCGCGGGCTGGGTCGACGAAGTCGTCGACGGAACGACGGCGCTGCGAAGGGCGGAGGAGATCGCATGGGAGCTCTTCGGTCCGGCCTTCGCAGCGACGAAGGCTCGGTTGCGTCGGCATACGGTGGAACACCTGTCGTCGATCGACGCGGACGGAATGGAGCGGTGGCTCGACCGCTGGTTCGCGCCCGACACCACCGCGAAGCGGCAGCAGGCCCTCCGGGCCCTGCAGGATCGAGAAGGTCGACGGCCGGGCGAGGATCCGGCTCACCACGGATGATTCGAAACGAAGGACGATGGCATGATCGAACGCACCGAGCACGGTGAACACGTCATCCTGGCCCTCGCGAACGGGCGCGCCAACGCGCTCGACACGCGGGGGCTCGAGGAACTGCACGCCGCGATCCGGAGTGAAGAGGTCGATCCTCCCCGAGGATTGATCCTGACCGGAAAAGGCTCGATGTTCTCCGCCGGGCTCGATCTGCTCGCGCTGGAGCGAGCCAGCGAGGACGAGATCAAAGCACTCGGCGAAGCTCTCGTCGACGCGACGCGCGCCCTCTTCACCTTCCCGCGTCCGGTGGTGGCCGCGATCAACGGTCATGCGATCGCTGGCGGCGCCCTGCTGGCTCTGAGCTGCGATCGGCGCATCATGGCCAAAGGCAAGGTGAAGTTCGGGCTGACCGAGGCTCGACTGGGTCTTGCGATCCCGCCGTCTTTGCTCGAGATGCTTCGCTATCCATTGTCACGTCCTGTGCTCGAACAGGTCGTCTACTCGGGAACGGTCTTCGGTGCCGAAGAGGCGCGATCGATGGGGATCGTCGAAGACGTGATCGAATCCGCGGCGTTGATCGAGCGTTGCGTCGCCGCGGTCGAGGAGTGGACGCCGAACGTGAACGCCTTCGCCGACGTCAAGGGGCGGCTTCACGCCGCCGTGCTCGAACGCCTCGATGCCGCGCGCGTCGACGACGGTCTGTTCGTCCGCCGCTGGTTCGCCGACGACGCGCAGGCTGCCATCCGAGCCCAGATCGCATTGCTGAAGGGATGACCGTCGCCATGCGCATGCCGACCGAAGACCGTCCGATCCTGTTGATTCCTGGGCCGACCGAGGTCCATCCCGACGTGGCCGCGGCCGGGGCGACGCCCATGATCGGTCACCGGGGTGCGCCGAGCCGTGCCTTGATCCAGGATGTGGTCGAGTCGCTCCAGCCCTGGCTGGGGACTTCGAATCCGGTGCTTCCTCTGGGCTGTTCGGCGACGGGCGCAATGGAAGCCTCGATCCGCAACCTGCCCGCCGGGCGTGTGTTGCACCTGGTGAACGGGGCCTTCGCCGAGCGCTGGTCGACGGTGCGCGCGGCGTGCGGGCGGGAAGGTGACACGGTCGAAGCATCGTGGGGTGCGCCGATCCTGCCCGGCCAGGTGAGCGAAGCCCTCGACCGTGGTGAGTACGTCGCAGTGACCATGGCGCACAGCGAGACCTCGACCGGCGTGCTCAACCCGCTGGCCGAGATCGCGTCCGTGGTGAAGCAACGGCCGGGCGTATTGCTCATGGTCGATGCGGTGACGTCGATGACCGCGGTACCGATGCAGTTGGACCGCTGGGGCGTCGACCTCTGCTTCACCGGATCACAGAAGGCTCTCGCGCTTCCACCGGGGCTCACGCTCTGTACGGTGTCGCCTCGTTTCGTGGAGCGGGCACGCGACGTCGACGGGCGGGGTTTCTACTTCGACCTGCCGCGCCACGTCGACGCGCTCGCCAAGTGGGAGACCCCGACCACGCCGCCGATCAGTCTTCTCTACCAACTGCAAGCCGCACTTCGTCGGATGGAAGAAGAGGGTCGGGCCCAGCGCTTCGCACGGCACGTGGCCCTCCGGGAGACCGTCGAGGCCTGGGCGAAGGATCGCTTCGGATTCTTTGCCCGCGAGGGATTCCGCAGCCCGATCCTCAGCGTCCTGCGCGCCGATGCCTACGACGTGGCAGCGAGTCTCGATGCCGCGCGTGCCCGGGGGTGGTGGATCGGATCCGGCTACGGCCCGACGAAGGCCGACGTGATCCGCATCGGTCACCTCGGCGAGATCGACGTGGAGACTCTGGAGAAGGGTCTCCAGACTCTGGACGCGTGCCTGGTGCCCCGGTCATCTTGACAAGATGTAGACGACGTTCTTACCCTATGGCGCTGCAGTACGGTGGAACGGCGCAGGGAGTGATTCCGGCGCGGTTCGAGAGGTAACGATTCCGACCCGGCCGTTCGGCCGGGAAACCGAAGCCCGACTCCACGTGTCCTGTCGATTCTCGGCAACGGCCTTCGCGGTCCGAGCCCGACACTGCACGGAGCGGGGGGAGTGGTCCGCCCCTTCCGGTCGACGGTCGAAAGACCGTTTCCCGGAAGCTCTCGCCCCTCCTGAGCTACCACGTACAACGTGAAGGACCCGAACTCCGGGTCGTGCGGGGGGGACTTGTTCCCGGTTCCTGCATTTCCTCGCGAGCGGCACCAACCGCTCGCCTCGAGCCATGCCGGACGACATGCCGGCCTTGCGCCCGTCCTGTGCGGGCCGTCGGGGAGAGTGATAGTTGAAGACCATCGGGCGTCATCTGATCGCTGAGTACTACGACTGCGATTCCGGAGTTCTGGACGACGTCGAGCGTGTGCGCACTGCCATGCTCGATGCCGCGCACGCCGTCGGTGCGACCGTCATCGGTGAGACCTTCCATGCCTTCGAGCCCCACGGGGTGAGCGGCACGGTCGTCATCGCCGAATCGCACCTTTCGATCCACACCTGGCCCGAGAACGGGTACGTGGCCGTGGACATCTACACCTGCGGCGGACTCGACCCGCGTCGGGGCTTCACGCTCCTCGCGGAACGATTGCAGGCAGCGAGCAGTCGGGTGCAGGAGATCCTGCGAGGATTGCCCGAGGAATTCGACTCGACGGCCGTGTTCGCGGCCGAGGACGTGCAGGTCATCCACCGCACGTCGCCCTTGACCGAATACGTGCCCGCGGTGACGCAGCCGATCGCGCCGAACGCGACCGCGACGCCGGTACGTGGAGCCGCTGCGTGAGCGCGGCCGGCGAGGGCGCTTCCCGAGAGACAAACGTCGCGATGGCCGCCAACACCGGCGGCCTGAGCGACGGTTGGTTCGTCGAAGAGGACCAGGGGTCGACCCGCCTGTCGATCAAGGTCGACGAACATCTCCATTCCGAGCGCAGCGAGTTCCAGAAGATCGACGTCTACCGGTCGTCCTTCCACGGCGTGTTCCTCACGCTGGACGACTTGATGATGGTCACCGAGCGCGACGAGTTCGTGTACCACGAGATGCTCACGCACGTGCCCCTGAGCACGATGGAAGCGCCGAAGTCCGTGCTCGTCATCGGTGGTGGCGACTGCGGTTGCGTGCGCGAGATCCTGCGCCATGCGAGCGTCGAGCGCGTCGTGCAGTGCGAGATCGACGAACGTGTCACGCGCGTCAGCGCCGAGTATTTCGACTGGGTGAAGGCGGTCGAGGCCGACCCGCGGGTCGACCTCGTCTTCGACGACGGCGTGAAGTACATCGAAGACCACGAAGGCCAGTTCGACCTGATCATCGTCGACTCGACCGATCCGATCGGGCCGGCCGTCGGACTGTTCCAGGCCGACTTCTACCGCAAGGTCGCCAGGGCCCTGAAGCCGGGCGGCGTGATGTGTGCGCAGACGGAGTCGCCCTTCGCCAACGCGAAAGTGATCGGCCCGATCCAGGAACAGATCCGCGCCGCCTTCGACGTGGTGGAACTCTACTGGGGTTCGATCCCGACCTACCCGGCGGGCACGTGGAGCTGGACCTGGGCGTCGCAGGATCGTCGGCCGGGTCCGGTGCTCGACTCCGAGCGCGCCGCCGCGCTCGCGAAGGGGACGAAGTACTGGAATCCGCAGCTGCACGAAGCCTGCTTCGCGATTCCGAACTTCCTGCGCGACGCGGCCGAGGGCAACGATCCCTTCGATCGTTTCCGTCCTGCGCGCTGAGACCTGCGCGCTGAGGCCTGCACGCTGAGGATTCGACGAGGGGTCGCCGGTGCGGTCCCTCTTCGATTCACTCTTCGGTCCCTGCCATTCTTGCTTCCACGCGCGCCACGCGCTCGTCGAGGCCAGGGTGGGATCCCAGCCAGCCCATGTCCTGCGTGCCGAACTCCTCGAGCAGTCGGGTGAACGCGACGTGCAGGGCCTGGACGCCGAGCCCGTTGACCGCGGCGGCGTCGAGGGCGTAGGCGTCGGCCTCGCGTTCGAAGGCGCGCGAGAAGCC
>JGI12109J20283_10563776_pt1 | contig 10650 bp, 8 predicted proteins | sample ElkSlonscriptome_12_FD_20283 | JGI IMG/M metagenome (IMG submission 20283) | reverse complement strand
GACGTTCGACGGGCTGCTTCCGACGTCGAGGAGTTCGTCGATGAAGGACGGCCCGCCGTACTCGGCCAGCTTGCCGCCCTTGTCGAGCTCGACTGCCACGGCCACCGCGTCGACGGGTTCACCGCGTGCGGCGAGCGTCGTGCAGGCACCGAAAACGGCCTGATGACGCGGCGCGTGGAAGTCTTCGGCCGTGAGGAGTCCGGCGGCCTCGCCCATCGCTTCCTGGCTGCGCAGGCAGGCGCTCAGCACCGCTCGTTCGGCTTCGAGCGAGTGCGGAGCCGGCCGATCCGTCGGCAGGTCTGCGCGGGAGAAGCGATCGGTTCGGACTTGGAGGCGAGGTTCGGTCAATCGAGGCTGCCCTTCGTTCAGCTGGCCTTCGTGGGGCCGGACGACGACGCTCAAGCTGGGGCGGTCTCGAGCCTTCGGCAGCGACCGGTCGGCGCCGGGATGTCCCGGACGTCCGCCGCACTCCTCACGACTTCGACCACGTTCTTCGAGGCCGAACGTCGCACAACCGGACTCCGCTTGCCAACGGCCTCGGACACAAAGCGGGGGACTTCAGGGGGACCGCCTGTTGAGGGAATTGGGGACAACCCGACAATCCCGAGCGCGTCAACGACTTGGAACGGTCCTCATGCGTTCGGGTCGTAGGTGCCGTCGTAGATCGCGCGCAGCTTCTGCACGTCCTCCCACGCCGGCCGCTTCCACCCCGGGTTGCGCAAGAGCGCCGCGGGATGGTAGGTCACGACCATCGGGATCCCGTGGTAGTCGTGCACGCTTTCACGCAGCTTGCCGAGAGTGGATTTCTTCTTCAGCAGCGTGAGCGCCGAAATGCGGCCCAGGGCACAGATCACTCGAGGCTGAATGATGTCCAGCTGCGCGAGCAGGTAGGGCTCGCAGTGCGCGACCTCGTCCGGAAGAGGATCCCGGTTGTCCGGCGGACGACACTTCAGGACGTTGCAGATGTAGACGTCCTCGCGTTCGAATCCGATCGCCCCGAGGATCTTCGTCAACAGTTGTCCGGCTCGGCCCACGAAGGGCTCGCCCTTCAGGTCCTCGTCGCGGCCTGGCGCCTCGCCCACGAAGACCACGCCCGCGTCGGGATTCCCCACACCGAAGACGGTGTTCGTCCGCGTCTTCGACAGCGTGCACTTCGTGCACGTCGCGACCTGCGATTCGTTCAGTGCGGCGAGTGCCGCGGCCTTGTCCCGATGAGCGACGGAATCGACGACGGGTGGCGCCGCGGGGACGGTAGGCTGCTCGTCGGGAAGCGCGACGTCCTCGAACCAGAAACGATCGCGTCCGGCGGCGGCTTCCTGCTTCAGCCAGCGCTTCACGTCGTCGCGGGGATCGGGGCTCGGTCCAGTCATGGGCGCGTTCCTTCGCGGGCGGAGATCCTGGGTCAGTTCGCGCCGGACGCGGTGCCGAATCGGGCAGCGATCTGCTCGACGAGTCGTCGCGCGAGGGCGTCCTTGCCGAGAGCGTCCGTCCACGCCCCCTTGCCGTCGCGACCGTAGAGGAACCAGCGGTTCGTGTCGCCGCCGAATCCCTCGCCCGCGACGTCGGCGCGATTCCCGCACACGAGGTCGAGCTGCTTGCTTTCGAGCTTCGCCCGCGCTTGGCTCTCGACCGTGGCGTCGTCGCCGGTCTCCAGCGCGAAGCCGACGAGAACCTGGCCCTCGGGCCGGGACGCACCGAGTCCGGCCAGGAGATCGGGCGTGGATTCGAGCTCCAGACTCGGAGCACCTGCACCCTTCTTGAGCTTTGTCGCCGACGGATTCTTCACCCGCCAATCGCTGACGGCGGCGGCCATCACGACGACATCGGCCCGAGGCGCATGGGCCTCGAGCTGCTCCTTCAAGTCGTCGACGGTTTCGAAGCGCTCGACCGCGACCCCTTCGGGAAGCGGCAGATCGGTCGGTCCCAGCAGCAGGGTGACGTCCGCGCCCGCGGCACGTGCGGCGGCCGCGATCGCGAGCCCGGTGCGCCCACTCGCGTGGTTCCCGATCCAGCGAACGGCGTCGATCGGCTCACGCGTGCCTCCCGAGGTGACGACGACGCGCCGCCCCTGCAAGGGCCCCGGTGCGAAGTGCGCCAGGGCGCGCGCTGCCACGACTTCGGGTTCGGCCAGGCGCCCTTCGGCCACGGTCCCGCACGCGAGATAGCCGCTGCCGGGATCGATCACCTCGACGCCACGCGCACGCAGCCGCTCGAGGTTCTCCTGATTGGGTGCGTTGCTCCACATGCGATCGTTCATCGCCGGCGCGACGACGATCGGCGCGGACGCGGCCGTGACCAACGTGCTGCAGAGATCGTCGGCGAGGCCGTGGGCCATCTTCGCGAGGAAGTTCGCGGTTGCCGGTGCGACCAGGATCAGGTCGGTGTCCTGTGCCCAATGGATGTGATCGAGAGGATCCTCGCCTCCCTCGCCCCACAGCGAGGTACCGACAGGCTTGCCGCTCAGAGCCTGGAAGGTCAGTGGGGTGACGAATCGCTGCGCGCTGTCGGTCATCGCGACCTGGACGTCGCAGCCCGCGTCGACGAGTCGACGCACGATCGTGCAGGCTTTGTAGGCCGCGATCCCACCGGTGACGAGGAGGAGGACACGACGACCCCGTCCGGCCTCGGACGGGGTCGTGCTGGAAGTCGGGTGCCGATCGTCGGCCACGGTCACTCGGCGCTCTCGGCCTCACCGAGCATCGCTTCGGCGTCGCTCAGCATGGCCTCGGAGCGCTCCTGCTCCCGGCGCTCGCGCGCGTCGTAGTATCCGATGCCGTCTTCACTGAGCATCTTCTCGACCGCCATGCTCGTGATCTTACGATCGATCGATTCCTCGCGGGCGCGCAGCGAATCGTTGATCCGCCGGCACTCGAGCGCGAGGACCCGGATGGCTTCGAACTTGTTCGCGATGCGCGAGGTCACTTCTCGACGAGGGATGTACGTCATGCACGCCTCTCCTGGCCGTGGGGCCGTCCTGGGGCTGATCGGGCTCGTCGGAACGAACGCGGGGCGGGACCTGTTCCGTCATCATTTCGGCAAGAACGCAAATTAGGGCCGGGGAGGATGTCCCGCAAGTCCTTTCCAGATCAGGAGATCGGCGGTCCGGGCGCCCGTCGGCTCCGCAGCGTCTCGGCCCGGATCACGGCCCGCAGGTCGTCCTGCGCCCGCCCGAGGTCGTCGTTGACGATCCAGTAGCGGTACACGCCGGCCTGGGAGGTCTCGTGGCGGGCGTTGGCCAGACGGCGCGCGACGGCCTCTTCGTCGTCGGTCCCACGCCCGCGGAGCCGCTGCTCGAGGACCTCCCAGCTGGGCGGGAAGACGAAGATCGAGCACACGTCGTCCTGGAAGCGACTGATCACCTGCACACCGCCCTGGACGTCGATGTCCAGCGCCGGGATGCCACCCGACTGGGCGACGCGTTCGACCTCGGCGATCAGCGTGCCGTAGAGATTTCCGTGCACCTCGGCCCACTCGACGAAGTCGCCGGAGTCGCGGCGGCGCTCGAAGTCCTCACGCGTGATGAAGTAGTAGTCGCGGCCCTCGACCTCGCCTCGGCGCGGAGCACGCGTGGTGCAGCTCACCGAGAAACCGAGGCGTTCGTCCTCGGCGAGAAGGCCCTCGTAGAGGCTGGTCTTGCCGGCGCCCGAGGGCCCGGTCACGAGAAGCAGAAAGGATCCACCGAGGTCCACCGTACTACTCCAGGTTCTGGATCTGCTCGCGGACGTTCTCGATCTCTTCCTTCATCCGCACGACCGCATTGGTGATCGTCAGGTCCGAGCTCTTGCTGCCGGTCGTGTTCACCTCGCGGTGCATCTCCTGGAGCAGGAAGCCGAGACGTTTGGCGACCGGACCTTCGGCACCGAGGGTCTCGCGGAACTGCACGAGGTGGCTGTCCAGGCGCTCGAGTTCTTCGTGGATCGTGGCCTTGTCGACGAGAAGGACCACTTCCTGTGCGAGTCGCTGCGGATCGACCGCATCCTGCGCGCCCATGCGCTGCAAGCGCTCTTCGAGGCGCCGTTTCAATTCGTCGGGAATGCGCGCTGCTTGCTCGCGGACGATCTCCACCTGCTCGGCCACGCGGTCGATGCGCTTGCCGAGTTCGACCGCGAGCGTGTCGCCCTCCTTGGTCCGCATTTCCTGGTAAGACACGAGCGCGAAGTCGAAGGCCTCGAAGAGCAGGCGACGGCAGACGTCCTCGTCGACCGCGCCCTGTTCCACGACGAAGGCGCGGTCGATGGCGGCCAAGTCGCGGATCGAGAGGTCCTCGGCCAGGTCGTGTTCCTTCGCGACCCGTCGGGCCTCGGCGACGAAGGCGCGGACGAAAGCCTCGTTGAAACGCACGTCGACCTGCGGCTCGGCCTGGTCGAACTCGACGGTGACCGACAGTCGTCCGCGGTCGACGACCTTCTGGAGTCGTTGCCGGATCTCCGTCTCGAAGGTCGTGAAGGCGTCCGGAAGCCGGAGCACCACGTCGAGAAAGCGATGGTTGACCGAACGGATGTCGATCCGGACTTCACGTTGGTCGTCATGGGCCACGCCGTGGCCGATTCCCGTCATGCTTCGCATTCGTTACTCCTTCGACGCGCGAAGATGGACGCAGCCGGCCGGACTGGCAAGGCCGAGCGCGCTTGCCCCCCCGCCGCAGGCCGCCTAGCTTCGGCCCATGAACTCCGCCGACGTGCCCGCGGGCGCACCTCGAACCTGGCTCGACGGCCTCGCGGCCCATCTGCGCGCGACTCTGGCGAACGCGGAGATTCAGGGCGCGATCAGTGGGCCAGGGTGGCTGTCGGTCCGCGTGGGCGGGCGCTTCCTGTGGTTCTTCGTCCACGGAGCGGATCGCATGGTCTGGGTGAGCGCGCAACCGCTGCCCGGCCGCCACCTGAAACTTCTCGGGCGCCACGCACGCAGCCCCTTCCCGCCTCATCTCGGAGGCCGACGTCTCGACGACGCGCGGGTCCTCGTGACCGCCGAAGGCACCGCCGACGGACTCGATCTCGTCCTGGGGCCGGCCCCCGCCCACCATCTTCGCGTGCGCTTCTTCCCCAAGCCGGGCGCGATCTGGGTGACCACCGCCACCGGCGAGGACCTCGCACGCCAGGGCCGGATGGAAGGTGAAGAACTCGTCTTCCGACCATCGAGTGACGCGACGACCGGAGAGGCATTCGACCCCGAAGCGCACACCGTCGCTTGTGAAGCCGCACTCGAGGAACGCCTGCGTCGCCAGACCGCGCGTGTCTTGCGGCAGCGAACCGACCAAGCGCGCAAGCGGGCCCAACGTCGCGTCTGGCAACTCGAAGGCGACCTCCGCGAGGCCGAGTCCGACCAGAACGTCCGCGCCACGGCCGATCTGCTCGCCGCGCACCTGCACGAGATCGAGCCGGGCCGTGACAAGGTGGATCTCGTCGACTTCGACGGAAACCCCGTCCGCGTCGAACTCGATCCGTCGCGTCCCCCACACACGAATCTCGAGCGTTGGTACAAGCGCGCGGCACGCTCGGAGCGCAAGATCGAACAGGTCGCGACGCGTCTCGACGACGCGCGCATCGAACTCGCGGCGACCACGGTGCGCTACGGCGCCGTACGTGCCCTGGACGACGAGACCTCGCTCACGACGTGGCTCGAACTCGCGGACACCCACGGCCTCGACCCGGCGCCGAATGCGCCCAAACCCGCGAGCGCCCGCGGACGCCCCGACGCCGACCGCCTTCCCTACTGGCCCTACGTGATCGGTGATTGGGAATTGCGGGTCGGACGCAGTGCCCGGGACAACGACGCGTTGATCAAGGGCCACGCCCACGGACGCGATCTCTGGCTACACGCCCAGGGCGTTCCCGGCAGCCACGTCATCGTGCGCAGCGGCGGGAAACCCGTCCCCCGAGCGATCGTCGAGTCGGCGGCGCGCCTGGCCGCGCACTTCAGCCGCTCGAAGACGTCGGCAACGGTCCCGGTCCTGGTGGTCGAACGCCGTCACGTGCGCAAACCGCGCAAGGCCGCGCCGGGCGAAGTGATCGCCGACCGCGCGAAGACGGTCTTCGTGGAACCGGGAATTCCGAAAGGGTGCGTCCGCGCCGACGACGACGCTTGACGCTACTTCATGCGCGCGGTGCAGTCCTCGAGCCCGATGTGCTCGACCACCGTCGTGCGCGTGTCCGCGTCGAAGCGGACACACACCGGTCCCGGCTGCTCCTCGGTGAACTCGTGGACGAACTGCCCACCGTTCATGCGGAGCCGCGTGCCCCCGAAGATCTTCGTCTTCACCCACACGAAGGACGCGCGGCGCTGGATGTTCAGGCGCTTGCGAAGGATGTACTCGCGCTTGCGCGATCGACTCGCCTGACGCTGGTAGAGTTCGAGCCGCTGCTCGAGCTGCTCGCGCTCTTTCGGATCGATCTGGCCGATCCTGCCCGACAGGAGGGGTCCGTACTTGCGTCGGAACTCCGCGATCTGTTCGTGGTACTTCTTGCGATCGCGGGTCAGGACTTTCAGGGCGCGATTCTGCTCCGGAGCTTCGCCGAGCGTGAGGATCGTGGTGACCTCTTCGCGCGATCCGATCTCGTCGGCGACGACACGACCGCCGCAGCGCCAGTGCCCCCCGACGATCCGTCCGGTGTCGACGAGCATGTCGCCGTGGACTTCGCCTTCGCACCACAACAGCTCGCGACGCGCCACGAGGCGTCCTCCGCACTGGATCGTCGCTTCGCGCGCGAAGCCGATCGACATGTCCCCCGGGCAGATCACGACGGCGTCGCCCTTGCCGAGCACACCCTTCTCGATCGTGACGGACTTGCGCGATTCGACGCGCGCGTTCTCGACCGGGCCGCCGATGATCACCGCGCCCGAACCGACCACGGAGAACTTCGGCGCCACGCCGTTCCTCACCTGGACGGCGCCCTCGAAGTCGATCGATCCGGTCGAGAAGTCGACCGCCTCGACGATCTGGACGTTGCTCACGGTGACCTTGCCGCGATAGCACTCGACCATGCCCGAGTGCGCGGCACAAAGGATGTTCGGATTGCGCTCTTCGCGCTTGATCGTCTCGTCGAACTCGAGTTCGACCGGCGTTCCGGAGGCCGGCTTGATGGGCTTTCCGCGCACGGTGCGTCCGGAATGACCCGAAGTCGGCGGGTGGATCTGGACGAGGGGCTGGCCCTCGTAGACGCTCACCTTCGTGTGGTGATAGTGATCGACGGAGCCGTCGGGCATCCGGATCGCCTGCGATTCGAAGAAGTCGCCGAGCCATTCGATGGCCCCGTCTTCGCCCTTCACCGGCGCCTGACCCTCGGCAATGGTCGCGGTGACGGGTCGGGACTCCGACGCGAGAGCCTGTTCGATCGCGTACTCGACCGCCCCGACGTCGGGGGCGGCGATCTTGTGCTCGGTCTTCAGCTCGTCGATGATCGCGTCGACATCGGGCCTCGAGGCTCCGTGGAGCGAAGGAAGCGTGAGCTCCGCCTTCAGGCCGTCGTCGGAGATCTTGACGGCCAGACCCGCGGCCAACGGATCCGGCGCCGAGGAGGACGCGTCCTTGCCGGAGTCCTTCGCACTCTCCTCGATCGCGGCGAGGGTGTCGTCGGTTTCGAGCTGCGCACGCGCTTCCTCGGAGTCGAGGGAGGCGTCCTCTTCCGCCGGGGCGGCAGACTCTTCCACCATCGAGGCTTCGGCCTCGGCGATGGCGGAGTCGAGGATGTCTTCGGGATTGCTCATGGGCTGTGGCTCCGTGCGCGACCGGAAATCGGCGCTGCGCGGAATCAGCCGAAGACTTGCAGGGGTCGTGCCGCAAGCACCGTCAGTCGGGACAGCGGGGGCCGCGTCGTCGGGATCCGCGCTCGAAGCGCGTGATCTCGGAACGGTCGAACCATTCGAGAATCGGTACGACGAACTTGCGCGAGGCGCCGGTCCACTCCTTCAAGTGGGCGATCTCGAGCGCATCCTCGTCGGCAAAATGCGCGCCGACCCGTCGGACGAGATCGTCCAGATTCTCGCGGTGCGCGAGCAGACGACCCTCGAGGCGGATCACGCGACCCGAATCCACCAGACGACGCAGCGTCGGCTCGGCGAGGTCGCCATCGGTCGCTTCGAAGAGCGGTTGGGCACCGCGCACGCGGTCTTCCATGGCCGCCACGGCCGCCTTCTGAACATCGTCCAGCGGCGCGTCCGCCGTGTCGGCGCGCAGGCGATCGCCACGGACGAACAGCGGATGGCGCGCAGCCCAGACGTCGAGCACACGGGCGAACTCTGCCGCCGAGCCGCGATGCCCGAGGAACTGACGGAGTTCCTCACGCGGGAGACCGACCGTCATCGGCGCGTCCGCCTGGTGCAGACGCAATCGGTCCAGAGCGCGCTCGGCCGCAATGTCGAAGGCTTCGACGTCGACCACCCGATCGGCGACGCGGAGCAGGGTCCCGTCGTCGATCCGCGATGCAATGACGCCTTTGGCGGCGGAAGCGTCGTGGCCGAGAACCCCGAGACGCGCGACGACCTCGGATTCCGGCAGACCCCACGCCGGGTCGGCAGCGGTGAACGCCCAGGCTTCCGCCCCACCCTGCTCCAGCGCGTCGAGCCGCTCCAGCGTTCGTGCACGCCGTTCGCCCTTGGGAACCGCCGGGTCGATCACACGCCCACCAGCCGCCGTGATCATCGGCGAGTAGGTACGGATCACGAGGTGATCTCCGGGCGCGGCGACGAGAGGTTCTTCGAGGATCAGTCGCGCCCGGCGCGATTCCCCGGGTTCGAAGGGACCCTCGCCCTCGAGCGGGTCGAGGCGTCCGATGACCCCACGAGCCGCGTGGTGGACGTGGACCCGCGCACGGGTGCGCATGCGCGCGGCGAGTTCGGGATCAGCCACCGCCGTGAGCCGTAGCCCGAGGATCGTGCTCGCTTCCCAGGGACCTGGCGTGACGACGACGTCCCCGCGTTCGACGTCGTCTTTCTTCGCACCGTGCAGGGACAAGGCGATACGCTCGCCGGCCCCGGCCGACTTCACGGCCTCGCCGTGGTTCTGCACGTCGCGCACACGGACGTCGATTCCCTTCGGCATCAATCGAAGCGTGTCGCCCGGTGACACCGTCCCCGACCAGGCGGTTCCCGTGACCACGACCCCGGCTCCCTGCAGGACGAAGACGCGATCCGCCGGCAACCGGAACGCGCCGTCACGCGAACGCACGGGCGCGTCGTGGGCGACGCGGACGAGGGTCTCCTTCAGCGCGTCGATCCCCTCGCCGGTCTGGCCGCTCACGCGGACGATCGGCGCGCCTTCCAGGAAGCTGCCCTCGACGAGTTCCTTGACCTCTTCCTCGACGACGTCGGCCAGGTCGGGTTCGGCCATGTCGATCTTCGTTAGGACCACGAGTCCGGCCGGGACTCCGAGGAGACGCAGCACGTCGAAGTGTTCCCGCGTCTGTGGCATCACGCCCTCGTCGGCGGCGACGAGCAGCATCGCCAGGTCCATGCCCCCGGCGCCCGCCACCATCTGGCGCACGAAGCGTTCGTGGCCGGGCACGTCGACGATTCCAAGGCGCAGGTCTTCGGCGAGATCGAGATGGGCGAAGCCGAGCTCGATCGAAATGCCACGACGGTGCTCTTCGTCGAGACGGTCGGTATCGACTCCGGTGAGGGCACGGACCAGCGTCGTCTTGCCGTGGTCGACGTGGCCGGCGGTACCGAGGATCAAGGTGCGGACGGTCGTCATGGAACGATCGGGTGCGGGCGTTACGATGAGGGGATCGGAAGGGTAGGTCGATGTCTCCCACCCGTCGACCATGATCAGGGCGTCGGAGGCCCTGGAACGCGCTCGATCCGGGCACCCAGCGCCCCCAGTTTGCGTTCGATGGCTTCGTAGCCCCGATCGATGTGATAGATGCGGTCGAGAACCGTCGTTCCCTCGGCGGCCAGACCGGCCAGGATGAGAGCGGCCGACGCCCGCAGATCCGTCGCCATGACCGGCGCCCCTCGCAACGACTCCACCCCGCGCACGATCGCCGCGTTGTTCTCGACCCGGATCTCCGCGCCCAACCGCTGCAGCTCGGCGACGTGCGTGAAGCGGTCGGTGTAGATCGTGTCGGTGATCACGCTGATCCCGTCCATCAGGCAGGCCGCCGCCATCGTCTGCGCCTGCATGTCGGTCGGAAAACCGGGGAAGGGACGTGTGGTCGCATTGATCGGTCGGTGGGCATTCGTCCCATCGGCCTCGATCGCGTCGTCGTGAACCGTGAACCTTGCGCCCGTCATCGACAGGGCATCGACGGTCGAGGCCACGTGCTCCGGCCGCACGCCCTCCACCCGGATCTTCGAACGCAGCATTGCCGCCCCGGCCAAGAAGGTCCCGACCTCGATCCGATCGGGGATCACGGACACGTCGAGCGGCCGCAATTGCTCCACGCCGGTGACTTCGAGACGGGTCGTGCCGATTCCGTCGATCTTCGCCCCGGCCGCGGCCAGCGCCTGGGCGAGCTGCGTGATCTCCGGTTCCCGGGCGGCGTTGTCGAGGACCGAGCGCCCTTCGGCCAGGACCGCCGCCATCAACACGTTCGCCGTCGCTCCGACACTGCTGATCTCGAAGTTGATCTCCGCGCCACGCAGTCGGTCGGCCTTGGCATGGATGTAGCCGGCATCGAGATCGATCTCCGCGCCGAGTGCTTCCATGCCCATCAA
>JGI12109J20283_11135424_pt1 | contig 10655 bp, 7 predicted proteins | sample ElkSlonscriptome_12_FD_20283 | JGI IMG/M metagenome (IMG submission 20283) | reverse complement strand
CCGCTAACCATCCTTCGGGTAAAGGGTTGCAGCTGGCAGAATTGCAGGCAAAGCTTGTATCATGCAGTGCCAGCCGAACGAGACCCTGAGGAATTGAACTTGGAAAACACAGACAAGGCCGAACAGCGGCGTTCGGTAAAGAGCATTGATTTTTTTCGCGGTTTCATGCGCAGCCCAGAGCAGGTGGGTTCGGTAATTCCGAGCTCTCGCTTTATGGAACGGCGGATTACTTCAATGGCCGAATTGTCCGGTGCACGTTGTACCGTTGAGCTGGGGCCAGGTACGGGCGGCACGACTCGGGCAATTCTTGAGGCTATGCCGCCGGACGGGCGACTTTTGACCATTGAGCTTGACCCTCAGTTTTCGGAGTCTCTCAACGAGATCGGTGATCCGCGCTTGATCAGTCATTTTGGTAGTGCTACGGACTTAGGCAATATTCTGGCTGAATATGGCTTGCCAGCACCCGATGCAGTGATTTCCGGCATACCGTTTTCAACCATGCCCCGCGATGTCGCTGACACGATTGTCGGCGCGATTGGCGAGCATCTCGCTCCGGGTGGTCGGTTTCTGGCGTATCAGTTCCGTGGCCATGTGGCACGCATCAGCGAACCGTTACTGGGCAAGCCAAGCGAGACCGAATTTGAGCTTTTCAATATTCCGCCCATGCGTTTCTATCTCTGGCGCCGAGGGGCAGCTTGACAGCACGAGATTTCCAAAGCCGGGATCAGTCGAAAAGTAGCCACCAGAATTAAGTGAATTCGGCAAGTGACTGTTATACTGGCGGGATTTACCCGCCGGAGCGCCCATGCGATGCGATTGATCGATGAAGCCCTAACCTTTGACGATGTCTCCCTGGTTCCGGATTACTCGGAAGTCCTCCCTAATATGGTGGATTTAAAGACCCGCATCACGCGTGATCTCTATCTCAATATGCCGCTTGCCTCGGCCGCTATGGACACGGTGACCGAGGCCAAACTTGCCATCGCCATGGCTCAGGCCGGCGGGGTCGGAGTCATCCACAAGAACATGTCCACCGATCGCCAGGCCGAACAGGTTCGGATCGTTAAAAAATATGAGGCCGGCGTCATCAAGGACCCGATTACGGTGAGCCCGTACACCACGATTCGGGAAGTATTCGATCTGACTCGCGAACACAATATTTCTGGAGTACCTGTGGTCGACGGTGGTGAGTTGGTCGGCATTGTCACCAGCCGGGATATGCGCTTCGAGAGAAAATTCGACGATCCGGTGCGCAATATCATGACTCGCAAGGAGAAGCTGGTCACCGTCGAGGAGGGGGCGAGCCAGGACGAGGTGCTGGAGCTGCTGCATCGCCACCGGATCGAGAAAGTCCTTGTGGTCAATAAGGCCTTCCAGCTTAGAGGTCTGATCACGGTCAAGGACATTCAAAAATCCCGCGATTTTCCGAACGCAGCCAAGGATAGTGCCGAGCAGTTGCTGGCTGCAGCCGCGGTTGGAACGGGTGGTGACACGGAAGAGCGGATCACCGCGCTGGTCAAGGCCGGCGTTGATATTGTTGTGGTCGACACGGCGCACGGTCATTCCAAGGGCGTACTCGATCGCATTCGCTGGACCAAGCAGAATTTTCCCGACGTCCAGATCATTGGCGGAAACGTCTCCACGGCTGATGGCGCTCGAGCGCTCGCAGAGGCCGGCGCTGACGGCGTCAAGATCGGGCAGGGCCCCGGCTCGATCTGCACCACGCGGGTGGTCGCGGGAATCGGCGTGCCACAGGTCACGGCCGTATCGTCAGCCGCAGAGGCGCTGCGTGACCTTGGGGTTCCGATCATTGCCGATGGTGGGATCCGGTTCTCAGGCGACGTGGCCAAGGCGATTGCTGCCGGCGCCTCGTCGGTCATGATCGGCTCGCTGCTGGCGGGTACGGAAGAGGCTCCTGGAGAGGTCGAGCTGTTTCAGGGTCGGTCCTATAAGAGCTACCGAGGCATGGGGTCACTCGGCGCCATGGAGAGGGGTTCATCCGATCGCTATTTTCAGGCGGGGACAACGGCCGACAAGCTGGTGCCCGAGGGCATCGAAGGCCGCGTGCCCTACAAAGGGCACCTGAGCGGGGTGGTCCATCAGCTGATGGGCGGTTTGCGCTCGAGCATGGGTTACTGCGGCTGCGGCACGATTGATGACCTGCGCACCAAGGCAAGGTTTGTTCGGATTACCGGGTCGGGCGTGCGCGAGTCACATGCTCATGACGTGACGATCACCAAGGAAGCCCCGAACTACAAGTTGGGTTGACCCTGCAAGGACGCATTTTGACCGATATTCATCAGCACCGAATCCTGATCCTTGATTTCGGTTCGCAGTACACGCAGCTGATCGCTCGTCGAGTGCGGGAAATTGGCGTTTACTCCGAAATCCTACCCTTTGACGTTGGCGATGAGGCGATCAGCGCCTTCAAGCCAACCGGGGTCATCCTGTCGGGGGGGCCGGAATCGGTCGAGCTGGAGGACAGTCCCCGAATTCCTCCCCTGGTGTTCGAGCTGGGGTGCCCCGTTCTGGGCATCTGTTACGGCATGCAGGCGATGGCCAGCCACTTCGGAGGCCAGGTCAGTTCCTCTGAAGAGAAGGAGTTTGGTTACGCGGAGGTCGTGGTGAAAAATTCCGGGGCTTTATTCCGCGGAATTGAGGATCGGATTAACTCCCAGGGGCATGCGACCCTTGAGGTCTGGATGAGCCACGGCGACAAAGTAATCAGCGTGCCCGAGGGTTTCGCGACGACCTGCACGACGCCGTCCGCGCCGATTGCCGGCATGGCCAACGAAAAGGCGCGATTGTACGGCCTCCAGTTTCATCCCGAAGTGACCCATACCCGGCAGGGACGACGGATCCTGGAGCGCTTCTGCCTTGACCTGTGTGAGGCCGAAGCCAACTGGACCACCGAAGCGATCATCGACGACCAGATCGGTCGCGTACGCGACCAGGTCGGCGATGACACGGTTCTGCTCGGCCTGTCGGGCGGGGTGGATTCGTCGGTCGTCGCTGCCCTCCTGCATCAGGCGATCGGCGACAAGCTGTTGTGCATCTTTGTTGATACCGGTCTGCTGCGCTACCAGGAAGGCGATGAGGTCATGGCAATCTTCGCCCGGCACCTCGGCGTGCGGGTCGAGCGAGTCAATGCCCGAGATCAGTTCATGGACGCCCTGGCCGGCGTGTCCGACCCGGAAGAAAAGCGCAAGATCATCGGGCGCGAATTCATCCGCGTTTTTGAACAAGCCGCCAAACGCCACAGCGAGGCGAGCTGGCTTGCCCAGGGCACCATCTATCCCGACGTGATCGAATCGGCGGGTGCCGCCACTGGCAAGGCCAAGGTCATCAAATCCCATCACAACGTCGGTGGGCTGCCCGATGACATGAATCTCAAGCTGGTCGAGCCCCTGCGCGAGCTGTTCAAGGACGAAGTCCGTAAGATCGGTGTCGAACTCGGACTGCCGAGCGAGCTGGTCATGCGCCATCCGTTCCCTGGTCCGGGGCTGGGTGTCCGCATTCTCGGCGAAGTTCGTCCGGACTATGTCGCGCCGCTCCAGAAGGCCGACCACATCTTCATCGCCGAGCTGCGTGCCGCCGATCTCTACGACAAGGTCAGTCAGGCGTTTGCGGTATTCCTGCCGGTCAAGTCCGTCGGCGTCGTCGGCGACGACCGACGCTACGAATACGTGATTGCTCTGCGCGCTGTCGAAACCATTGATTTCATGACGGCACGCTGGGCCTACCTGGATCACGAATTCCTCGACCACGTGGCCCGGCGAATCATCAACGAAATCACCGGCGTGTCGCGGGTGGTCTACGATATTTCCGGGAAGCCGCCGGCGACGATTGAGTGGGAATGAGAACAACAAAGCGAGCTAGTTGGTTGCGGGAATGCGCGATGGAGCACGTTCAAGCAGGATGGAAATAGGTGATCAAGGGCCTCGGCTGACGCCGTTGCAGTGCCTGCGACTTGCTCTTGTCTGGGCGATGCTGGTGGCCTTGCTGGCACTGCCTGTCCTTCTCACGTTGGAGCATCTGCAAGATTCCGCACCGGCCTACCAAGCCCTCGCCGGGGCGATCGGCATCGGCCTGCTGCTGTTCGCTGCCCTCGGCCGGGTCCGCAGCGCGATCGGCGTTACCGTCGTCGCTATGGCAGGAGTCACCCTCCTTTTGCTGCGGGGAACGCATTTCGGCCTGGTCGATTTTGCGGGGGCAGGTTTCACCCCCGAGGTCTTTCTCCATGCCGAATGGCAAAGCGTTGTGCTCGCCTGGCAGGAACACGATCGCACCCTCCGCCGGGTGCTGCTGCTGTTGCTGGTGTTCAGCGGCCTTCTGTGGTGGGCCCTTCAGCACCGAGTCTGGCTGTCGACGCGACTCGCTGGCGTCCTGCTGCTGATCGCCTGCGCATTGATGTTTTCGGCTGGGCCGGCAATGCCAACCCTCGACCTGTGGCGAGCCTGGCAGGAATGGAACGCACCGCTGAGCTCGGAACTGGACCCGGAAACGCTTGCGCGTTTCGATGCGATCGGTCTGCTGGAGGTCGATGTCCTCTCCAAGCGCGCCATCGAGGCGCGGCCGAGTGCAGAGGCCAGGAATCTGATTCTTGTCTACGTCGAGTCCCTGGGCAGAAATCTGGCCGACCAGTCGCAATGGCCGGGCCTCATGCCCAATTACTCCCGCATGCTCGACGAGCACGGCTGGATCGATTCGATCTGGGCGAGCAGCTACATCACCATCGAAGGCCTCACCAATTCGATGTGCGGGACGCTGTTTCCCTTTGATCGTGGCAATGAAACAATGGCCGCCGGGGCCGGCTTGGCAGAGGGTTTGCCGTGCCTGGGCGACGTGCTCGGCCGCGCTGGTTACCAGCAGGTCTATCTGGGAGGTGCCAGAATGAACTTTGCGGGCAAGGGGGAGTTTCTTGCCTCGCATGGCTACCTTGAGCAGCGAGGATTGGGCTATTGGCGAGACCAAGGGCTCCGTCAGCGTTCTGGCACCTGGGGACTGAGCGATGCCGACCTGTTCCAGCAGGCGACGCTCGAGATTGGGCGGCTCAGGGAAGGCGCGGAGCCGTTCAATCTGACCCTGCTGACGATCGGCACGCACTTGCCGGGCTACTTCTATGCCGAATGCGATCGATATCCGAATTCAGATCATGACTTCCTGCAGGCACTGCACTGCACCGACCAGTTGCTCGGGCGTTGGGTCGAGGAACTCGAATCACTTGGCTACCTCGACAACACCCTCCTGGTTATCACCGCTGACCATCATGTCTTTCCCAATCCAGCCATGCAGGAACTTTTCGGTGACGATGTTTACGACCGACGCTTACCCTTGATCGTGATCGGCGAGACGGATATCGAGCCGGCCGTTGAGCAAGGCGCGGGATACGACCTGGCACCGACCGTGCTCGATCTGCTCGAGGTCGAGCATGATGCGCGATTCATACTGGGGCGATCGTTGGCGCGGGAGAACGCTAGACCTGACTATTACCTCACCCGTTATGCTGACGTCTTCAATGCTCAGCGAACAATGAATGTCGACGGCCAATGCGGGTCGGATCCGGCTGGAGACATTGACCTCCCATTGAACCGCTGCGAGAAGCAGTCTCTGCTGTCGACGCTCGAAGCAATGGTGCTGTCCGTCTCCGCTCCACCACTCGTTATCGACTGTCAGATTCAGTCATCGACCGTTCTACAGCTGCCCGCCTCGCCAGAGCAGCGGGTCCGTTTGATGAAGGGTGATCTTGAAGCCGCACAGCGATTCACCCATCGGGCTCGCACCGTCGATGGGCGGGAGCCTGGCCTGTACACGCTCTCCTTCGATGCCGAGTTCAGGCTCGTCAAGCTCGGATTTTTCCCAGCCCAGGATCTGCCAGCGATAGAACGGCTGCGAGACGAGATATTCATTGGCGCTGAGCACGTCCTTTTGGCCTGGAAACCTACCGTCGGGTCCGCTGATCTGCCTATCGACTCAGACTTGAAGGACTTGTTGGCTCTGGGTCCTTTTTCCGGCTGGGCGATGATTTCCGAACAGGACAAGATGACGCCGATCTCCCGCCCGACGGAGATAAGCATGGAGCCGCTGGCAATCGATCTCTCCGACCTGTTGTGCGCCGGGCGTCAATAGCGATTAGGCCATTCAAGACGGTCAGAAAATGTTCGCAGAGGCGTCGTTCATCGGTCGACGTGGCGACTCCTCAATGCGATAAAAATTCTCTCGTCATGGTCGGCCTCACTGGGATTGGATTCGGCGGTGTCACCAACTCTTACCTTGGCTTCAACGTCCCAACCGCAGCGGTCGAGAAGCCGGAGTAGACCGTGTTCTGAAAAGATCCAGAAGTTGGTTGCATCGTTGTTGCATTCATCCGGATTCAGAAGATAGGCCACTGGCGCTTCCTCCAGCTTGACCTGACCGTCTGTCGTCTGTCTGGCGATCCGGGTACTCAAAAAGCAGTACCGAGAGCGTTCTGCCAACCTTTCCATGACGAGATAGGGGTTCTTCAGATGATAGAGAATACCGAGGAAAAAGGTCACATCGTAGCGATCCCGTGGAAGTCGGAACTGGCTGTCCAGATCGATCTCATGGATTTGAACCTGGTCGGCCCGCAGACGACCCTTGAGTGCTCGAGCGCCGTCTAGCCCGTTCCAATTCGTCGCTGGCCAGTCGATCAGATCGACTTCAAGCCCTTGCGAGGCAAAGAAGAAACCAAGGTCGCCGTCCGCTCCCCCGATGTCGGCAATCGGTCCTGTGGACAGCAATTCCAGGCGCTCTTGCGGAAGCGCTTCGATCAGCGGAGTGATCGCCCAGAAGTTGGCCAGGATGTCGTACCCATACCAGGTCTTGTCTTCCGCCGGAGGGGTCGACTTGGCTTCTTCAAGACTCGGCTTCCATTGGGCCACCTGCTCGAGAAGCTCTGAATAGTTGGACCACTTCGGCATTGATTCAATTCTCCATCGACTGAAGGTGAGAAGCTTGGCGGACGAGTTAACGTTAGCCTTTCCGCTCGTTCCGGCGTGCTGGGCGTATTATTCCAGAAGCCGAGATCAGAAATATATTGTTATGTGCTCGCGAAATGGCTCCGAAAGGCCCCTATTCAAGGGGCAATCTTGACCCATCGAGAGTATCTGCGTAAGCGCGGCATGTTGGCGCTGGAAGCTTGAGTCGTTCGATCGGACGGCTTTCGGTGTCTGTTGCTAGAGGATTCTGAAGACACCAACCTGTAAGCGCTCGCCAGTATCAATGTCGATCAGATCGATTGGGTAATCGCCTTTGCGCAAGTCCGCATAGAATGGGACACGCGCAGTAATCAATCCAGTTCGGACGTTTGTCCTGAGACGCCGCCCATCGATTTCCAGCTCGGCAGAATTAGGCGCACAGCCAATTCGCACCCAGAAGGCTGCACTGCCATCAGGTTGTTCATTGAAAGCTTGTCCTTCGAGTGCATAATCCGGGCCCCATCTCTCGATTTCGCAAAATACCTCAGACCGGCGCCCGTTCGATAGCTGGGCAAAAGGGGGTCTTGCGCGAACTGTAAGGTGACCTAGCGTCTGTGCATTGTTGGTTGCAATATCAACCAGCATGACCCGATGGATGCCTGGTTTCGAAATGATTGCCTGTGTTTGCTCAGGGTCAAGGCTGGCCGTGACAACACCGGTTCCAAAGTGAGTGGCTAGCATCGTCTCGCCGAGCACCAATCGGGTGCTGGCGGGTGCTGGTTCGGCGACGCGGACCCAAAACGCACCACGCCCATCACCGACCTCATTGAATATTTCACCCTCAATCGTTTCGTCAGGGCCCCAACGCTCAATTTCGATGAAGTCCTCAAAAATCAGGTCCTGGTCCCTCTCCCGGGTAGGTTCGCTCAGCCCCTGACGCAGGGCAGCACCGGCAAGCAGGAGGCATTCCGACCGACTCAACTGCCAACCGTCGATATCAAAAGTCTGAGCGTTCGCGTAATCATTTGACATTGCTTCGACTATTCGATCTTCAATTGGTCTGCTTTCCGAGCCGGGTAGGTCATCCAGCAGGACCGAGAGCGGATCACTCTCCATGGCTTCATCGACACAGGCCGGCCCAACGAACTCGATCCCTTGAAGATTTGCAGCGATTTGCTCCAGCCTGCCTCTAGGCGAAAGATCGATTGCCTGAGCGGGCTCACTTTCCGAGGGTATGGACGCTCTATCGCAGCCAGTCAAAAACGCGGTCTGGAGGCCGATGAGAGTCATCCCTGCCGATTTGAGCAGGAGCCGTCTATGCATTTGCTTCGCCTCCGAGACTCAGATCCAAGTGCTCACCCAAACGCGACGCAAGGGCTGCGATCGTCAACGTTGGGTTGGCAAAACCTGCAGAGGGAAAGACGGAGCTACCCAGCACGAAAAGATTTTCCCTGTCCCAGACACGGCAATTGGCATCCACGACGCCAGTGTCTGGAGACGCTGACATTCGGGTTGTGCCCATGTGGTGATAGCCCACTCCAACGTGATCCGACTCTGCTGGTGGAGATCGCTTGGTCCATTTAAATCTTGCGCTTCCAGAACCGCTGAGTTCGGCCATCAATGTTTGGTAGAGCTGAATTACGGGATCAAAATCAGAATCTGGAAGGTGCCAGTGAAGATGCGCGCGTTGGAGGCCAAGCGCATCCCGCTCGTCCGTCAGGGTGATCCTGCTTTCCGGGTGAGGTGTCGGCGCGTTAATCATGCCGAGTCGATAGAGGGTGCTCTCCTCATCGGCGATCAGTGCGTTGGCCCAGTAGTCTGGCGGCAGGACATCGTCGGGTCGAGTCGGCAAGAGGGTAAAACAGCTGTGGGGGTCCATGGAGTCTGGAGCAATGACCACCATCACATCTTCACTAGCAACTTGGCCGCGCGGATAGGGCATTCGGGCTCTTGCCATCATCGCGCCGGGAGAAAAACCGTAGTGATCCATGAAGCAACGTCCCAGAAAGTCAGACTGATTTCCGGGGGCGTTCTGCTGGTTCAAAAGGAACCTGGGGTTTTCGACGCCGCCCATCGCGATCACGAAATGAGTTGCGCGAATTTGGCATTCGCGTCCATCAAGGGTGGCAGCGACTGCAGATCGAACTTCAGAGTCAGTCTGATTTAGTCGGGAAAAGTTGAGATTGACGCGGCAGTCGATCAGTTCCGATTCCTCAAGTGCCCTGCGATAACGTCGCCCGAACCGGGTAGGGGGGCTGAAGCGAAAAAGTCGATGACTGAAGCGGGTGTCCGACAAGTTAAGCAGCGATAGCGCTTCATGTCCTCTGACGGATTCCATGCCGTACTGATCACTCCCGACTTCGCACCAAGCTGCCGCCGAGTCGTAGTGAGTCGATAACTCTGAGAGAGCGATAGGCCACCCAGGCAGGCCGTTTGCGGGTTGATCAGTGAAATCACGTTCATCGAATGGCCGCACCCAACCGCCCCAGTGATTGGAGGTGCCTCCCAGCCAACGAAGCCGAGAGCCGTTCAAAGGATACGATCGACCGCTCGTGCTGCTTTCATATATCAGCGCTCCCGCACCGGGTCCCTCGACGCCGCCTCCTTCTACTAGCAGCACGCTGCGCCCCCGGTTTGCCAGTTCCAGAGCCAATACGATTCCAGCGGGGCCAGCTCCGGCGATTGCGATGTCGGCTTGTAGCGTATCGGGGAGTTTAGTCGCGGCGTCTGTGATCAAGAGATTGACCGTTAGGAACTGATGGCAGGAAGATTGTAACCTTGGATTCCGACGATAAGTGAGTCTGCAGCAAATCGATGGACGCCCCAGGTTGCGGTCGCAAAGAGCAAGTCTGGTGCCCCGAATTCAAACCGATCGGTGAGTAGCGATGGCATGACCAAGAATGAACCACATGATGACCTCGCCTGGATGGAACGAGCGCTGACGCTGGCTGAGCGGGCCGAGCGCCTGGGTGAGGTGCCGGTTGGCGCTGTCCTGGTGCGGGATGGCGAAATCCTGGGGCAGGGCTGCAACACGATGATTGGCAACCGCGACCCTTCGGCCCATGCCGAAATCAATGCCCTGCGTATGGCCGGGCAGGCAGAGGACAACTACCGCCTGCCGGGCTCGACACTCTTCGTGACGCTCGAGCCCTGCAGCATGTGCGCCGGCGCGATCATCCTGGCGCGCGTCGAGCGCGTCGTCTTTGCTGCCAGCGACCCGAAAACCGGCGCAGCCGGGTCCGTTTTTCAGATCCTCGACCATCCTGAACTCAATCATCGCTGCCGCGTCGAGGGCGGCCTGATGGCCGCCGAGAGCGCAGCGCTGCTAAAGGATTTTTTTCGGCGCCGCAGGCGAAGCGACTCTGGGTAAAAAAACCTACCAGGCCTTTCGGCACTGGGCGGGGTTTTGGCGGGTGCTAGACTGGGCGCCGATTTCAATCGATAGTTCTTAGGAAATTGTTCAATGAAAACCCCCATGATTTCAGTCGTTCTGGCGATATCCGCGTTGGCTCTTGCCGCCTGTTCGTCGTCGGATGAGCCCGCCCCGCCCGAGCCGGTCGTGACCGAATCCGGCGCCCCTGCGCAGGCCGAGCCGATGGCCAGCGATGCGGCCACCGGGGATGAGAATCCGCTTCTCGTTGACAGCCCCCATCCGCACGGATTTCCACCCTTCGACCAGATCGAGAACGAGCACTTCAAGCCGGCCATGGAGCAGGG
>JGI12109J20283_10716487_pt1 | contig 10660 bp, 7 predicted proteins | sample ElkSlonscriptome_12_FD_20283 | JGI IMG/M metagenome (IMG submission 20283) | reverse complement strand
ACTTCGGCATTTTAATAAAGATGTCGTAAATATAATGTTTTCAACAGGAGCGAATTCAATCGAACTGCCGGAAGACTTTTTGCTCGTTCAAACCTGAATGATCGACCGTTACGATCCCGGGGGCGGCTGGGTAGACTCTGCGGCTTCATCCAACCGAGACTCTGCAGCATCAGTCACATCATCAACAGCCGAGCCCTCATCATTAGAGACGCTTTCGCCGCTTTGCATTGGATCGTCTTGGACTGGCGTGTCGCTTTCAATCGGCAGGCTCAAGAATTCGTCGTCGTCTGCCGAAGGCATATCGGAGACTGCCGCACCATTTGGCGCTTCCAACGCTGAAGCCACACCGAGATCATCGGCCGGCGCCCCAGCACCAACTGATCTCGCCAGAATCACCGCCATAGAAAGGCTGATAGCGAAGAACCCGATGCCCATCCAGGTCGTCGTGCGGGTCAGGAAACTGGCCGATCCGCGCGAACCGAAGACGGTTCCCGAGGCACCAGCCCCAAAGGCCGCACCCATGGTGGCACCCGGTCCGCGTTGGACCAGAACAATCGCAATGAGCGCTGCCGCCAGCACCACATGAAAAACAATTAAAACCGTGTAAAGCATGAAATCTAAACCACTAATTTGATTTTTCAGGCCGCCTGATAAATGGCCATGAAAGATTCGGCAGTCAATGACGCGCCGCCAATAAGGCCACCGTCGATGTCTTCCCGAGCGAAAAGTTCTTCGGCGTTATCAGCTTTTACGCTGCCACCGTAAAGGACCCGAAGTCGGCCGGCTATTGTAGCATCCTCTTGGGCTATTTGGGCCCGAATAAATGCGTGCACAGCCTGCGCCTGGTCCGGCGACGCGGTCTGGCCCGTTCCAATCGCCCAGACGGGTTCGTAAGCGACTACCGCCCGTGAAAACGCGTTGATGCCAGCGGCTGAAATCACCGCTGCCACCTGAGCGCCGACGACTGATTCGGTGTCACCCGCCTGACGTTGTTCGAGTGTTTCGCCAACGCACAAAATCGGCTGAAGCCCCGCTGCTTGTGCAGCCAGAAACTTGGCTGCCACCGCCGCATCATCTTCACCATGCAGGCTGCGGCGCTCTGAGTGCCCGACCAGCACAAAGGTGCAACCGACTTCAGCAAGCATAGCGCCTGACACCTCGCCGGTAAAAGCACCTGAGGCATGCTCGCTGAGATCCTGGCCACCGAGCAGCACTGGCGTCGATTCCGTCAGCGAGTGAACCATCGGAATAAACGGGGCCGGTGGTATCAGCAGCACTTCAGCTGAACGCTCGGCGTCCAGGCGTGACAGCACGCCTGAAACAAGCTCGCGCACCATCGGCTTGGAGCCGTTCAACTTCCAGTTTCCAGCAATCAGTCGTTTGCGCATCGCAGCAGAGTCTCTTTCTTGGATTGAATTGCGCGCCAAGGATACGAGCGAGCCTGTGCCGACGCAAGCGATTTTGAAGAACGCAGCCTCCTCCATTCACTGCAGCATCGCGGTTGAAGTAGAAACTTGCGGGTTAAACCAGAAACTCAGAAACGGATTCGTATTCACATGCTCAAGCAAATTACGGGAAGTAGCCGAGCGCTCATGATCATACTTGTTGCTCTCATAATTGCTTCAAGCAATGGTGCGCTGTCGCAGAGCGCTGAGGAAACCAGTCTGAAAACGAGCGATTCGCTGGAACACTACGTCATCGACACACGCGGTGCTCACGCGTTTGTCCAATTCCGCATTCCGCATCTGGGTTATTCCTGGCTATACGGGCGTTTCAATGAATTTGAGGGCAGTTTCACCTTTGACCCCGAAAACCCGGCTAACTCCAGCGTCGAGATCACGATTGACACGGCGAGCATCGACTCCAATCACGAGCGCCGCGACAATCACCTTCGCAAAGGTGATTTCTTGAATGTCGAAGCCTTCCCCGAGGCGCATTTTAGGTCAACTGCTTTTGTGCCTGAAGGTGGCGACAACTTTACTCTGGTTGGAGATCTGACCTTGATCGGCCAGACACGTGAAGTCGAAATCGCCGTTGAACACTTTGGCGCTGGCGACGACCCCTGGGGTGGATTCCGGCGCGGCTTCAGCGGCAGAGCTGAATTGGCTTTGGCCGATTTCGGCATTGACTACAACCTGGGCCCAGATTCACGCGTGGTCGAGATGATTCTGGACATTGAAGGTATCCGGCAAGATTAAATAGCGGCCAGGAAAACCGACCGCCACTTGCCAGAATCGGATCAGGCACTACTATGTAGATCTATCCTAGCCAGGCGTTGACATGGCCCTCCCGAGTGCGCGCGACCTTATGGTCCCGCTGGACAGCTACCCGTTAGTTCGAGACGATTGCAGCCTGCACCAGGCCCTGAACACAATGAGTCAGGCCCACATTGAAATGCACGGCGAGTCCTCCCTGCCTCGAATCTTGCTGGTCTTCGACCGCCAGGACACTCTGCTCGGACTGCTGCGCCGCCGCGATATCCTGCGCGGCTTGAGTCCGCAGTGGTTTTTCAGCGCGCGCTCCGGCCATCCTGAGGACGTGTTCAATACCGCACCTGACCACAACATCAGCGAAGTGCTGGCTGACAAGGTAATCAGCCGGTTCCGCGAGCGAGCGCAGCTGCCGATCACAGACTATGTGCAGCCGATTGATGGCGTGGTCGAGTCTGAAGCCAGCCTGATCAATCTGGTCAACGTCATGGTCAATAAGGGGTATCACATGTTGCCGGTCATTGAACACGACCACATCATCGGCGTGGTGCGCAGCGTGGAGGTGATGTGGGCGATGAACACGCTCCAGCGTTCAGATACGTACGCCGACACCGCTATGGAGTCGAAGGAATCAGCGGATGAATAACAACTCGCCGACTCAGGACACCAAAGCCCCCGGTAAAACGGCACACAAGCGAATCGGCAAGCCGAGAATGCGCCTGGCTGTCAAGCGCGGCGCGCGGCTGGCTGAGTCGATTAATCTGAAGCGAGCAATAGGTATCAACCTTGGTCTCATCGCGTTTGCGACGGCCTTTTTCATGCCAGATCTGGGCCCGGCATTCGACCCGATGGGTAACCAATTCGAGCTGAGTCGAGAAGGCAGGCTGGCGCTGGGACTGTTTGCCCTGGCCGCGATCTGGTGGGTGATGGAAGTGGTCCCCATCGGCGTCACTGGAATTGCCATCGTGGTCATTCAGGCACTATTTCTGCTGCGCGATCCTAGAATTGCCTTCACCGATTACCTGGATCCAGCGGTCTGGTTCATCATTGGCTCGATCATCATTGGCCAGGCATTTTCCAAAACCGGCCTGACTCATCGACTGGCGTATCGAATGCTGCTGGTGGTCGGCGAACGGACAGCTAATATTTATTTAGGCGCATTTCTGATGACCGCCGGCCTGACCCTGATCATGGCTCACACCGCCGTAGCGGCAGCGATCTTTCCGCTGCTGCTGGCCATTCACCATCTCTACACCGATGAAGAGCGCTCGCGCTTTGGCATGGGCCTGTTTATCGGCATGGCGTTCACGGCGGGCGCTGGCAGTATCATCACGCTATTCGGTGCGGCACGCGGACCGGTTGCGGTCGGCTTTTTTAACGAGCTGGTCGGGCGCGAAATTACCTTTTTCGAGCTGACCTGGTACATGGCACCGCTGGGGCTGGTCATGATCATCCTGCTGTGGGCGTTTGTGCTGCTGTGGTTCAAGCCCGAGCGCAGCCGAATTCCGGGCCTCGGTGCGCGTGCAAAACAGCTTCACAAGGCGCTCGGTCCGATGTCGAAAGATGAAGTCATGACCGTAGTCATCACCCTAAGCGCGGTCAGCCTGATGAGCCTTCGGGCGGTCGTGCCCGCCCTGCAGGATTTAAACAAAAGCGCGATCATTCTCGCCGCCACCGTGGCATTTTTTGTTTTTCGAATCCTGCGCAAAGACGATCTGGAAACTATTCCCTGGAATATCGTGCTGCTGTTTGGCGGCGCTATGAGCATGGGCTTTTGCTTGTGGCGTACCGGCGCTGCAGAGTGGCTTGCGATTCAGTCCTTGGGCGTTCTGGCTGACGCGCCCTGGCTGCTGTTCGTGCTCGGCGTCAGTGCGTTTATCTTGATCATGACCAACCTGATCATGAACGTTGCCGCCATCACCATCTGCCTGCCGGTGGCTCTGGTCATGTCACCTTACCTGGGCGTCGCTCCTGAAGTGGTGCTGTTTTCCGCACTCGCCGTTGCCGGCATGCCGTTTCTGTTTCTGATAGGTGCCGCCCCCAATGCGATTGCCTATGAGAGCGGTCAGTTCAGCACTGCCGAATTCTTCAAAGCAGGCGTGCCGGCGAGCCTGCTGCTCATGCTTGTGCTGGCAATTTTTATCGGTCTGATCTGGCCTTTGATGGGCATGCCGGTCAAGATTTGAGGATTCAGTTTAGGAACCTTTTAATTGACAACGCACAAGAACTGACCAAAAGCGCCTGTGTTACGGTTTAGTGAAATCGCAGCAAAACGCAACACCGGCAACACGCAGGGAGACGCTCAGATGTCAGTTCAGCCCGATACGAAGACCGCCTGGTATCAACAGTCCACTGGGCAGTTACTTGAAAGCCTGAACAGCGCGCACGGCGGCCTGTCGATGACCGAAGCCAAAGCGCGTCTGGAGCAAGTTGGCCCCAACGAAATCGCGTTCAAAAAAACATCAGCCTGGGCGCGAATGGGTCGCCAGTTCAATGATCCGATGATCATTATTCTGCTCATCACCATGGCAATCACCGGCACGCTGTCCATCCTCGGCAGCCCGATGTGGCCCGACACCATCGTGATCTTTGGCGTAATCGTACTGAACGCGCTGCTGGGCTTTTTCCAGGAAGGTAAAGCCGAAGGTGCGCTGGAAGCGCTGCGCAACATGATGGTGCAAGAATGCCTGGTGCTGCGCGAGGACGATCAGATGCGGCTGCCGGCCGTCGAACTGGTACCCGGCGACATTGTTGTGCTCGAAGGCGGCGACAAAATACCCGCTGACGTGCGCTTTATCGAGGTCAATGACCTGCATGTCGACGAATCAGCACTGACCGGCGAATCGGTTCCGGTGCAGAAGATGATCGACCCACTCAGCGGGGAGAACCTGGTCCCCGGTGACCAGAAAAACAGCGGTTTTTCAGGCACCTACATCACCCGAGGAACAGCCAAGGGCATTGTCACGGCTACCGCCAGAGGCACCGTATTCGGCCAGATTGCCGACATGGTGCAGGAAGTCGAAGTCGTCCTGACGCCGCTGCAGCGCAAGATGAAGGAGTTCGTCAAGACGCTGATCATTGCGATTCTGATCGTCGCCGTGTTCAATTTCGCATACGGCATTTATCTGGGCTACGCAACCTCGTATAGCTTTCTCGGCGCGGTTTCGCTGGTGGTGGCCTCACTGCCGTCGATGCTGCCAGCCCTGGTCACCTCAATTTTGGCCCTGTCCGGCGTGGTCATGGCCGGGCGCAAGGCACTGATTCGAAAACTACCTGCGGCCGAGACCCTCGGTGCGACCACGGTCATTTGCTCGGACAAAACCGGCACGCTGACCGAAAACCGGATGACCGTTACCCGGGTCTACGCCGGCGGCGAGGTTTACGATGTCACCGGCACGGGTTACAACATCGAAGGTGAGTTTCGACTCGAAAACCAGGCGGTCAAACCGCTTGAAACACCGGCGCTGGTGCAGTTGTTAAAGGCAGGGTTTCTGTGCAACAACGCCCACTTGAGTGGCTCAGGCGGCACCGGTGATCCGACCGAACTGGCCCTCAGGATCAGCGGTGCCAAGGCTGAACTGGTCGCTGACGGGGTCCAGCGCCTGGTTGAAATTCCGTTCGACTCTGAAGCCAAGTACATGGCCGTGCTGATCGAGCAAGGCGGCGAATCGATGATCCTCGTTAAAGGCGCGCCCGAAGTGGTGGTCGAGATGTGCAGCAAGGCCTTGCACGTCGATGGCTCGCCAAAAACCTTCGAGAAGGAAAAAGCGCTGGAGACGGCCAAGCATTTCGCCCAAGACGCGCTACGCACACTGGCCTGCGCGATCAAGCCCGTGCCCGCAGGCTACACCAGCCTAAGCCGCGATGACTTACACGACATGAATTTTGCCGGCCTGGAGGGCATTATCGACCCGCCCCGTCCGGCCGCGATTGAAGCCGTGGCGCACTGCAAGACGGCTGGCATTCGGACCGTGATGATCACCGGCGACCACCCCTACACCGCGCAAGCGGTCGCCCGCCAGCTTGGTATTGAGGCTGGCGAGGTGATGACCGGCACCGAATTAAGCCAACTGGACAAGTCCGCGCTGCGTGAGGTAAGCAAACGAGTCTCCGTATTTGCCCGCGTCGCCCCGGAGCACAAAAAAGAGATCGCCCAGGCACTCCAGGCCGAGGGCCACGTGGTGGCGATGACCGGTGACGGTGTCAACGACGCGCCAGCGCTGAAAGCGGCTGATATTGGCGTGGCGATGGGGCAAAGCGGCACCGAGGTGGCCAAAGAAGCCTCTGACATGGTTCTGGCCGACGACAATTTCGCCACCATTGTCGCAGCGGTCGAAGAAGGCCGACACGCCTGGAACAACCTGCAAAAAGCCATTCTCTACACCTTACCGACCAATGCGGCTCAAGCCCTTTTGATCATCGGTGCGGTGCTGCTGGCCAGTACCGTGCCGCTGTTCTCGGCCCGCTTCGTGCTTGAGCCGGTTCAGATTCTCTGGATCAACTTGCTCGACTCGGTGCTGCTGACCATGCCGCTGATGATGGAGCCAAAAGAAAAAGGCCTCTTGAACAAACCGCCACGCGAAAGCAAGTCCCAGATCATTAACGCAATGTTCCTGCAGCGCGTGATTTTGATCGGCCTGGCAATCTCGACACCGGGCTTTCTGATCTACTACCACTTCGGCGCGGCAGCCGTTGTTGATGGTCAGATTGTCAATGACTTGCTGCTGACCCAGGCTCAGACCGCCGCGTTCTGGGCCATTCTGTTCGCTCATTTCGGCTACGTGTTGTCGGCGCGCTCGATTCACGACTCAGCGTTTACCTTTAGCCCCTTCTCCAACCGCTGGCTGCTGTTGGGCATCGGCTTGAGCATTGCCATCCGATTCATTCCGACCGTGGTGCCCGATGCCGCCGCGCTGTTCAGAACTGCCGAGTTCCCGCCAGAGTGGTGGCCGCTGATCCTGCTCTGCTTCCTGCCCAGCTTTATCGCGATTGAAACCGACAAAGCGCTGCGCAAATTCTGGTCCAGACGCAAGATAAAGCGCTAGATTGAAATAAGAAACGAAAAAACCAAAGGCATTACTCTCGCTGAGGCGCAGAGACGCGAAGAAAAGATAGAAGAACTAATAACTTAGATTTCGATTAAGTCAGTTTCGTTTTTCTCTGCGCCTCCGCGCCTTGGCGAGAGTAAAGCCTTTAAAAAAATCCATCAATCGCGAACGCCAGCTGGCACGGTATTCCAGCGCTCTAAATTGAAATTAGGTTGCGGCCGGTTTTGCCGAATCTCGAACACGACGCGATCTACGCTTTCGCGGCCGTGACGGTCGGTGCTGACCACTTCTGCGACGTGGACGCCCATCGGTAGTGTAGGTGGCAGTTGCCATCGCCACAGGTGCAGGTTTTGATCAGGGGCGCTGCGATCTAGCGGTCCTGGCGTACCTCGAAAGCTGGAGCCTTTGAACCCCTCATAGCCCTGGGTTCGTTCATCGCCGGAGCGACTGACAATCGCCCGACGGGCCATGCTCATGCCGCGCCGGGCCGAGAACGGATCGGCGTACTCAGGGCCTCGATTGGCGGCTTCTCCGCGTGCTTTCTGTGTTCGCTCAAGCTCGACCCAGTCACCGTCATTAATGCGTGCTTTGACTGAGGTCTCGGTCGAGCCCAGCCATATATTAGCGGTCAGATAGACACCTGCAGCAAGATCAGCAGGCGTGAACAGATGGGTGTCGTCCAAGTCGTGCAGTGAGTAGGGCGGAATCGGGTCACGCGATTGCGGCGGTTGATCCAACCACTCGGCAATCTCAGAAAACACGACTCTGAAATGCGGGGTATTGAAACTGATCCACTGGGCGCGATCCTTGCCGAAGCTGGTTGAGCGATAGGTCTCAATATAGTCGCTGCCGCTGAAATCCAGGGTCAAAAGCCCGCGCGGTGCGCCCATGCGCTGAATGGCCAAGGGAATGCTGTCGTATTCGAAATCGCCCATCCACCACGAGCCCGACGCCGCGCCGGCAATAATATGGCGAAAGGGCAAGGAACCGGTTTCTACGTTCTCTTGCCAACCTTCAAACCAGTCGCCGGGGCTCAAATTTTCCACGGTGTGAGTGTGGCCGGACAGCGACAAGGCCGGACGCGGTGCCACGGTCTGATAGATTTCCTTGACGTTGTCGGTCTGGTGGACCGGACTGTCAGCATCCGAAAAGGACACAAAAGGAATGTGATGCAACATAACCACCCGCTGATCAGTCGGAGTGGTCGACATCAATGCGCGCAGCCACTGCATTTGAACGTCAGATACACGTCCGTTGTAGCGTGGGTTGTTCGAATCCGAACAGTGTTCAGGTCTGGAGCGTCCTGCCATTTCAATCGGACTGCAGGGGTAGACCACATTGTTCAGCGCCACGAACAACACTTGCCCGATCTCAAACGCGTAGTAGTCCGGCATAGCACGAGCGCGCCAGCTGTCGGCTGAATGGCTTGGGCCGATCGCGTCGAAGTCCAGATCATGATTGCCGTGAACCAGCCACTGCGGCACATTGGCCACAGCTCCGATGTCCATCAGGCGATCGAGCAGATCGAGATCATCGCCGAGGACGTCGCCGACATAAATCATGCAGTCGCCGTCCTCCAGATCCAGTTCCAAGAGCCGCGCCCCGGCGCTATCGCGAAAAAATGAAACTTCACGATTGGAGTAGGTCTGGCTGTCGCCGACGATAACGCAGCGAAAGTTATCGTCAAGCGGCTGTCGATTCAAGGCAAAATCGATCCGGTCCGGCAGCGCTTGATCAGGCAGGCCGCCGTAGCGCAGCGGAGGTGAACCGCCCTGCTTGTGGACATGGAAAAACTGCGGTAACTGACGCTCATTGACAGGCACACGCCAGCCGCGCGGCTGGACCACGGTCAGATTCATATCCGATCGAATGGGCAATGCGTAGCGGCCATTTTGATCCGTCAAAACCACACTTAAGCCGTTAGAAACCCGCACGTTGGCCACGCCGGGTTCATTCAGCTGGCGCTGCTGGTCTCGGTTGCGATCATCAAACACCACGCCCTGAATCCAACCCTCGCGAGTCAGCACATCAGTTTCAGCATCAGGCCGCGATTGCTGCGCACAGGCCGAGAGCCCGAGGCAACACAATATGATCAGATAGCGATACATCAATATCTCCTCAAGCAAGACTCAGACAAGAGCCGGACGCCAAAATCATGCCACGATTGCTTGACGATTGGGTGACCGGTTTCCCGTGATTTTTCTGTCGAAATCAACTGCCTGGAGCTCACTGAACGTCCACCGAAGTCAAGAAGAGAATTAGCGCTGTCCCATCCACTGTGCGAGCAACGCAGGACAGTGTTCCTGCAGCCACTGTCTTGCATCAATATTGGCCGGCTCGGCTCGCACCGCCCGGATTTCTTCCAGCGCGCGGACAGCAATACCGTCCGCTACAGGATCATCAGCCGGTAACAAAATAGCTGGCACCGGGTAGCCTCGGGCCAACAGCCAGGCCGGAAAGAGGGAGATCGGCAGCGCGTCTTCAAGGTCCCAGAATTGCTCAATCCGTCGCGCCAGCTCGTCGTCCTCGCCCAGCTCCAGCCATGACTCGGCTGCTTCCGGATCCACCCAGCACAAGCGGCTTAGTGCGATCAGCGCACGGTCACGCTGCTGTGTTGACAAACTGGCTCGCAACTCAATTAAACGGAGCTCGATGCTCAAACAGGCGTGGGGTAATTTGTCGATTTCATCAAGCGCACCAGGCATATCGTTCGCCTTAAAACGCAGCAGCACGGGGCTTGCTGCATTAGTCGCCTGACCATTGGCAGCATTGGGCGGTTGATCTGTCGTTTGATCCGCCAACCATGAAAAAAATCGAGCCAGGAACTGATCGGAATCGTTCCGGCCCAACAGCCGTTGTGCCCGAAACGCCAGATCGCCCTCCAGCGCTTCGAGAAGCTCAGCAGACTGCTGAGAATCCATCAAATCATCAGACTCCAACCAGCCCAACGCTCCGACCAGATGCTCGGCATCGACTTGCAGTTCATTGCCCGGATCAGCGTTCGACAATTCCAACAGTGCGGCTTCGGCCTGACTGCGATCTGCCGACGTCAGGGCCCGAACCAGCTGCGCTCGAGCCAGCGACAGCCGATTATCAAAAAACAGATCGGATTGAGCTGACGCCGAATTCCGCCGCCAACTGGTGCGCGATTGCTGGTCAGCAGTCGAGCGCCGAAAGCACGCGCCCTGCCCTGATTGTCGAGTCTCGGTTTGCGCTTCGAGCCCCAGCGCCTGCGCGCGATCCGCGGCCCAATTGAGTTGTTCAATGACGGCCTCGATGCTGCCGTAGATGTAATCCTCAAGCAGCCTGTTTGGCTCGCTGGCCCATCGCGCAATGCCATTGCGGTCCACCCGACGCAGCAACAGCAACAGCTCCAAAGGCTGATAGGAACCGTCGCGAGCT
>JGI12109J20283_10336539_pt1 | contig 10661 bp, 6 predicted proteins | sample ElkSlonscriptome_12_FD_20283 | JGI IMG/M metagenome (IMG submission 20283) | reverse complement strand
GATTCGGTAGCCGGGACGAGCATCGCATCGATGATGTGGATGATGCCGTTGTCGGCCATCACGTCGGTCTCCATGATGGCGCTGTCGCTGATGAAGGGCATGCCATCCATGAGGCTGATGCTGGTGAACTGGCCGTTCAGCATGCGGATCTGCTCGGATTTCACCACATTTTCGGCAGTCCGGCGGCCATTGGCCACATGGTAGAGCAGGATCTCGGTCAATCCGGCAGTACCCAGGGGGGCGATCAGCCGCCCCGAGGGACGGAGGTTTGGCAATGGGAGGGGGTTTTGGTAGAGTGGGGCAGGGAGGCAGGAACGGGCAACAACCGTATTCCGGGAGAGAGTGCCTATTGCCGGTACTATTCGCTTTTGCAAAGGAAGAAGCATTCCGATGATCGATCTCTATACTCGCTGGCTGGAAAACTACGAATCTGTTCCTCGGTGCCTAGCCTCGCTCCAGGATGTGGAGACGGTAATTTCGGTTTTCAATGCCAACATCGATGCGGTGCGCAAGATCAATCCCGGGTTGTTTTCGGAACTCCTGCAAAAAGTGGGCAGTCCTTTCGCCGGGGGGGAGACCCCAAACGAGATTGCTTCTTCCCGTGACCTGCTCCGGGGGTTTTTGGAGTGCTTCGAGAGCGGCATTGCCCAGGAGTGGCTGATCACGGACCAGGAAACCTATCGCTGGCTGGACGAAAACGTGGGTTATGACCAGCTGCAGATGGGCGGTCAGGGGGGCATCATCGCCAACGTGATGGCGGTTTGCGGTATCCGGAACGTGCTGGTTCACGCCGCCTCGTTGCCCAACCAGCAGAGCAAGCTGTTCGTGGATGCGGATAACCTGCTTTCGGTCGCGAGCGATGGGCGTTTCCGCAAAGCCTGCACGATCCATCGCGAGGATGACAACCCCCTGATCCACTGGATTCTGGAATTCAACAGCGGGGATACCATTTGCGTGGACGGGCGCGAGATCACCTGCCCCAAGTCCAACCGCTTCATCGCCACCTGGGACCCGCTCAACTTCAGGCTGGCCATTGACGAGAACTTTGCCAGGGCCATGGAATCCTACGCTCGGGGCCTGGATTATTGCATGCTGTCGGGCTACCAGATGCTGTCCGAGGACCTCGCGGACGGCGGCAAGGCCATCGACCGGATCCGGGCCTCCAAGGCCCTTGTGGACCGTTGGCGGCAAGGCCAGGAGCGGCTCATCGTCCACTTCGAGTTTGCCTCGACCCAGGACCGTGTGGTGCGCCGGCAACTTTACGAGGAGATGAGCCACTGGGCCGACAGCATGGGGCTGAACGAACAGGAGCTCATCGACATCCTCGAGGTTACGGACCAGGACCAGCTGGCTGCCGCCTGTCAGGGTTCCATCAGCGCGGATACTCTTTTCCCGGGTTTGCTGTGGGTCTTCGAGAATTCGGGGATTCCCCGCATTCAGCTCCATTTTTTCGGGTTGTACATCACCTTGCAGAAAAAGGGTTTCCGGCACACGCCGCGTCAGACCCGCGACGGCATGGCCCTGGCCGCCACCATCGCCGCGGCCAAGGCCTGCACCGGTTCCATCGAGAACCAGGAGGATTTGCTGGCGGCCGCGGGCCAGCGCATCGGCGAGGTCTCGGCCAGGGAGTTGTGTGCCCTGGCCTCGCACCTGGAGGCCCGGTTCGGTCCTGGCGATTTGCGGGAAACCGGAATCCTGGAGACGGAAGAATTCGATGTCGTGGCCCTGCCCACCATCATCGTCAAGAACCCCCTGACCCTGGTTGGCATGGGGGATACCATCAGTTCCCTGTCGCTGGTGGGGGCATCCAGAACCCGGGATTGATGGGAACGACAACGCGACCCGAACAAGCAGGGGAAAAAGGTATGGGAAACCCGAAACGGGAGACGCAGGAACTGGCCAGGGACTATGCCGACCAAGGTCGGCCCAACGACTGGTTCGAGGAGTTCTACGCGCGAGCCGAGGGAGACCACCGACGGGTCTACTGGGCCGACCTGGCCCCCAACCCCAAACTGACGCGCTGGCTCGATACTTACCCTCCCGTCCCGGGGGCGCGGGCGGTGACCGTGGGGTGCGGCCTCGGGGATGACGCCGAAGCTTTGGCCGCCAGCGGTTGCCGGGTCGCGGCCTTCGATATCTCCGAATCGGCCATCGCCATGTGCCGCCGCCGATACCCCGCATCCGAGGTGGACTACCTGGTGGGTGACCTGTTCACGCCCCCGGCGAAGTGGCGTCGCGGCTTCGACCTTGTCTACGAGTGCAACACCATCCAGATCCTGGTCGGCAGGGCCCGGCAGGACGCGGTGGCGGCCATAGCCGACCTGGTGGCTCCCGGTGGCGTGCTTCTGGTATCTTGTCGCAGCCGGGAGGTCGGCCAGGGACTGGACGATTGGCCCCTGGCCCTGGACCGTCCCGAGATCGACCGGTTCCTGACCGCCGGGCTGGAAGAAATCCATTTCGACGCCTATGACGACACCCAGGACCCTCCGGTGCCCCACTATTTCGCGGCTTACCGGCGCCCGGTTGAAGTGGCATGAGAAAAATCATGAGCCATGAAATCCCAGCTTCCGTCTGGGTGGCGCTCTCGCCTTTCGGGCCGGGGGATCCCTGGCGTTGAGCGGTGGCCCCTGCTGCTCCTGGAGTGGTTGGGTATTTTTTGCCTTTACCATTTGAGCCCACCCCTTGATCCGCCCGGACTTACTCCGTTCCAATACGAAGACGATGATACGCACCCGGACCGGCGATTGCCGGGTTGCCGACGCCATTTGCGGCGCCCCGTGGTGATTGCTCACAGCTGTCGTCCGCCATCACGATTAATTGTAGCAACCCCTCACACTTTCCCGCCTCCCGTGGTCGCAAATCCTTTAATAGCAACAGGTTAATTTTAGGTCTCTTTGTTGCTGTCAATAAAGAGTCAATCATGAAGTGGGCAGCGGTTCCGGCCACCGGAACCGGAACAGACGAATCAGAGGGAGAAGCAGGCCATGAATACGGAATCAAAAAGCAACCACAACAAACGCCGTTCGTCGCGCCCGGCTTTCAAGGCTGGTGCCTCTGCCCTGGTGGTGGCTTTGATCCTGCTGTTTGCTGCGGGAAGCGCCACAGGTGATGGAGACTGGGATGTTCAGGTGGATGCCGGAGCCCTTGCCGGGAATACCTACCTGGGGTCGGACGAGACTTTGTCACTCCCCTGCCGGCGATCCGTGCCTCGCGCACCACGAAAAACACCACTTGGTTCATCTCGTTGCCCCTGGAGGGAGTTGGGGTGTCCCACCGAAACCCGGCATCAGGTTTGACCACAAGCCTGGCGATGAATTTCGGCGGCTCCAGGGGGCCCGAGGAGTATTCGGTGCTCGGGTTTCCCGTAGAGCACAGCGACAGAATCCGGACTCTTCTGGCCGGATCGTCGGAGGTGACCACCCCTGTCGTTTTCGAAGCCAAACTGGAGTACCCCGTGCCGTTCGGCTCGCTGGGGACATCCCTCGGCTACCACCCGATCAGCATCGACTCCCGCCAGACCCAGATCACCGACGACGTGCGCCACGGATTCCTGCTGTCGCTACAACATAAGGCTATCATCCCGGTCACCCGCAAACTCGTCGCCGGTAGCGTTCTCGCCCTCGAGTTGATGGACGGCAATTATGCCGAGGCATGGTATTCCGTGTCACGGGAAACCAGGCATCTGGCTGAATATGAAGCCAAGGCTGGAGCGCAGGACATCCAGGCCACGCTTTTTGCCAGCTATCAGGTCACAAGGAAAATCAACCTGACCCTCTTCTACCGCCACATGCTCCTGCTCGGAGACGCAGCGAATTGCCCCTACACCCTCGACGAAAGCCAGCAATCGTACCTGCTCAGAACGTCATACAGTTTCTAGGGCCGCGGCAGAAAGGAACACATCATGCTGGCATCGAAAACAAGAAAAGGGACCAGGACGGCGCATTTTTCCCTGGGGCTAATCTGCCTGACAACCCTGGTCCTGGTTACCGGGGATGTGTCCGCCACTCCCCACTCCCTGAAGGCCCGTTTCCAGTCGGAGCTCGATAGGATCGTCGCGCAGTACGAACTACCTGGCGCCACGGCGGCCTATACCCTGGCGGACGGAACAACCGTGGCTGTCGCCGCCGGTCTGGCCGATGTCGCAACGGAACAACCCATGCAACCGGACTCCCGTATGCTCGCCGCCAGTATCGGCAAGACGTTTGTCGGGGCGGTCATGCTCTCGCTGGATCAGGAGGGAAGACTCGATCTCGATGATCACCTTTCCCTGTGGCTGGGCGACAAACCCTGGTTTTCACGCCTGCCGAATCATGACGCCATCACCCTGCGCCAGCTCCTGCGGCATGAGTCCGGGTTGCCGGACCACGTGAAGATTGCGGCGTTTCCCTCGGCCTGGCAGCAGCGCCGTCAGGACGGGGATACTCCCTTCGAACCCGAGGAGTTGATTGCTTTCGTCCTGGACCAATCACCGTTGTTTCCGGCCGGCGATGCGTGGAGCTACAGTGATACCGGATATCTGCTGCTCGGTCTGGTCATCGAAGCGGCAAGTGGATGCACCTATTACGCAACGGTGACGGACCGCTTTCTTACCCCCCTGGGGCTGGAGGCGACCCGGCCACAAGACCATCTCGAATTGCCGGGATTGGCTACTGGCTATGTGTCACAAGATAACGAGCTGGGTCTGCCGCCCGCGACAACCCGTAGTCCCGGAGTCCTGGCATGGCACCCGGGCCTCGAGTGGACCGGCGGAGGCCTGGTCAGCAATTCGGGGGACCTGGCCCGGTGGGCCTGGGTGCTGTTCAGCGGTCGCGGCCTGCAAGAGCCATATCTGGAAGAGCTCCTGCAGGGCCGGCCGATCGACACCCACCCGAACGGTCCAAGGTACGGTCTCGGAGTCGGTATTCATCCGCAGGGCCTCCTGGGTCCCACCTGGGGACACGGCGGTTGGATCCCCGGCTACGTCTCGAACCTCCGCTACTACCCGGACAGGGGTATTGCGGTTGCGTTCCAGGTCAATACGGACATAGGCATGATCGGGTCCGCCGACCGGATCGGCGAAGACATGGAGACCCGGCTCGCACGAATAGTCCTGAGTTTCGAAAACGACGAAGACTGAACCTGAAAAATTAATGGCAATCCCCAAGGAGATAATCATGAACAAGCAAGCCCCCTCGGTTACCCCGGACAACGCCCTTCCCATGCGGTCTCTCGGTCTCTTTCTGGTCATCACCTTCGGGCTGGCCTGGGGCATCCTTGCCCTCTTCATTTTCCTGCCGGATACGATGACCAGGCTTGTCGGACCCTTGTCGGGCAACCATCCCCTGTTCTTCCTGGCGGTGTATTCCCCGGCGATCGCCGCCCTGATCGTCATTTTCCGCCATGCGGGAATCGAGAGCGTGCGGCGGTACCTGACTCGTTTGGCGCTTTGGGAATGTCCCGGGGCCTGGGCCGCTTTTCTTGTGGTCGGCCTGCCGGTCGTTTTCTATGGCGGTGCCGCACTGAACGGCAACCTGTCTGCCGATCCGTTCCCCATATCCTCTTCTCGCGCTCTGGTCACGGCGCTGTTGCTGTCGGCGGTCAAGGGACCCATCGAGGAGCTGGGCTGGCGTGGGTATGCCTTGCCTTTGCTGCAAAGAAAGCTCACTCCTGTCTTGTCAGCGCTGATCCTGGGCGTGATCTGGGGATTCTGGCATCTCCCGGCGTTCCTTCTGAGCGGACTGCAGCAGAGCGCATGGTCATTCGCTCCGTTCTTCGTCGGCACCATCGCCATCAGCTTCATCGCGACTTCGCTCTTCAACGCCTCGCGTGGCAGTATCCTGATTGCCGCCGTGTTCCATTTCCAGCTGATGAACCCAATCTGGCCTGACGCCCAGCCCTACGATACCTATCTGCTGGCAGGAATCGCGGCCCTGGTCCTCTTCCTTGACCGGGAGACCATGTTTGGGCGTCGGCATGTCCAGACGGAGATCGTACCCGGAAAAATGGCGGCACCTGGGCATGATGACCGGCACCACGAAGCCAGTCCGGAGCCCAGGGTAGGCAGGTTGCCCATGGACGCATAGATTGGGCGTTCCACGGAACGCCCCCCGTTCGCCGCCCTGAATACTCCCGGTCCCCCGGGGTAGTGATGTGGCCCGGGACTTAACCCCATCTTTGCAGAAACCCGTTGAGGCGAAAGTTGTCAGGGTGCGCCAGCAGTGGAAAAGGTTGGGATTTGCAGGGCCGTAGTGTATCCGTAGATACTGCAATGATGGGGTTAACTCTGGCCAGCCCGAGGGGCCCTCCGGTAGAATCGGGCGGGCCCGGGGCCTGGACCCGCGAGAATCACACCCACCCGACCCCGGGGCGCCCGCTGCCGCGCTCCGCAAGGAGCCTCCATGCCCGTCCCCGACGTCACCCGACTTCCCTACCCCATCGCGTATGCTTACCAGCAGGTCCTGGACGAATCGTCCCCCGACCGCTGCTTCCGCAACTGTGTGCGGGCGTTCATCGCCACCCTCAAGTACTGTTCCATGGCCTGCGTGGGGGAGTACCTCGAGCAGATGCGGACGGGCGGCGGCGGCGATCCGCGCCTCAACGAGCAGATCCGGGCGCAGCTCTTCCGGCCGTCGCTGGGGCACTGGAACGGCTTCCTGCGCGAGATCCTCGTCTACCGGCGGGCCCAGGGAACCAGCCGATCCGGTTTCTTCGCCGCCCTGGACCAGGCCTATTTCGGTGGCGGGGAAAAGCCCAAAACAACCGCGGGCCAGAAAGCCGTCAACCTGCTCATCAGCATCCGCAACGAGTGGTTCCATCCGGTCGTCGAGCCCGAGGACCATGAGCTGCCCCGGATCCTGAACGAGACCCGCCAGGCGCTGGACACGCTGCTGACGGAGCTGGCCTTCCTGGCCGAATACCCGCTGGTGGTGCGGGCGCCGGAGGCCTCGGACCAGGTCCTGGCCCTGCGGGGCGCCGATCTTGCCGCCTGCGCCGCCGCGCCCTGGGACGGGCCGGGTCCGATTCCCGACCAGCCGGTGATCCTGGATTCGGCCGGGGACGGGGACGGCGACCCGGCCGGCGGTCTTGTCCACATCCTCTTTCTCATCGGCAACGTGGCCACCGGCGAGGATGGGGCCGCGGACTGGCTGCTCTTCGAGACGGCGGACATCAACAAGAAGAAGATCGTCAAGCGACTGAAGTTCCTGCTGGGCAATACCCGCGGGACCGACGAGGCCGTCTACGTGGAGAGCGCCACGGCGCTGCGCGAAGCCCTGGCCACCGGCGAGGATGATACCGCGGGCGGGGAGGCCACGGCAGCGGCCGGCGAGATGGATTTCACCGATGTGGTCACGCGCCTGAATCACTGGTCTTCCGAGAACGTCCGCCTGGTCAGCGGCGGCGCAGAGCAGGGGCTCAAGCACGATCACCGGCTCTATGTGGAGCGCCAATCCTTCCAGGGGGGCGACGGCATCTTCGGGCGGTTCCTGGCTTCTGCGTCGCCCCTGCTGGCGGTGATCGGCGATTCGGGCCACGGCAAGACCAACCTGCTGTGCGCCCTGCGCGGCAGCCCCGAGGCGCGGCCCGATGCCGACAGCCAGGGGGCGCTTTTTCTCGAATGCAGCACCATCGGCAGCGGGGGCCTGGAGGCGCAGTTCGACGATCGTTTCAACCAGACGGGGGCCCTCGCGACGCTGGTGGCCCACCTGCGGGAGCATCCCGCTCGTCGCGTGATCCTCTTTCTCGACGGGCTCAACGAGTATGCCCGGCCCCGGGCGCTGCTGCAGGAGATTCTCCAGCTTGTCACCCGCGCCCCCAATCTCCGGGTGGTCACCACGTGCCGTACCGTGGCCTGGCAGACCACCACCCAGAACCTGGTCTTCGACGAGGACCTGCTTTTCCGGCCCGGGGGCAAGGACCCGGTGCTCAGCCAGTTCGACCCCGCCGAGCTGGAGGCCGCCTACCCCCGGTACCGGGAGGCGTTCGCCCTCACCAGCGCCTTCGAGAATCTTTCGCCGGAGGCCCGCCGCCTGCTGCGCGATCCGTTGCTGCTGCGTCTGGCCTCCCAGGCGTACCACGATGCGGCCATTCCCCGCGATCCCGACATCCAGACGCTCTTCCACAACTACGAGCGCGAGCGCAAGCTCCATCCACAGCGCGATGTGGCCCTGCTGGAGGAACTGGTTGCCGTGATGTGGCGGCGGGGCATCGACCAGTTGCCCAAGGCCTTCACTGCTGACAGCCCCGCCCTCGAGGCTCTCGTTTACGAGGACCCGGTGGTCTCCTCGGGCGACGCGCGGCACGTCTGCCGCACCAACGGCCATGTGATCCTGGGGCCGAAGCCCATGAGCTGCCCGGAGTGCGGCTGCCTGGATCTGGACGTGGCGCAGCAGGACTGGCGCATCACCTACGACCGGGTCCGGGACGAGGGTTTCCTGGTGGAGGCGGCCGACGATGACGACCGCGTCATCCGCTTCGTATACGACCGCTACCTGGAATACCGCCTGGGGCTGTGGCTGGTGCGCACCTCGGAGGACCTCATGAGCCCGGAAGGGGTTCAGCCGCTGATCGATCATGCGGCCCGTTCCGGCCGCGCCATCTTCCAGTCCTCTCTGTGCCAGACCATCCTCGGCTCCTACCGCCCCCTGGACGAGGATGACCGCGAGATCGCCGTGCGCCAGCCGGCGGCCGAGCAGGGGAAGCGTGACCAGCTGGTGCTGGACCTTGCGGCCTCGCCCCGTTCCCAGGATCAGGACATCGCGGCTTCCTGCCTGCTGATCCTGGTCCGGCGCGGCGAGGAGGCGCGGGCCCGCGGGCTGCTGGAGCGCATGGTCGCCGCCGGCGCCGATCCGGCCGCCCATGCCCTGGCCCTGCGCGTGGCGCCCGATCTGGGTGATCTGGGCGACCTGGCCATCCTGGCCATGGTCCCCGAGGAATATCCCGCCATCCTGGAGGCGCGGGGGCAGGCCCTGTACGCCATCGGCCGTCGGGACGAGATGCAGGACCGCGCGCAGCGCCTCATGGCCGCGCTGGTCGACCGCATCACCCCGGTGAACCTGGCGCGCAAGCAGACCGACGCCATGGTGACCCTGGCGGAGGTTTCGTTACGCCTGCTGGGGGTCCGCAACAACGACCCGGCCACCATCGCCTGGATCACGGATCTGTGGCAGCGCCTGCTCGCGGACCAGCTCTGGCTGGGCCGCCGCAATCCGCTGCAGCGTGGGATGTCGGCGGGGTTGCGCAAGCTGATCATCAGCCAGGGCACGCGGTCCATGGCCGGCATGCTCGAGCGGGATGGCGTGCTCTTCACCGCCGGCGGCGGGCACGCGTTCTCCCCCCGCGAGGAGGAAGCCATCCGCAACGTCCTGGACGCCTGGCTGCCCGGGAACGCCGCCCTGGCCCAGATCCCCGCCTACCAGCGGGACATGGGGCCCGAATCGCCCGACCAGGCCGCGCGCGAGTCCGGCGCGGCGAGCGTCCTGTCCTGGCTGGGTATCCTGGCCTGCAGCATCCGCATCGGCACCGAGCCGGAAGTGGTGGAACCCATTTACAGCGAACTGTTCACCATGGCCGGTCAGTTCCACGATCACGGTCGGGGCACCCGCTACTCCGTGATCAGCGGCAAGAATTTCGGCACCATGGTGCACATCCGGGCCCTGGGCCGCGAGAAGCTGCGGCCCGTGTACGATTCCGTCCTGCGCCACTGGCAGACCCTGCTGGACGAGGACCCCGGCATGCTGCTGATCCCGGAGGTCTTCAAGGGCGCGCCCAACGTGCTGTGCGGCATCATCGCCGAGTCCACGGTCCTGATGGGGGAGAATCTCACCGAGACCATGCTGCGCCCGCTGCTGCGCGCCGCCGACCTGCACGGCATGCCCGAGCTGATCCGCGCCTGGTACAAGGTCACCCCGGTGGCGTTGAACTCCTTCTCCCGCGACTTCCTGCTCTACAAGCATTTCCTCAAGTCGCTGGCGGACGAAGGCCTGGATGACCCCGCCGCCACGGCGGACCGCCTGGGGCTGGAGGCGGAACAGGTGCGCCGGTGGCTGCTGGAGTCCCTGGCCATCCTTTCCATGGGCTACCCGTCCGAGGTGGAGGCCTGGGTGCAGGAATCCGAGGCCCTGGACAGCTCCACCATGAACGCCGTGGCCAACGCGCGTTCCCGACCCAGCGAGATCCTCGGGACCCCGGACGACGTCAGCCTGGCTGCCGAGTACCACCGGCTGGTGGCGCGATGGTCGTTTGCCGACGGCAGCATCCAGTTGCTTAACCAGTACGGGAATTTGCGGGAGGGGCTGCGCCAGCACCTGCTGAACATGTTCGAACACGACAGTGCCGAAAGCTGGGTCCGCCTGTCCTTCACCCGGCTGTTGAAGCACGTGGTGGATGGGGATCTGCGCAAGCTGGCCAGCGGGACCGGCTAGCGGGCTTCCCGCTCGGCGAGAACCTGCCGGGCCAGGGGCGGCGTATCGGTGATCAGCGCGTCGGCGCCGCGGCGCAGGGCGCGGGCCATGGCGTCGGCGTCGTTGACGGTCCAGGCCCAGACCTGCAGGTCCAGGTCCCGCAGACGGTCGGCCTCCGGCCCGGTCAGCAGGTTGTGGTTGATGGATACCGCGGCCACCGGCAGGCCCAGGGGCAAGCGGCCCAGGCGCGGGCCGGTATCCACGGCCAGGGGCAGACCGGGC
>JGI12109J20283_10809796_pt1 | contig 10663 bp, 8 predicted proteins | sample ElkSlonscriptome_12_FD_20283 | JGI IMG/M metagenome (IMG submission 20283) | reverse complement strand
CGGAGCGTGATTCGCCTCGGGGTCATAAGGTCTGGCGTCGGGCAAGTGTTCAGGGATCCCTTCGCAGATGAATTCCTTAAAAGCTTTCGTATTTTCTCGAACAGTTGTTTCCATGGTACTCGTTATTTGAATCGTCCCTTTTTTTTATCGAAGCCATAGGGGCAGTGCTTGCATCCGTTTTGGCAACAGTACCCGCGTTTTAAAAGGTACTTAGCGGTAAAGACGATATACCCTTCATCGCTCAGATAGTAATCGTCTTTCTCGAATTCTTTCCTTCTACCAAAATCACCAAAACCTGTGGACATATCTGCAAATTTCGTCAATTTGATCCAAACTTTTTCTCTCGTTCGATGGCATTCTTCAACACCCCATTAGTCACATGGATTTTGTTAGCTTTGCAACCTTTGTTTAAAGCCAGCATTCCATGAATCTTGACGAGTTTTTCACTCTGTTCGAGGCCGAACTTCGGACAAATGATGAACTGACCGGTTACCATCGAATGGTAAATTCGGAAAAGCTGTATGAATTTAGAAAGGCGTATATCAAGCAGCGAATGCAATACGTCATAGACAGCGTTTCGAAGCCTTCTGCTGAAATTTGGGATTTAGGATGTGGCTTTGGAACAACCAGTATTCTCTTGACCCTGTTGGGACATAAAGTAACGGGAACCACGCTCGAATTTTATTACGACAGTATCGCCAAAAGGCTCGATTACTGGAAGCAATACGGTGACTTGTCAAACCTTGACTTCGCTTACGAAAACATTTTCACTCAGAAGCACGAGGAGAACAAATACGACTACGTAGTAGCTCAAGATACCCTTCATCACTTGGAGCCTTTCGGCGAGGCAGCTAAGATTATTTACAAAACCCTTAAAAAGGGCGGAGAGTTGATTGCTGTGGAAGAAAACGGCGACAACATTGTAAACAACATTAAAAATTTCAAGCGCCGCGGAACAAAGAGAATCACAACGATCTACGACGAAAAGCTCGAACAGGAGATTTCTTTTGGAGACGAGAATACCCGAAACTTGGCAAAGTGGCGAAAAGAGTTTTCGGTTGCGCCGTTTACTTTTGAGGAAGACAGCATTGAGTACGTTCGCTACTATTGGCCCAAAGCTTATAAGAAGTATACATCCGAGGAGATCCTACAAAAGGAAAAAGACCTTTGGCCGAAAAGTCCTGTGAAAAGGAAGTACCTGTTTTTCGGATTGAATTTTCGTGTAAAGAAATAACCGGAATCTTATGAAAATTGCGGTGAATACCCGTCTGCTGCTCAAGGATAAAATGGAGGGGATAGGTTGGTTCACTTATGAAACGCTGAAGCGAATCACCGCGTCCCATCCGGAGGTTGAGTTTGTTTTCATCTTTGACCGTAAGCCTTCAGAAGATTTCATCTTTTCAGACAATGTCACTGCAACAGTTGCACATCCGCAGGCACGCCATCCTTTTCTTTGGTACTTGTTTTTCGAATTTGGAGTGGCTCGAGTATTGAGAAAATACAAGCCCGATCTTTTTCTTTCTCCCGACGGGTGGCTTTCGTTGCGATCAAATATTCCTCAGCTCGCCGTTATACACGATTTGAATTTCGAAGAGCACCCCGAGTTTATTACTCCACTTGTGCTCAAGTATTACCGGTATTTTTTCCCTCGCTTTGCTCGGAAGGCGAAACGTTTGGTAACCGTTTCGAATTATACCAAGGAAGATTTGACCAAGCGTTATGGCGTGGATGAATCAAAAATCGATGTGGTGTACAACGGCGTGAATGAACTTTTCCAGCCAATGGAAGAAAATGAAGTGGCACGGACTCGTGAGGAGTTTTCCGAGGGCAAACCTTACTTCCTCTTCGTAGGGCTGATTCACCCTCGAAAGAATTTAAAGAATCAACTCAAAGGCTTTCTTCAAATGAAAGAGCAAACCCGAAGCGACCACAAGTACATCGTAGTTGGCTCTCGCTATTCATGGGATACTGAAATTGACGAAATGCTTGATGCCTCAGGGCATGCAGATGATGTCATTTTTTTGGGAAGGCAAGGTCTTGACACCTTGATAAAACTTTACGGTGGTGCATTCGCATTGACTTATGCGAGTTACTTTGAGGGATTTGGCATACCCATCATTGAGGCCATGAAAGCAGGAGTTCCGGTTATTACCTCAAACACTTCATCAATGCCGGAGATAGCCGCGGGTCAAGCCTTGATCGTCGACCCTGATTCTGTAGATGAAATACTAAAAGCCATGATGAGTTTGATTGAGAATACTAATTTGAGAAATCAGTTGATCGATGGAGGTTTGAGTCGGGCTGATCAATTTAGCTGGGAGCATTCTGCTCAATCTCTTTATCGCAGCATTGAGCGCTGTTTGGAAGATTGATGGTGATCAGTCTGAGTTTTGAAAATTCAGAAGCTTTTTGTTTTGGATAAAAATTAGGGCCCGTTGATAAAATTCCTTTTTTCTTTGCAGCGAGAGTATGCAAAAAAAGTTTCTTTCTAGTCTGGGGCTTATCCTTCTGTTGAATTTGTTGGTTAAGCCATTTTATATTCTTGGTATCGATGCCGAGGTTCAAAGCCGACTGGGTAAAGATACGTATGGCCTTTATTTTGGTCTTCTCAATCTTAGTTTTTTGTTCAATATTCTCATTGATCTGGGGATCAACAATTTCAACAATAATAACATTTCAAAAAACTTTCGACTCGTATCGAAGCACTTTTCGAAGTTATTTAGCATCAAGGCGATATTGGCATTATTTTATGCACTGATTACCCTTGCTCTGGGCCTTTTCCTGGGTTATGAAGGGGCGGCATTTAAACTATTGCTACTGCTCTGTTTCAATCAGGTTTTGGTGTCATTCATATTATTTGGCCGATCCAATTTGGCGGCTCTTCAGATGTTTAAAACGGACAGCGTTGTTTCAGTTTTAGACCGAACCTTGCTGGTTTTGTTTTGTAGCATTTTGCTATTCACAAATGTGACGGGCGGAGAATTTAAAATAGAATGGTTTGTCTATTTGCAAACCCTCGCCTACCTTTTAACGCTTGTAACCTCCATTGTATTTCTGAAAAACAATATCGGTGGACTCCGTTGGAATTTCGATAAACTTTTTGCCATTCAAATTTTCAAAAAAAGTTTGCCCTACGCTACTTTTATGTTGATCGGCGGATTGTATAATCGGTTAGACGGTATAATGCTCGATAAGATGGGACCGAATGGGAGTTTCACTGCCGGAGAGTACGCTCAGGGTTTTCGTTTTTTTGAAGCTGCATCCATGTTCGCTTATCTTTTTGCTGTTCTGCTACTGCCTATTTATTCGCGAATGCTCAAAGAACGCACTCCCGTTAAGCCGATGGTGGAGCTGTCAGCTCGGCTTTTATTGGGCAGTGCGCTCGCGTCTGCGATCGTATTTTATTTCCATGCCGACTTTGTTTTGAATTGGCGTTATCCGGATGTGACCCAGAGTTCCATAGCTGCTTTCTCAGCTTTGATGATTGGGTTCGTAGGTGTGGGTATGTTTTATGTGTACGGCACATTGATGACCGCAGACGAGGATTTGAAAAAGCTCAACTATATCTCCATCGGTGGTTTAGTAATCAACCTGATTATGAATTTGTTTCTTATTCCGATTTACGGTGCTTTTGGCGCTGCCATTGCTACTATGTCCACCCAGATATTTGCCGGTGCAGCTCAAATGCTAAGGGTGGTTTGGCGCTTTAAGTTCGGAGTGAATAAAAAGATGGTATTTCAATTTTCTTCCTATGCCGTCGTGACCATTTTGATAAATGTGTTTCTATTGGAAAACTACGTGCAAAATGAAGCTTGGCGATTCCTTTTATCAGCCTTATCAGGAGGTTTTCTGTTAGTGGTAATAGGCTTATTTTCAGTGCGAAGTTTCATCCGGCTATTGAATAATGCGGAATAAAAATATCAAGGGCTAATATTGCTACTTTTGTGCCGTTTATTTTCCAAATATCTTATTGATGGAATCCAAGAGTTTTGACTTTAAATGGTTGATCGGTGTCGTAAAATCAAACCTGAGACTATTTGTTTTAGTAGCGGTGCTGTCCGCCATTGTCGGTGTAGTGATATCGCTGCCGGTATTTATGACACCCAAATACAAGAGTACGGCAATTGTGTACCCAACAAATATTCAGATTTACGCCGATGAATCAGAGACAGAACAACTGCTTCAGTTTTTTGAAGCATCATCTGTGAGAGATTCAGTCATTGAAAAGTTTGATCTCTACGAGGTCTATGAAATTGATGCTGATCAGGAAAATTCCAGATTCTATTTGCTCGAAGAGTATAGAGACAATGTGAGGGTTTCCAAAACCAAATATGAATCTGTGCTCCTCGAAGTTACTTCAGAGGACCCTCAATTGGCAAAGGATATGGCCGATGAAGTGATCCTGCAAGTCAATAATAAATACGATTACGTGATCAACGAGCGCTCATACCTTATAGCTGAATCATTTCAAAAGCAATTGACTTACCAGAAAACAGTATTGGATAGTCTCGAGGCGCTGATTGGTCGAATCAGCACTGAGAATGATGTTCTTGACTACGGAAGTCAAACGAGAGAATTAGTGCGGGGCTATGTCGATGCGCTTTCTCAAAATGGAACTGCCGGTGTTAACAAAGACCTGGCACAGCTAATTACAAACACCCAGGAAAAGGGTAGTTTGGTTCGTATGTTGCAGAATTTGAGTTACATGGGGACGATGCAATATGATTTTCTTTCGAAAAAATACCTCGAACAAAAGGTCCTGGCAGAGGGAGATTTAACCTACACTGATCTGATCGTGGAGCCCGAAGTAGCCGACAAAAAGTTCTGGCCAGTTCGTTGGTTGGTTTTGGTTATTACCGTAATATCTGCCTTGCTGTTCACGTTGGTGATGGTTCTGTTGTTCAAGCAATCGTAAAATTAAATTGCAAGCTACTTACCGTATAGAGCCCCGAGAGAAGAAGCTCATCGGCTTCTTGACGGCACTTTTTGTGCTCTTGAATGCAGTGGCGTTTACCCGTGATGTTTATATCCTGGCAGTTTTGCCTATCGCTATTTTCGTAGGCTATTTGCTTTTCTACAACACGAAATTTCTCCTTTTATTCATTGTCTTTGCCACACCGCTATCCTTCAATTTTGAGGATTTGGCAGCTTTCGGTGGAATAGGATTTTATTTCCCGACGGAGCCGCTTCTTTTTGCATTAATGATACTATATATCGTTAAGCTTTTGGGTGGATATCGAGAGAAAGCTGAATTTATCAACCATCCATTGACTTTGGCTATTCTTTTCAATTTGGCTTGGTTGGGAATAACGGTTTTTACCTCAGTGGATTTTATCGTATCACTGAAATTTCTCATCTCCAGGCTGTGGTTTGTCTTGGTCATGTACTTTATGATCAACTCATTCTTTCAGGATCGGGAGCTGATAAGAAGGTTTTACCTCGCGCTCATTTTGAGCATGACCGTTGCGATTGTCTACACCGTTTCTGCACATGCATCATTCGGTTTTTCCGAAGAGGCAGGACACTGGGTAATGTTTCCGTTTTTCAAAGATCACACTTCTTACGGAGCGATCATAGCATTGATTTTTCCGATGGTGATTTTTCATCTTTGGCGTGCCAAAGGGTTGAGCCTACAACAGTTGCTTTGGTTTGTAATAACCATCATTTTTTCTGTCGGGCTCGTGCTCTCCTATACTCGCGCGGCATGGGTAAGTTTAGTGGGAGCTTTGGGTATCTATTTATTAATCAAACTTCGAATTGATTATAAACTGGTAGTCATTACACTACTCATGCTGGTAGGAGCTTTCTTTGCTTTTCAAGATGATATTATTCATCAATTGGAAAAAAACCGACAGGATTCCTCTGATAGTTTTGCAGAGCACGTTCAATCCATCACAAACATCAGTAGTGATGCATCTAATCTCGAACGACTGAATCGCTGGAACAGTGCCTGGAAAATGTTTTTGGACAGACCTTTTTTCGGGCATGGCCCGGGGACCTACATGTTTGAGTATGCCAAATATCAAAAAAGCTCTGATAAAACAATTATTTCTACCAACCAAGGTGACGCAGGAAATGCGCACAGCGAGTATCTGGGACCGATGTCTGAATCAGGGGTATTCGGGGTCGTTACTATGCTGATCATCGTAATTGTAAGTATTTACACGGGTGTAAAACTTTATTATCAGCTCGATCATGATCCGTATATCAAAGGGATTGTGATGTGTATCGTTCTCGGTTTGACCACTTACTACTTGCACGGAATCTTGAATAATTTTTTAGATACTGATAAGGCTTCTATTCCAGTTTGGGGAAGCATGAGCGTGCTTGTTGCCATTTCGATCTATCATCGAAAGAAATCAAAATCACTTGAACCTGCAGCAGAGTAATGCTGTATCGTCAAAATAGGGCATGTTGCCGCGGTGGAGATTTAAGGCATGAATGATATGGGAAATGGCATCGTCAGCCTTTTCCAAATAAGGTTCTTTCTCTTTTATCAATTCACATAACCGCTCACTCCCAAATTCTTCTTTTTCAGAATTTTCGAGTTCCAATACCCCATCAGTGCTCATTACAAGTAAGGCATTTTCGGAAAGTTTGACCTGTCCCTTATTGATAAATGGCAGCTCGGGGAGCATGCCGATTCCTACAGTACCTTTTTCTAGAAATGTAGCCTCGCCTGAGGAAATGACAAAAGGTGGATTGTGCCCTGCATTGATGTAGTGCAACATTCGTGTAGGGTAGTGAAAATAGCCAAAAAACACTGTCACGAATCGATCTCCTTTAGAAAGGTCATTTACTTTGTCGTTGAGTTGCTTAACCAAGCCTTCTAAAGTCCAATTCGTATGTTCGATCAATGCCTTTAAGTGTGCTTGAATGGTAGCCATGATGAAGGCCGCACTTACACCTTTTCCCGACACATCGGCCATACAGAAGAAGGCTTCATCATTGCCCAATGGAATGAAATCACAGAAATCACCACCGATAGCCTGATGGGGTTGGTAGTAGGTAGCTACTTCAAAAAGAGGAAATTCCTGACTCCCGCTTCCTACCATGAGTGATTGCATTTCAGCGGCAAGCTGAAGTTCTGTATCTATTCTTTCTTGTTTCAAGGAACGTTTGAAGAGAGCTTTGTTTTCAATCGTTACGGCCACAATATTCGTCAGCGTCTGAATAAATGTTCGATGCTTAATCGAAGGACTCATGCGAATCTCATTTTCATCGATATCTCCTATCAATACGTAGCACAGTGTCTTGTCGTCATTGGAAACCGGAATGAGAAAATCAAAATTTCTGAGTCTTTCGTCTTTTTGGTCGCGTAGGTAAACCACATCGCCTTTGGTATTGATACGATCGAATAACTCTATTTTATCGCTGTAGTCCTCGTCCAATCCGTACTGTAAAGCACAGCTCCAAATATTCTCAATTTTAATGAATAGAACCAGGCGTCTGATTTGCAAGTCGTGCTCAACCGTAGTTCTGTATTGTCCTAAAAGTTCTTCCGTACTCTTATTGCTGTTGATGGCATTTGTGGTTTCCAGAAGAATGTCCAATTTGGAGCTTAGCCTACTGATCCGATCCTTGTTCTTTTGGATCCGGTTTTCATATTTTTCAATGCGCTGCCCCAGTTTTTCCAACCGGTTCAAGTCATTTTCGTTATTGGATTGATCTGTCAACCTTAAGGTTTTTCAATTCATCTAAGATATAGGGAATTTTTCGTGTGTTGGCGAGGTCTTTAAGTTTTTCTCTGGATTCAGCCACGGGACTTCCGAAATACGTTTTTCCACCGTCCAATCCTTTCGAAACTCCTGTTTGCGCTAATACCACCGCATCTTTTCCTATGGTAATATCACTTCTTACGCCTACTTGTCCCCAAAGTGTTACACCGTCTTCTACGGTTACGCATCCGGCAATTCCTACTTGAGCTGCGATCAAGCACATCTTGCCGATTACGGTATCATGGCCTATGTGAACCGAGTTGTCTATTCGAGTTCCCGTGCCGATAATCGTAGCACCTGTTACTCCTTTGTCTATTGTGCAACCGCAACCGATCTCGACATCATCTTCAATAACCACCTTTCCGCAGCTGTGCATCTTGTTGAAGCGCTCGTCTTTCTTGTAGTAAAAAGCATGCCCGCCAATCACCGTGTTGGCATGAATCTCAACGTTCTCTCCGATTTCTGCGTTGTCGTAAATGACCACATTGGGATGAATTGTGCTATTGGCACCAATTTTTACCCGCTGGCCGATCACTACTCCCGGAGCCACCGTTGCCGAAGGATCAATTTGTGGTTCGGGGTTTTCCCAATTCTGTACTGGCATGAAATGCTTGTTCAACTTATTGAAAACATCAAAAGGTCGATCGTGAATCAAGAGAGCTTTGCCTTCAGGTACCTCGACTTCTTTATCAATGATAATAGTCGTTGCGGCGCTGTTTAGTGCTTTGTCGTAGTACTTTGGATGATCCACGAATACCGCATCTCCATGCTCTACCACGTGGATTTCGTTAATACCTGTTATCGGATGGTCTGCCGGTCCTTTGTAACTGCATCCGCCGAGTTCGGCGATTTCTTTTAAGGTATACGTGCGGGGTAGTTTCATGCAATAGATATTCAAGTGTATCGCAAAGATAAGGTCCTTTTCAGTTTCCTTAACAATTCTCTCGCTTATCGGGCATTCTTCTCGGCGCTTGAAAGTGTATATTTGTGGCCAATTCAAAAAAATTTCATGAGAATACTTTTCGGAATTGCGCTTCTTTTCTTTTGGACAGAAGCCATCTCTCAGCATACTTATTGGCAGCAGAAAGCAGATTATGAGATGGAGATCGAATTTGATGATTCGAATCATCGCTATGACGGTTTGCAAGAATTGACCTATTACAACCATTCACCTGACACCTTATTTAAAGCTTATTTTCACCTTTACTTCAATGCTTTTCAGCCTGGGAGCATGATGGATGTGAGATCTCGAACCATCGAGGATCCGGATCCACGAGTGGCCGATCGTATCGTTCAGTTGACTGAAGAAGAAATGGGTTATCTCCGTGTATTTTCTCTCGAGCAAAACGGAGATCCGGTGGTTTTCAACGAAAGCGGAACTATTCTCGAAGTTGAATTGGCTCAACCCATACTCCCCGGTAAAAAGGCAAAATTTAGCATGAGCTTTCAAGGTCAGGTGCCTAAACAAATTCGGCGCTCAGGCAGATTCAATAAAGAGGGAGTAGCCTACAGCATGTCCCAATGGTACCCCAAGATCAGTGAATACGACGAGATGGGATGGCACGCCGACCCCTACATCGGTCGCGAATTTCACGGTGTGTGGGGAGAATTCGACGTAAAAATTTCCATTGACAGTTCTTACACATTGGGGGGTACGGGAGTCCTTGAAAACCCACAGGAAATTGGGCATGGATACGAAGAGCCAGGGAAGAGAATAAAGCGACCTGAAGGCTCTCGACTGACTTGGCATTTTACTGCAGAAGATGTCCACGATTTTGTATGGGCTGCCGACAATGAATACGCCCATGAGAGGCAGGTTCTGAAGGATGGCACGGTGATTCATTACTTGTATAAGGACACGAAAGACTTGAGAAAAAATTGGGGGCTGCTACCCCAATACGTCGAGCAAATGTTTGCTTACGCAAATAAAAATTATGGTGAATATCCCTATCCGCAATACTCAATTATTCAAGGTGGAGATGGCGGGATGGAGTATGCTATGGCTACCATGATTACGGGGCAAAGAAAATTCAGCAGTTTGGTAGGAGTAACCGTTCACGAAGTAATGCATTCGTGGTATCAGATGTTGCTGGCAACCAATGAAGGTATGTATCCATGGATGGACGAAGGGTTTACCTCCTTTGCTTCAAGCAAGGTTATGAGCCACCTTTTCAATCCCGATGAAGATGCGCGCAGAGCGCGATACTATGACTCGTACATCAGTTTGACGAAGAGTGGTAGGGAAGAACCCATGTCCAAAATGGCCGACCACTACAATACAAATTACGCTTACGGGGCAGCCTCTTATTCAAAAGGTGCTGTTTTTATTGCACAATTGGGCTATGTGCTGGGGCAAGAAAATCTGGATAAGGGGCTGCTGCGCTACTTCGACGAGTGGAGCTACAAGCACCCCGGGCCAAATGACTTTGTTCATGTAATGGAAAAGGTGAGTGGAATCGAGTTAAAGTGGTATTTGAATTACATGCTCAATACGACTGAGGTGATCGACTATGCCATAAAAGATATTGAAGCCACAGGCGATCAAACGGAGATCGGCCTCGAGCGAATCGGTAATTTCCCCATGCCAATTGATCTCTACATTACCTATACCGACGGCACCACCGAAATGGTTAATATTCCTTTGCGAATGATGCGAGGCGCGAAGCCCAATCCCGACGGTGTAGATTTTACGGTTGCGGAAGATTGGCCTTGGACAAATCCTGAATACACGCTGACCATTGATCGAAATGCGGGCGAAATAGAACGAGTTGAAATAGACTCCACCAAGCGCTTAGCCGATGTAAATCCCGATAATAACTTCTTGAACCTTACAGAAGACCCCGAGTCAAACCCCTCAAACTAATGATGAAATTTAATACTGCTTTTATTGCGCTTGCCGTCTTGGTTATGGCATGCGAAACCACAGATAACACTTCCGTTGAAAA
>JGI12109J20283_10440733_pt1 | contig 10664 bp, 9 predicted proteins | sample ElkSlonscriptome_12_FD_20283 | JGI IMG/M metagenome (IMG submission 20283) | reverse complement strand
GACCGGACGGCCGCCTTGCGGCCCGCCTTGTCCCCGTCGAAGACCAGTTTCACGGTCTGGGCGCTGCGCCGGATGAGCTTGGCCTGCTCCTCGGTGAAGGCCGTGCCGCAGGTGGCCACCACGTTGGTAATGCCCGCCTGGGCCAGGGCGATCAGGTCCAGGTACCCTTCCACCAGCAGGGCCGTCTTCTCCCGGGCGATGGGCATGCGCGAGGCATCGAATCCGTACAGCAGCTTTCCCTTGCTGAAGTAGGTGCTGTCGGCGCTGTTGAGATACTTGGGCTCGCCCTGGCCCAGGATGCGTCCGCCAAAACCCACCACCTGCCGCGAGATGCTGCGGATGGGGAAGATGATCCGGTTGCGGAAGTAGGCGTAGCTGCCGGGCCGGTCGCCGGTGCGCAGGAGATCCGCACGGTGGGCCAGCTCGCTGTCCACGCCGGCCTTCTCCAGTTCCTGCTGCAGCCAGCCCGAGGCGCCCGACGCCCAGCCCACATCAAAATCCCGCAGCACCTTGGCGCCGAAGCCGCGCTCCCGCAGGTATTCCATGGCGCGCCCACCCAGCTTCGGGTCGGCCAGGGCGGCGGCCCAGATCTTCGTGGCCGCCTCGTTGGCGCGGTGGAAGCTGCGGCGCTCGCCTTCGCCCTCCTCATCGGCCAGGTAGCTGCTCAGGTCGATGTTCAGGGGACGGGCCAGCACCTCGACCGCTTCGGGGAAGGTGAGGCCCTCGATTTCCATGATGAAGCTGATCACATCGCCGCCGGCGGTGCAGCCGAAGCAGTGGTAGGTACCCCGGCTGGGCGTGACGATGAAGCTGGGGGTCTTTTCCTTGTGGAAGGGGCACAGGCCCTTCATGACACTGCCGGCAGGCTTGAGGTTCACGTGCCGACGCACGACCTCGCCGATGTCGGTCTCGTCCTTGATGCGGGCGATGATGTCCGGAGAAAAGGATGGTGACATCGTACAGGAAGCCCCGGGCTGAAAGAAAGCGGGAGGTCGTGATGGAACCCCTGGAAGTTACCACGCCCAACCCCCGAGAGCAACCGGCTGCGGTCTCAGGTGTCGAGGGCCTCGCGCACCTTGGCCGCCAGATCCTGGATCGAGAAGGGTTTGGCCAGGAAGCACACCCCGGAATCCAGCACACCGTGGTGGGCGATGACGTTGGCCGTGTACCCGGAAACGAAGAGGGTCCTCAGGTCCGGGTTCTCCTCCGCCAGGATGGAAGCCAGTTCGCGGCCGTTCATGCCCGGCATGATCACGTCGGTCACCAGCAGATCGATGGGCCCGCCCTCCCGGGCCAGATCCAGGGCATCGGTCGGAATCCCCGCCCCCAGCACGGTGTACCCCAGGCGGCGCAGCTGGCGGGTGGCCAGGGCCAGCAGGGCCTGCTCATCCTCCACCACCAGGACGGTCTCGCTGCCGGTCTTCCTGCCGGGTTTTCCGCCCGCGGAGAGCTCCGGGGAGACCTCTCCCTTTTCCGCCGGAAGGTAGATGCGGAAGGTGGTCCCTTCTCCCTCTTCGCTGTAGACCTGGATACGGCCCCGGTTCTGTTTCACGATCCCGAAAACCGTGGCCAGACCCAGCCCGGTGCCCGAGCCGGTGCCCTTGGTCGTGAAGTAGGGTTCGAAGATCCGCTCCAGGTGTTCCCGGTCGATGCCCGAGCCGTTGTCGCTTACGGTCAGCACCACAAAATCCCCCGGGATGGCCTCGGCGTGGGTCCGGCAGTATTCCTCGTCGAGTTGCGCATGGGCCGTCTCGATGGTCACGACCCCCTGACCGGTGATGGCGTCGCGCGCGTTCACGCAGAGGTTGGTCAGGATCTGGTCCACCTGGGCCGGGTCGATCCGGACCCGGGAAGGACCGGCTCCCGGACACCAGATCAGCTTCAGGTTCTCCCCCAGAAGGCGCTCGAGGATCTTCAGCAGACTATCCACGGCCCGGTTCAGATCCAGAACGCGGGGCGCGATGGTTTGCCGTCGCGCAAAGGCCAGCAACTGCCGCGTCAGTTCCGCCGAACGCTCGGCGGCCCGCTGGATCTGTTGCAGATCCTGGTGGATTGGACCTTCAGGATTCTCTTCCAGCAAATCTTCGGTGTAGCCGACTATCACGCTCAGCATGTTGTTGAAATCGTGGGCCACGCCTCCGGCCAGTTGCCCCACGGATTCCATCTTCCGCGAGTGCTGCAGCTGTTCTTCCAGGCGGGCGTGCTCCTGGCGGGCCTGGACCCTCTCGGAGATATCCCGCACGAAGGATTGATGGTACTCGCCGTACTCGGAAGCCACCTGGTTGGCGCAGACCTCCACCGGTAAGATGCGGCCGTCCTTCGCCCGGTGCCGGGTCTCGAAGGTTCGCCTACCGGCCGAGCGCATGGTCTGCCACTGCACCTTCCAGCGCTCCGGCGGGAAATCCGGATCGATATCCCACAGGTGCATGCGGCACAGCTCCTCCCGGGTGTAGCCGAGGGATGAGCAGGCCCGGCGGTTCACGTAGGCCAGGCGCCCGTCCTCCTCCAGCCAGAAGATGGCCTCGGGGGATTCTTCGAGGGTCAGCCGGAAGCGCTCGTACTCTTCAGGAGTGAACGGGGGCGGTCCAGGAGAATCAGGGAGTGTCATACTTACCCCTGTGGCGGGTCCATGATTTGAACAGGGGCGAGACTCCCCAGAGGAAAAACGGGGAACAGGATCCCCTTCCGCAGGTTCAGTCTAGGGGCAAACGTGTCCGTCATGCAAGACCTGATACTCCGGTTTCCCACGGGCCACCATCATTCCCCGGCAGGTTTCGAGGCATGGGTTTCGTCCTCCCTATGGCCCGGCGACTTGTCGGCCCGAAGGGCCGGCCGCACCACTTCCTCCAAATCCTCGAACTCCCCTCCATCCAGCAGACCTCCCGTGAACAGGGAGGCGTTGTGCACGACATCCAGCATCCGGCGCAGGTAGTCGGTGGTCCGGGCCCGCATGGTCTCGGTGGTGGCCAGGCTCGGAATGGACACCTGGGCATCCCGCCAACCGGGGTTCAGACTCAACAGGTAAGCCAGCAAAAGCAGGATGTCCCCGTTCCGTTGCAGCCCGCCCCACCACACGTGGATCTGACGCCGGCGGCGCACCATGCCGTTGGTCTGGCCCCCCCCACCAGCCCGTCCACCACATTGTCCACGACGTCCACTTCGGAGAAGACCACGATCTTTTCCGCCGCGAAGCACTCGGCCATTTCCCGGCGCTGGCCTTCCCGCTCGGCCCCCGACCTGATGCGTGTGGCCGTTTCCCGCCGCCGCTAACGCCGCGACATGAACAGCCGCAGCACGTACCAGAACATCAGCGCCACGGAGGCGAACAGCTCCAGCGAAGCGCCCACGTACCGGTCGTTGGGGTAGTAGCGCAGGATGTTGCTGGTATCGTAAAGGATGGCGCCGCCGGCCACCAGGATCATCAGCACGGAGAACCAGGTGCCCAGCTCGAACCCGAAGAGCACGGCCGCGGCGATGGCCACCAGGGCCATGATCCCGGCAAACTTCAGCATGGCCCCCAGGAAGCTGAAATCCTTGCGGGTGTAGAAGACGATGGCCGTCAGCCCCACGAAGCCCGCCAGCGTCACCACCGCCGCGCTCTGGATCACCCCGCCGCCGGAGTAGTGCTCGGCAACGTAGAGCATGGGTGTGAAAATGATGGCCTGGGCCACCACGTACAGGGCCAGTCCGCCGTACTGGGCGCCAAGGCTGCCGGCGCGAGCGGCCAGGCCGCGGGCCAGCCAGCCGGCCACCATGAAGCCGCCCAGGACCAGCAGCCAGTTCACGCCCAGCAGGGCGCGGGCCAGAACCTCGGCCTTGCCCGACTGGAACAGGAACACCTCGATCAGGGTGAACAGGGCGATGGCCCCCAGCAGGTGGCCGTAGACCCTCATGATGAAGACACCGCGCTGGGTGGCGGCCTGTTCGGGCGAGTAGTGATCGTGCTGCAGGCTGTCGCTCGCGAAGTTCGGACTCATGTCGCTCTATCCTTTCAAGACGATGCGGGTGGCGCCGCCGCCTCCGCGTCCTTCCCCGGCCTCGCCGAAGCCGGCGATGCGGGGATCTCTTTTCATGCGCTCATATAAATAATCACGAAGCCGCCCGGTGCCGAACCCGTGGATCACGGTGATCACCTCCAGCCCCGAGGGGATGGCCCGATCGATCATCCGGTCCAGGCGATCCCAGCCGTCGGCGCCGGTCTCGCCGCGCAGATCCAGCTCGTGGCCGACCTGCGGGGTCTCGCCCTTCCAGGCCCAGCCGCCGCCCGCCGGTGCGGCTTTCTCCTCCGGCGCGGACTCTACCTGCGGTGTGGCCTTCAGCTCCTGGCCGTCCTCGCCAAGCGGAACCACGGCCTCGCGCCCCAGGCTCAGGCGCAGGCCGTCGGCCTGGGCCACCACCTTGCCGCCACGAACCTCGCTCAGACGCCCCAGTAGATTCAGGTGGGGGATACGAACCCGCATGCCCGCTTCCAGTTCCACATTCCGGGCCGCCGGCGGGTTTTCCTGCCCGCTCGCCAGCCGGTCATCCAGACGCTCGCCCATCTGCCGCAGCTGGTTGTGCGCCGCCTTGACAACCCGCTTGCCCGCCTGCTCGCTCTTGATCTCGCGCACGGCGGCCTCGATGGTGCGGCGGCCGTCCTTCAGCAGCTTGTCCGCCTCGCGCCGCGCCCCCTCCAGGCTCTGCTTGCGCTCCTTGTCCAGACCCTGGAGGCGCTCCTCCAGGTCCCGGTTCCGGACCCGGTGCTTCTCAAGCTCCAGCTGCAGCTCGTGCTGCTGCCGGGCCACCTCGCCGGCGCGCCGATCCAGGTCACTGAGCAGTTTCTCGATCTGCACCCTTTCTTCACCCGCCATTTCCCGCGCGCGCCCGAGCAGGTCCCGGGGCAACCCCATGCGCTCGGCAATGTCGAAAGCATGGCTGGTGCCCGGATCCCCCACCCGGAAGGTGTACAGGGGCCTGAGGCCCTGCTCATCGTAGTCCATGGCCGCGTTGACCATGCTCGGATGATCGTGCACGGCGGCCTTGAGGATGCCGAAGTGGGTGCTGGCCAGGACCTGGGCACCCTGCTCCACCAGCCGTTCCAGGACGGAGAAGGCCAGGGCGGTGCCCTCGTGGGGGTCGGTGCCGCTGCCGATTTCGTCGCACAGCACCAGGGTGCTGGGACCGGCCTCGCGCAGGAAGCCGGCCAGGTTGCCCAGGTGGGCGGAGAAGGAACTGAGGGCCTCGGCGATGGACTGGTCATCTCCCAGGTCCACCAGCAGGCGCGAGATCAGGGGCAGGCGCGTATCCTGACGACCGGGCACATCCCAGCCACACTGGGCCAGCAGGCAGAATACGCCCACGGTCTTCAGGGCGACACTCTTGCCGCCCGCGTTGGGGCCGCTGATGACCAGGGCGCGGCTATCGGCGGGGATCTCCAGCTCCAGGGGCACCACCTGGGGGCGCCCCTGCTTCAGGTCACCGGCGCCCATGGCCTCCATCAGCAGGGGATGCCGGCCGCCGGCGATGCGCAGGGGACCACCCTCCTGGAGCAGCGGTCTCTGGCCCCGGACCTCCAGACTCCACAGCAGGTGCGCGCGCACCTCGTCCACCTGCAGCATGACCTCCGCGGCCTCCCGCATCGCCGCCGACGCCTGTTCCACGGCGCGGTTCAGTTCGAAGAGGATGCGCGCCTCCTCGGCGGCGATCTCCAGGCGGGTTTCCGTCAGCTCGTTGCTCAGACGCACCACCCCGGCGGGTTCCACGAAGAGGGTGGCCCCGGTGCTGCTGCGGTCATGCACGATGCCGTCCACCCGCTGCCGCTCCCCCGAGCGCATGGGGATGCAGAAACGATCCCCGCGCAGCGTGACCTCTTCGCCCGTGGTCCAGCCCTGGCTGCGGGCGCGGCTCATGGCCGTGTTCACCTCCTGGCGCACGGCACGTTCCTGGCCGGCCACCGAGCGGCGCAGGCGTGCCAGCAGGGCGCTGGCCCCATCGACGATGTAGCCGTCCGGATCCAGGGCCCGGCGGATGGCCCCGCTCACGCCCTGGAAAGTGGCCATCTGAACGGCGGCCTCGCCCCAGACGGGGCAGCGTTCGCGGTGGGCAAGGAAGTGATCGCGCAGGGCGTCCATCTGCTCGGCCACCGCAGCCAGGTGCACCAGGTCGCTACCCTCGTAGCGCACCGGGGCGGACATCTCCAGCAGGGCCAGGCCATCGTCCAGGTTCATCAGGGGCGGCCAGTTGTTCTGCTGGCCCTCCTCGCGCAACTCGTCGGAAAGGGTATGCCGGAAGGCGATGGCCTCCGGGTCGGTGAAGGGCCGGCGCGCGCGCAGGCGCTCCGCCGCCCGGCCGTTGCGGCAGTGGCGGGCCATCTGGTCGGTGATGCGGGGCCACTCCAGCAGATGGGCGGCCTTGGCCGGCAGGATCTCTGCAGCGGCGTCGTGATCGGCCTGGATGCGTTGCAGTAGCTGGATCATGATTATCCGGTCAGCGGTTCAGGGCGTCGCGGGCGGCCTCGGCGGCCTCCTGCCGGGCCCGTCCGGAGGCGTCCTCGATGGATTCTTCGACCCGGCTGCGGGCCTGGTCGGCGGCATCACGGGTGCGCTGCATGACGCGGTCCCAGACGCCCTGGCCATCGCCCCCGGCCAGGTCGCGCACCGTCTGGACCATGGTGGGCGCGGCGTAATAGATGACCCGGCCCACGGCGGAGCGCTGGTACTCGGCCTTCACTTCCTGTCCGCCCGGCACGTGGCTGATGACCTGCAGCAGCACGCTGGCCATGAGCATGCCGATGAGCATGCCCAGTAGGGCCCCGCCCAGGCGATTCACCCAGCCCAGGACCGTCATGTTCACCAGCTTCGTCAGCAGGGAAGCCAGGATGCGGCTGAGGACCAGGCCGGCAAAGAAGAGCACCGCCCAGGTCACGAGCAGGGCGGTCCCTTCGCGCAGGCTCGTCTTGTCCATCATCCAGGGATTGACCGCAGCGGCGAAGTGCGCCGCCAGCAGAAGCGCCGCCAGCACGCCGGCCACCTCGATGATGCGCTTGATGACCCCGTCCCTGTAGCCCACGAAACCGAAGACGGCGATGATGGGCAGGCTGATGATGACCGATAGATCCATATCAGCCCTGCAGCGCCTTCTTGACCATGCCGCTGACCTTGGCGCCGTCGGCCAGGCCGGCGGTCTTCGGCATGACGGTCTTCATGACCTTGCCCATGTCCTGGGGCCCGGCGGCCCCCACCTCGGCGATGGCGGCCCGGACAATCTTCTCCAGCTCCTCGTCGCTCATCTGCTCCGGTAGGTAGGTGTTGACCAGCTCCAGCTCCTTCTGCACCGCGGCCAGCAGGTCGGCGCGGCCGCCCTCGCCGTAGCTCTTGATCTGGTCCTTCACCTTGCGGGCGTAGCTGTTGATGATCCTGATGACATCCTCGTCCGTCAGTTCGCGGCGCTCGTCCACCTCGACCTGCTTGACGGCCGCCTGCACCTGGCGCAGGATGCCCAGCTTTTCCTTCTCCTTGGCCTTCATGGCGGCCACGATGTCGCCCTGCAGCCGCTGGGCCAGTTCGCACTTGGGCATTACTCTCGCCTTTCTGTGTGAGGGGATGTCCCGGAACGTTCCGGGGGAATTATCAAGCCCGCTCATGAAATACCAGCGAGCGGGGGAAGTCAAGGGCCCGGCAGGCCCTCAGGATTGCGTGTAGCGCCCGCGCACCATCTGCAGCCCCCCGAGCACCGCGGCGGCCGCCGTCTCGGCACGCAGGATGTGCGGCCCCAGGCTGATGGGCTGCAGCCCCTGCGCCAGGAATTCCTGCACCTCGGCTTCCGACCAGCCCCCCTGGGGCCCGATCAGGGCCGTCAGGTTCGCGGGCGCCGCCGCAGGCAGCACCGCGGGTAGGTCCAGCAGGCTGACGGGAGTGCTGGCGGTGGTGACCTCCTCGGGGATGGCCCCGAAGACCGCCACCCCGGCGGGCCGTGCGGCCAGGAAATCCGCCAGCGGGGTGGGCGCGTCCAGCTGCGGCAGCAGGCAGCGCCCGCACTGCTTGATGGCCGAGACCATGATGGTCCGCCAGCGGCGATCCTTGCCCCGGGAAGAGTCCCGGTCCGTGTGCTCGCTGACCAGGGGCACGATGCGGTGGGCCCCCAGCTCCACGGCCTTCTCCAGGGCCCACTCGAAGCGCTTGGGTTTGATGAGGGAAAGGGCCAGCACCAGACCAGGCGCGGCGAACTCCTCGGCGCTGCGTTCGACGGTGAGGATCTCCAGGCTCACTCGCCGGCGATCCTGCGCGACCAGGCGGGCGGCAAAGCGATGGCCCCGACCATCGGTCAGGACCACCTCGGTCTCGCGCCCGCCGCGCAGCACGGTGCTGATGTGATGGCTTTCCTCCCGGTCCAGGGTGACCACCTCCCCCCTGGAGGGCAGGTGGTTCTTTTCCGTGGTCAGGAAGAAATGGCGCATGGGCGGCGCCTCCTAGTCGTAGAGGTGGCGGCCGGGGGCCGGCACCTTCTGCGCCAGGGCCTCGCGCACGTTCTCCAGCTGGGCCTTGGTCTCCTTGTCCAGCTTGTCCGGCGTCCAGGCCAGGACCCGCACCAGCTGGTCGCCGGTCCCGGGTCGGTTCACGTGGGGGATGCCCTTGCCGCGCATGCGGAAGACCTTGTGGCTCTGGGTCCCGGCGGGGATCTTGAGGGCCACCTTGCCGCCCAGGGTGGGCACCTCCACCTTCGTGCCCAGCATCAGGTCGATAGGGGAAACGGGCACGTCGATCAGCAGGTCGTCGCCGTGGCGCTCGAAGTTCTCGTCCTCCTGAACCTCGAAGACCACGCGCAGATTGCCGGCGCTGCTGCCCTGCTCGCCCTGGTCGCCCTTGCCCTGCAGCTCCATGTAGTTGCCGCTGCTGACACCGGCGGGAATCTTCACCTCGATGACTTCCTCGCCGCGCACGGTGCCGCTGCCGGCACAGTTGCCGCAGGGGTTACTGATGGTCTGACCCTGGCCGTGGCAGGACGGGCAGGCCGTCTCGGTCATCATCTGGCCCAGCAGGCTCTGGCGCACCTGGCGCACGCGCCCCAGTCCGCCGCATTGCTGGCAGGTGACGGGCTTGCTGCCGGCCTCGGCCCCGCTGCCGCCGCACTCGGTGCAGCTGACCTGCTTGTTCACCTTGATCTTCTTGGTCACGCCCTTGGCGGCGTCGCGCAGGCTCACCTTCAGGGCGATCTGCAGATCCCGGCCGCGGCGCTGGGCCCGGCCACCGCCACCACCGCCGCCGAAGATATCGCCGAAACCGCCGCCGCCGCCCATGCCGAAGTTGCGCAGGAAACTCTCGAGGGCGTCGTTCAGATCCACATGCACGCCGCCGGCACCGAAGCCGCCCGGCCCGCCGAAGCCGCCGCCCTCCGGAGCGTGGCCGAACTGGTCGTACTGGGCGCGCTTCTGCTCATCCTTGAGCACCTCGTAGGCTTCGGTGACCTCGCGGAAACGCTCGGCGGCGCTCTCGTCCTCGGGGTTCTTGTCCGGATGGTGCTTGATGGCCAGCTTGCGGTAGGCCTTCTTGATCTCGGCGGTGGAGGCGTCCTTGCCCACACCCAGCACCTCGTAATAATCCCTTTTGCTCATCCTTGCCTCGTTCCCTTAGCTGCTGACGATGACCCGCGCAGGCCGCAACACCATGTCTCCGAACTTGAATCCCTGCTGGGCCACCTCGATGACGTGACCGGGCTCCACCCCTTCCCGCGGCATGGAACCGACGGCCTCGTGAACGTTGGGATCGAACTCGCACCCGTCCACGAGGATGAGTTCGGCGCCGCGCTCCTTCAGGGCGGCCTGGAAACGCTGGAAAATGAGTTCCACACCCTCGCGCACGCTGTGCCCCTGCCCGTCCACCTCGGCCTCGTTGAGGGACTGCAGGGCCCGTTCGAAGTTGTCGTACACCTCGAGGAAAGGGCGCAGGGTCTCGGCCTGGGCGAAGCGGCGCGCATCCTGCACATCCCGTCGGCTGCGCTTGCGCACATTGTCCGTCTCGGCCACCGCCCGCATCCACTTGTCCTTGAACTGGTCGCGCTCGAGAGTGAGCTGCTCCTCGCGGGAAGGCTCCGGCTCGGGTTCGGGTTCGATGGCCTCGGCTTCCACCGTCACCGGTTCCTCTTCCCGGCCGTCACTCTCGGCGGCTCCCTCCTCGGCAGCCATCTTGGCATCCTGCTTGCTGGCCTTCTCGTTTTCCAGTTCTTCCTTGCGGCTTTCGCTCATTATGTGTCGCACTCCTCGTGCTAGGGGGTTGCGTTCATGATCCGGCGCATGGCGTCGATGCCCAGCAGCGCCCTCTGATACCACATGCGGCGCGGTCCCAGGACCGCCAGGCGGCCCTGCCGCCCATCCATCTCGAAACGACCCGTCAGCATGCTGAACTGCCGCAGGTCGCCCAGGGGATTCTCGTCCCCGATCCAGACGTCCACCCCGCCGCTGCCCTGGTCATCCAGGGTCTCGAGAGCACGGTGGATGGCCGCGGGCGACTCGATGAAACGCAGCAGCGCCTTCAGCGGTTCGGGCTCCTCGAATTCGGGTTCTTCCAGCACCGTGGCCACGCCTTCGAGCTGCACCTCCCCCCGTTCCGCGTCCTGGAAGAGGCTCTTCCCGCTGCGCGCGATATCCGCCGCGCAACTCGTCACCGGCGTGTGCACGATGTCCAGGTTGT
>JGI12109J20283_11207180_pt1 | contig 10670 bp, 8 predicted proteins | sample ElkSlonscriptome_12_FD_20283 | JGI IMG/M metagenome (IMG submission 20283) | reverse complement strand
CCCAGATGTAAATAAACCCGCCCCAACCCAATCACGACTATCGTCTCGTTTTGACCTAGATGTAAATAAACCCGCCCCAACTCCAAGTTTAAAGTTTGAACCCTCTCTTCTCCACTGAAGCAACCAAGCCATCCCCCACAGGAGATAAAGCCCGAATAAAAACCATAACCCATTCCATTTAATACAAGCCGATGCGCCGAAAAAAGCCCCCGACAATGCCAAAATTATCCAGTGTTTCGACTGAGATTGATTGAGTGCGATTAATAAACATAAATTCCCCAATAATCCCAAAATAACCAAATAGACATTATTCAGTGCGTAGCGAGACTCAACTAAAAATAGACCATCCGCCCCGGCTAACAAGGCGGCGATTAACGCATAGCTGCGACGCCGATTAAGCTGATAGGCAATTCCGGCGACAACTAAGGGGATAAACGAACCCGTGAGCGCATTCAGCCAACGGTAACTCCACGTCGATCGCAATGAACCCGCCAAACCATTCATGGACTGCTGATCCCAGGGAAAATGAGAACCCAGCCACATCCCGATCGCGATAATATATTGGCTCAAGGGCGGGTGGGCATTGAAAAACTCTGTTCCGGTTAAATAGTTATTGGCAAATTTGGCATAATAGACCTCATCGAATACCAGCGTATTAAATCGACCCAATCCCCAAAATCGAAGTAGGACTGAGGCTAAAAAAATAGCGATTAATCCAAAATGGAACCAATAGTTTGATAAGATAGACAGTATTTTCTTAAAAATCATACAATACTAGTTAAATCGGGTTGGTCTCAGATCCCCGACTTCTTCAAGAAGTCGGGGATCTAGTCGGCTATCAGGGTATTTCAGGCGGCAATTATGAGTCATCATGATCCAAATCAGGAGCATTCCCATCCAGCCGAGTCTCATCCTAATCCGTCTGGACAACCACCGAGACAATCAGGTATTCTGGCTAAATTCTTTAAGTTTGATCGATACCACACCACGATCCGCATAGAACTATTGGCAGGGTTCACCACCTTTATGACAATGGCTTATATCTTGGTCGTGAATCCGGGAATTTTATCCGATGCCATTTTTTTACAAGCATCAGGAGATTTGTTTAATGAATTGGTCATCGCCACAGCACTTTCTGCGGCAATTGCTACCCTAGTTATGGGATTGTGGGCGAATTACCCCCTTGCCCTTGCCCCCGGTATGGGACTTAATGCCTTTTTTACCTACTCGGTAGTCTTGGGATTAGGCATCGACTGGCGGATTGCCCTTTCTGCTATCTTAATCGAAGGGTTGATTTTTATTGCCCTAACGCTGTCAAATGTCCGTCATTTAATCGTCAAAGCCATCCCCGATTGTCTGAAACGGGCAACGGCGGCTGGAATTGGTTTATTTATCGCCTATATTGCCTTAAGTGGGGCGGGAATTATCGCTGCTGATGCGGTGACAAAAACTAAATTAGGGGATTTGAGTCAACCTTCGACATTAATTGCGATCGCGGGTATCCTAATTACCTCGGCATTTGTCGCCCGTCGCCTCACCGGGGCGCTGCTATGGGGGATTTTGGCAACAGCGGCGCTAGCCTGGATTCTCGGCGTGTCTCCCTTACCCGAGGGGATTATCGGTATTCCTGAGTTACCCGTGGATTTAGTCGGAGTTGCGATCGCGGGATTGGGTAGAATCAATCAGGTGAATAGCTGGGATTTCCTGGCGGTGTTGTTTGTGTTTCTGTTTGTAGACTTATTTGACACCGTAGGTACCCTAACTGGGGTAGGAATGCAGGCGGGCTATATTAACGAACAAGGGGAATTGCCTAGGGCGAATCAAGCATTGATGGCGGATGCAGTCGGAACAACAGTAGGGGCAGTTTTGGGAACTTCGACAGTGACAACCTATATTGAGTCGGCTTCGGGGATTGCGGAAGGGGGGCGAACAGGATTTACGGCTGTTGTTGTCGCGGTTTTGTTTATAGGTTCGATATTTTTTATTCCGTTACTGTCAGGAATTCCAGCCTTTGCTACGACGCCAGCGTTGGTGATTGTGGGGGTATTAATGGCTGGGAATTTACGGGGGATTCACTGGGATGATCCGGCGGAGTCAATTCCTTCATTTTTAACGATTTTAATGATGCCGTTGACGTATTCGATTGCGGAAGGGTTGGCGATTGGATTGATTACTTATCCTTTAATTAAAGGGTTTCAGGGGAAAGGAAATGAAGTCGCGATCGCGGTGTGGGTTTTGGCAGGAATCTTTGTGCTACGTTTTATCGTAATGGCGATGAATAGTGGTGGGTAAGCACTGACTAAAGCCCTGAACTAAAGTTCGGGCTAAAAGCTAAAACCCGTTAAAACGGGTTAAAAGAATTACCCAATAAGCTTGATTCTTACTTTAGCTTAAAAGAAATTCCTTTTCTGGTGTCTAAGTTGGCGATATTTATCTTAAGTCAATAACATTCGTTTTAAGTCAATGATATGACAACTAACCAAGGACAAAGGATAAATAACGAAGGATAAAGGAAATCAATTGTGGCTTAAGTGTAGCGCCAGTATGACCTGTGATAATCCAGAGGAGGGCGCGAATGCTGTCACGGAGAATACGCAGCCAGGATTCAGGGGGTTGGTTGGAGGGTACGGAGATGGGGGTGAAGGTGATGCTTTGGCTTCCGAGAACCAGAGTCGCGATCGCTTTGGCTCTGGGGATATGATAGTCTGAGGTGATTAGGTAGATATGTTGGATTTGGCGGCGTTTGAAGTCAGCCACGAGGGAGGTAAAATTGGTGACGGTATCGACGGCGCGATAGTCAAGATGAACGCGCTGGATCGGAATATTGGCGTTTTGGAAAATAGTATAAAGAACATCCGGGGGTGAACCACTAGAAACCCAGATATCGAGGGAAGGGTGAGTTTGGGCAAATTGGGCGGTGAATCGTTCGCGATCGCGCCCACCGCCTAAGGTGAGAATAGCTTGGGGATGAGGGGATTGGTATTGTGCGATCGCCAGCCGCAGGGGGATGATACTTAGTAGGATCAGGATCAGGGTAGCACTGACCCAACCCAAAAAACGATATCGTTTGTAACAGCAATAAACACCCTTCACTGGCTATAGGTTAAATCTTCTGGTAAAGGTTTTTTTTCAATAATAGCAGTGTAAACTCGGATCAGCTTTTTCGCCGCTTGTTCCCAAGTATAATTTTGAAAGATGAATTCACGGGCACGATTTCCCATCGCTTTGGCTTGTTGAGGATGATTCAAGCACTCAATTAAGGCATCAGCAATAGCATCGCTATCAATTGCCACAACATGAGCGGCTTTAGCCTCAGCCGCTTCTGGGAAATTGCAGCCTGTGGTAATTATACAGGGTAATCCTGACGCCATTCCTTCTAAGACAGACATACTGAAGCCTTCCGAGTAAGACGGAGCAACGTATAGAGTAGCGGCGGCTAGAGCAGCATATTTTAATGCTCCGGTGAGCATCCCTGTAAAAGTGACTGCATCTAGACAGCCCGCTTGTGTAAAATAGCGCTTAGCTGTAGGCAAAAAGCCGATATTATCGGGTCCAGCTATAACTAAATGCGTTTGCGGAAACTGACGATGAACTTTAGCAAAAGCAGGAGCGAGTAAATCGAGTCCTTTTTTGGGATCAAGGCGACCCAAAAATAAAATTAGGGTTTTATTTCGGGTTGTCGGGAATTGATGGAAGAAAATATCAGGGTTGGCTAATTTGGCAAATTTGGGTGGGTGGATACCATTGGGAATAACAACTCTAGGAGTTTTAAGTGCTAAATCTTTCATATTCTCACTTTCAGTCCTAGAAAGCACTTGGATAGCACTGGCTTGTTGGAGAGCTGGTTTTTCAAATAAAGCGTAGTAATATTTTTTTTTCCAGGCTTTGTGAGATAATGCCCAAGGTTCTAGCATGCCATGGGGGGTGATAATGTAAGGAATCCTGGAAATCCTACATATCCATTGGGCAATAAAAATCAAAGGACAAAAAATAGTATTTGTGTGAATTATGTCGTAGTTCATTTTATGACTAATGAGCCACCGGAGTAAAGAAGGGCTGACAATCAAGTCGTTTCTATACCAACACGGAAAATACTGAATTTTATAGTTTTTGTATACAATCCATGATTTTAGAGTATAATTTAATCTATCTTTGCCATTGGCATTCGTTGTAATCACATCGACAGAGATATTCAATTTGCTAATTTCTTGTACCAGTTCGATAATGACTTTTCCCGGTCCCCCATAATGAGTACCCAAATAGGGAGTAATCCATAAAATTTTCATTTTTTTTAAGTTTTTATAAATTCCTCTCAGCATGATTAATTATCTCAAACCTTTGTTTTAAGCTTTTAAATATAATTGGTTTTACTAATCGGGCTATTCTTTGAAAAACCTAGAAATCTGCAAAATTACAGCTACTTTCCCTTGAACTTTAATGCAGTTTCAATTGCCTTGAATAGACCTTCAGCAAAATGCTGGGGGCTATAATTCGCAACAATAGTTTGGCTAAATTTCCCCATTTTAATACGCGCATCTGAGGTTTGCTGATGCATGACTAATAAGGTATCAGTCATATTTTCTCTACTTTCTGGATTGAATAATAAGCCATTGTGACCATGACGAACAAGTTCATGACAAGCTCCCACCGTATGACTACATACTATTGGCAACCCAGCCGCACAAGCTTCATTCACAACTAATCCCCACGGTTCTTGTATCGCAGGATGCACAAAAGCTTGAGCTAAACCATACCAATCGGGGATTGCATGGTAACGAATAAATCCAGGGAGATGAACACAACTATTTAGTTGTTTTTCACTAATGAAATTGCGAATAGCTCTTTCTTTCTGCCCACTACCGCAAACAACAATATTCCAGGCTTGATTTTCTCCAATTTTTTGCCGATAATCCAAAAACGCTTCTAAAAGATGAAAAACATTTTTGCGTTTAATCAATCGAGTGACAACCAAAAAATAATGTTTTTGGGGTATATTGGGCTGGCGTTGCCTTGCCGCCAGCGGATTTTTTCGTGCCACCTCAGCACCTAAATTAAAATGTTGATTGTCAACAGCATTGTAGCCTAGAAAAATTCGCTCTTGAGGGAAACCTAACTTGATGAGGTAATCTCGATGGAGTTGACCTCCGACTAAGGCGGCTGTATAGTTTCTCACATAAAGCCATGATTTTACCTGTTCTTTCCACCATTGTCGTTTTTCATCATCCCATTTACTTTCACTCATTAAAATTGCTGGAACTCGGTGTCGCTTACTCCAAGCCAGTGCAGCTTGAGATACAGGAAAACCCCATCCAGGAATCGCCAGAATATCAGGTTTTAGAGCATCGAGGCAAGAAGGGATTAAAGAGGCTGCCACTTTAGACCAGGGACTGCGATCAATAGTAGAGGGAGTAGTTTCTATAGGCAATAATGTTTTGAGTATAAATTGAATTTCACGCTCTATATTACCCCATGGATGTTCTTGGGTGTTATCTGTAACTTGGACAGCAGTCAAACACCAACCTTTTTGCTCACATGCAACAAATGCCGCATTGAGCCGAGCCGCATGATAGCCTCCAATATTATAGAAAATTACCACAATATGCATATTTGAAGCCATAGTCAATGCTGAATTTGTTCAATCAAATATAAAAATTATCACGGGGGTGAAGTACACCCAAATGGAGAGACGCAAGGCTTGCACCCTCATTAATTTACCGCATCAAATTAGGAATAGCTATATTTCTTCATAAGTCGGATCATACTCCTGAATATAATAGGAAGGTTTTAATCTAAAATCTTCCCATTTAAACCACAGCAATAAAAAGCAGGGCCAAAAAGCCATACCAATCCACGCATAGATACCCGCCAAGTCGCCGCCGCGCAAGAGTGGGATTAAACAGGCACAAAGGATGGCACGAATCAGCGTACTGGCAAAGGGTTTCAGCTTAATCGTGTAACGAATGATCGTCGCCAAAATTACTCCATAAAGTGAAGAACCTAAGACAATACCAATGATGCCAGCCTCAGCGTAAAATGAGCCAAATAGAGTCGGTGAAATTCCTAACGTGAAACCCGTATTGGCAGTAATCAGACCCAATTGATTCATGTAGCCTCCCACAGGTTTTTCGGGCCACAATCCTCTGGGGATGGGACGAAGCAGAACCTCTATATGCTCCATACCCCAGCGAAAGTCTAGCCTTTGGGGATAAACGTCTTGGAGCAGCACAAAACCATCGAGCATATTTGCATCTTCTGCACTAGACGCACGTTCCCAAGCGGCTTGATTCAAAACAGCAGGATTTAAGTTGGGGTTACGGAGAGAACCCGCTACAGCAAACATGCCGATAGCCACTATCGCGATAGTGGAGAGAATCAGGAGGCGAGTTTTTGGTCGATAGGAAGAGGCAAGAATGATTCCACTAGCACTGAGCCACCCTAAAAACTGGAATCGTCCACTACTACTGAAGGTTAAATTTGCCAAACTCAGCAGAATGGCAATGGCACTAATTTTACTGATAAATTTAGAAAATCCGCCAAACTTCCAAACACAAATGATTAGGGTAGCTACCCCCACAAGAACAAAGGGAAATAAATATAAGTAGCTACTAATTTGAAAAGCCAGAGAACGTCCGCCTGTGACTTGAGCAATAACGTTAGAGCGAGTGATACCGACCAAGGGTAAGCAAAATAAACCCAAAAGCAGAACTTTAGGACGTAGCCATCGTAATAATAAAGGATCTGCCTGGGGGATAGCGATCGGTAAAACTTGCTGTTGTCGCAGCATATAGGTTGCTAATAGACAGATTTGACCCAATGCTATGTAACTTAGAGCAACAAGAGCTTCCTCCTTGATAATGGGAGTAAAGCCAAAATTGCCCAGATTTACCCAACGACCTATACCGTTAGTGACAACCCAGTATCGGTAGGATGCCACGTAAAATAGAAAGGTACTAATGAGTAATGGGATTTCATCATTGCGCCGCAGTAACCATATCCCACTGATAACTAGCAGTACGAGTTGAGTGAAAACTAGTTCTGGATATTCAAATAAGGGCATGAGATAGAGATTGGAGATTGTAATGTAATCGCGACAGGCTAAAACTAGACATATCCGTAGCTGCTTCGGCAAAGGTTTGGAACTGCCTAGGATTATTTAAGCAGAATTCGAGAGCGAGAGCGATCGCTTCCCCGGTGACTTCTGGTAAGATTAGCCCATTGACTCGATCTTTCACAACGTCACCACAAAATCTGGACGCTATTATCGGCAGCTTCCACGCTTGTGCTTCTAGTTGAACCACGCCAAAACCATCGGAAATGGTCGGAAATAGCAAAACGTCAGCGAGTTGATAGTACTGGGCTGTTTGACGGCGAGGGATAGCACCAATCCACTGGATCTGCCCGTACATTTTAGCTTGCCTAGCAATGCCGAGAGAACCAACTAGCCAGAATTCTATCGGTTGATGATGTAGGAGTTCAGCCGCTTCTAAAATTGCACCAATACCCTTACGCAAGATGACTTGACCCAGAAACAGCACACGCAGGGGACGTTCAGTAGAAAAAGCTGAGGGGTAGGTTCGCCCAAAGTTGCTTGCTGTCTCAGAGGGGTTGTAGGCAAGGGGAATAATGTCTATCTTATTGGCAGGAAGACCGACTTGTTGCAAGGCTTGGCTTGACCAAGGGGAATTAACGACAATTCGGTCAGCTAGCAAACATTCTTCTTGCCAGTTCATCCAGTATTGAGGTGGTGCGGGTTGCCAAGTAGACTGGTAGTCCGGATGTCTAATATGTTCCTGTCGAACTAATGTTTCCTCGACAAGTCCTGGATCGATTTGACCTAGGATAGTGATCCAACCCTGGGTTTTGGCATAGCGGAACAGTTCTAAAGCAGCATAACTATAGGCAAAGAGGATAGGACGAGTGTTAAGTTTTGGCGTGATGGTTTCCAGTAACTCAACGGCTCGTTGTTGGAACCATTGATTACGGGCGATAATGCGTTCCCATCCTGAAGTTCTAGACGTTCGTTGCGCCAGTTCAAAGCGGATCAAAGAATTAGTGAAGGCGTGGACGGAGGCTTGGGCTAAGTCAGGGTGAAAGCGATCGCGTAAATTAGTTAATAAAGGTGTAGGTAGCAAGTTGAGTGGAGACTGAGGTAAGACCCAAGCATCGGTAATCAAGTGGGTAAGTTTTCCATGTTGGTGTAAAGCTCGTGGGATAGCATAATGTTCACGGGCACCCAGTTGACAGCAAATCCATGGTGGCACTTTATCAGACATTCGCTTTATTCCGGTCGAGTGGTAACCCATGATGTTTTGACGGTGCGTGATTCTGAACCTAGCAGCCAATGGGGTTGGAGTAGACGGATATCTACTGCTCTTTTAGCGTTAGTAAAGAAACCCAACACTGGATCGAGTAGATGGTCGCCATGAACTTCCACAACCCAGTGATGGGGTTTGTGAAGTAAGCCAGTTGCCCCTTCTAGCACATCAACTTCAGAACCTTCCACATCTACTTTGATTAATAATGGTTTTCCATGCAGTGATGGACGTTCCTCATAAGCCTTGTCTAATGTGATCGTCGATTCGGTGGAGATAGAACCCACAAACAGAGAGATGAATTCAAAACTGATACCAGTATAGTCAGACCAAGTAGCAGGAATTGATAAGACAGCTTGTTCACCTAATCCAGGCTCAAAGGCAATAATGTGTCCCAATTTATGGTATCGTTTGATCGCTTTTGCACACCCATAGGTAAAATAGCCATCGTTAGCACCAACATCGAACATAACCTCAATATCAGGAAGAATTTGGTTAAGCCAAGGGTTCAATATATGTTCGTAAATGCCAAGGATCTTTCGCTTGGAACAGGCGGGGTTCAGGATAAGGCGAGCCCCTCGAAAGGGACCGGCTAATATCCTCAAAGGAATTTGTTTGGGTCTGGAATAAGGCAAAAGATACACTGTTATGTTCCTAATCAATTCAGTTTATTAAAGTAACCAAGGTTTATAGTTTAATGTGTAATGCAAGTCGTGTGTTCGCTTCTTGATAAAGCGAGCTGGGTTACCTGCAACAATAGTATAGGATTCTACATCTTTTGTGACTACTGAACCGGCACCAACAACGGCTCCCTCACCAATAGTGACTCCTGGTAAGATAATCGCTCGGTAAGCAATCCAGACGCGATCGCCGATGATTACATCTCCACCGCGATCGGCAAATTCAGGAGATTGGGGCTCATGTCCAAGGGTGAGAATTGTTGCTTGCGGACCGATCGAGACATCCGAGCCAGTTATAATCTGGTAAGAACGACCATCTAAAAGACAACCAAAATTAATAACATTACGCTCTCCTAAATAAATTTTTCGTCCATTGAGAAACTTGCATCCCATCTGCACTGAGGTTCCTTGCCCAACTTTTGCTAGATATGCTTTCAGACATAGCATTCGCACTGTACGAGATGGAATTTGTGTGACTAGCCTATAAAAATAACTGGCAGTGCTACCTGCTATCACTCTAATATTCACATTTTTTGCTTCCCGTTATGAGACCTGTGCTTGTTGTTTATCTATTAATTTTTGTCTAACTATTTTAGCATTGCATTCCCAAGAGTTTTCTTCTAAATACTTATACCACTGTGGATTAAGGGGAGTTGCCAAATAAATTCTTATGCCTTCTACTAAAGACTCTAAAGAATCAGGGTTAACCCAAATCCCTAGCTGATATTTATGAACAACAGAACGCAAAGCGCTCTCACCACCAGAAGCCAAACAGGGTTTGTGATAATTCACAGCTATGTTTAAAACACCACTCGCTGAATGGAATGTTTTACTATAGGTAATAACGATAAGATCAGCAGCAGTAAAGAGATTGGCAACTTCCCAGTCGGGAATGAAATGTATTAGCCATCGACAGCGATCACTAACTCTCAAGCGCTCCGCCAAATTTTGGTAAGACGAAGCCAGTTTTTGGGTGGAAGATTGCTCTTTTCCGGCAACAATTAAATAAACTTCTGGAACCTGAGCCATTGCCTGAATGACCAAATTTAGATTCTTGTTATCTCGAATGTGACCGAAAGCAAGCATGACTTTTGATTGACGAGGTAATCCAACTCGGTTTCGTATTTCTTCTTTTGATGCGGTAGGTTGAGTAAAATAATAAGAACCATGAGGAATTTCCGTTGTTCGCAAATTAGGCATTGGTTTAACGGTATCGAGTTTAATCGATTTGTGAACGAAAGCCTCGTGCAAGAAGGAGTATCCACAGGCAATCGACCAGCGATGCCACCACAAAGGACCGAGAACAAAATCACGAATGGGATCGTGGACAACTGCACCAAACCTAACGTTCTGTTTTGAGAGTCGTCGTAAGCGGTAAGACCACAACGGAGCTAAATATTCCGCATAAGAGCCAAATAATACAGCACCAACGTTGTTTTCTTCGATATAACAAGCCAACTTTTTTATATTAGACAGGGTCACTCTAGTATAATGAATTGCCTTGAAAAGTTTATTGGTCATAAAAGGTTCAGTCTTCATTTCCTCCAGTATTGGAAGAACCCGATAGTTTTCTCCTCTATTGGTTGGGTAAGCTGGGGTCGTTAATAGTGTCACCTCAACTCCCACTTTGACTAGGGCATTTGCTTGTTCATGGGCGTAATCAGCAATACCACCATAA
>JGI12109J20283_10828058_pt1 | contig 10670 bp, 9 predicted proteins | sample ElkSlonscriptome_12_FD_20283 | JGI IMG/M metagenome (IMG submission 20283) | reverse complement strand
ACCGCCGTGCATGTCGGTATCGAACCTGCAGGGCCGGTTCCCGAAGACGATCGCTGACTACGATTCAGCCATCAACAGGGTCGCCCAAAGGCTGGGGAATCGGGGCGTCAGCGCATTGGAACGCCTCGCCACCGCGGTTTACGTAACGCGCCGTCATGCTGACCTGTCGTTGACGGAGCGGGCGGCCCAGTTGTGCAAATTGAAGCCGCATATCTCCAAGGATGACGCCTTAGGCGCGGTACGTGAGGCGGATGAAGTGCTCGATGAGGTCGCGCGGAGCGCCGCCTGACCCGACTTGCACCCGTTGGATATTCGGACAGGGGCGTTTAGGCGTCTTCCAGCGGGCCGGTGCTGCAGACGCTGTTGGTTCGGTTCTTCTAGCTGACGGCAACGGGCCCAGCTCGCCGCGGCCGGCGGCAGCACTGGCGTGCGGGCTGTGCAATGAGCCCGCCGGCCTGCGAGATCACTCGCCGTCTTCGAACTCGGCTGACGAGAACTTGAGGACGTTGCAGTTCTCGCGTACTGCCCGCTGGATGTTGTCTTCGAAGCCGGTGGAATCCTCGGCCTGGATTTCGACCGAGATGGTCACCACTGCGCTCGGCTTGGTTGTGAAGTGCTGTACGACCTCGTCAACGATTTGAGCGAAGTCGAACTTCGCTTTGACCGGATCGAGACGCACGGTGGCGTAGAAATGCGTTGGTGCCTTCTGCGGGGTGCCTCCACCGCCAGGGCCTGCGCCGTGTCCTGTGCCCGTTCCGGTTCCTGTCCCGGTTCCTTTCCCGGTGCCTGTGCCGATTGCCGTGCCGGTGCCGGTTCCCGCACCGGCTCCGGCGTCCTCTGGCGGTGTGTAGGCTCGCGCCGCTTCACGCTCGATCAGCGTGGCGTCGCCGTCCAGCACCGGGCTGGCTGGTCGCCCGAAGGCGAAGCCGAGGTACCTCTGCCCCGCCGTGCCGCTAGCGAAGCCGAAGAAGTCTTCGGTTTCGATGCCGGCGCGGATCGCATCCTGGAAGACCTGGCTGTTGCTTAGCCGCGGCAGGTACAGGTAATGACAGGTGTCCTGCCAGACCTTGCGAGAGCAGCCAGCGGAAGGTGTCGCGCACGGCGCGCCGCAATCCCTTGTCGGACTCCTCGCGCTCGTCCTTGGCCTGCCTCGTCTGGAGCTGATCCAGGTTGAGGCGCATGCCTTCCACGTCGGTGACGATGGAGGCCCATGCCAAATAGGTTCGTGTCTGGTCCTTGAGCTGCTCCAAGGAATCGGCATCGGGGGCGAGGAAGAGCACGCGGTTCTGTTTCTGCCGCGGCTGCTCGCCACGCTGGGTCAGGACGGACTTGGCCGCTTGTTCGGCCGGATTGTCCTTGCCCTTGCGGTACGGCGCCGCCGGCGCCAGCACCAGCACCACCAGGCGTGGACCCTTGCCGTAGTCGTCCGGCACATCCGCCGAGGCGGCGAAGACGTGGATGCCGTCGAAGACATGCTCCTTGCCGAAGACACGCTGGACGCGCTCGCGCAGCAACGGCTCGATGTCCTCGTTCATCGCGAACCGTTGACGCCGCGACTCCATTTCTCGGCGCAGATTGGGTCGCGTGTCGAACCAGAACCGGTCGCGAGAACTCGCCGTCGATGTCCTGGTCGATGACCGGATCCCAGCCCTGAGGGAGGTAGTCGAGGCACTTGTTGCGCACACCGGTATCGTGCAGCGGCAGTGCGCCGGGCAGGATCATGCCGTCGGCGTTGCCGTCCTTCCACAGCCGGTGAACCACCTGGGCCAGCAGCTGCAGCACGCCACGGGTGCGCTGGAAGTTGCTGAGCGTGGACCAGTCCTCGTAGAGCCGGTCGAAGATCTCCGGGTGGATCGGGTACGCCTGCTGCATGCGCTCGAGGTAGTAGTTCTCCTGGGTCTCCGGCGGCAGTTCGCCGCCGTTGGCGCGGTACAGCTCGGCGAAGTCGCGGCAGGCGTCTTCCATCGCCAGGTGGTCGTCGATGCGCTCAAACAGCCGCCGGCGCACGATGCTGAAGGCCTCATCTTTGGTCGCGGGCTTCCAGATCGCGTGCAGGCGGCGGAAATAACCTTCGAGCTGGGCCAGCACCACCTGACCGCGTCCCTCTCCGGCGTTGTGGGAATCTGGCAACGAGGCCAGCAGGATCGCCCGCGGCACCGACTTGATACCTTCGGTTAGCGCCTGGATGAAGGTCATGTTGGTCTCGAAGGTGCCGGCGGGATAGAGTTGTCCCGGCTGGAACTGGCGGTAGAAGGCAACCAGCTCATCCATCAGGATCACGCAGGGGCTGAAGGCCGTGAGCAGCGCGATAAGCTGGTCCTTGTCGGGCGACGTGGCGCTCTCGTCCGCGGTTTGCACCATGGCATAGCCGTCGGCCCCGCCGAGCTGCCAAGCGAGCTCGCCCCAGAAGGTGCGTGCCTGGATGTCGCCGTGCGCCTTGGGTGTGGTCGGGGACAGATTGATGCCGTCCAGCACCACCACCCGCGCGCGGCAGCGCGGTGACACCGACCGTATCCAATAGGGTCGGCACACCGGCCAGCTCGGCCGTGGCGTGCTCCGCCTGAGCCAGGTGGCGCACGGCGATCAGCGTATGGGTCTTGCCGCCGCCGAACGCGGTCTGCAGCTGTATCACCGGGTCGCCACCGAGGCCCGCCAGGCGCCGGATGACCTTGTCCAGCAGCAGGGCCATGCCCTCAGTGATAAAGGTCCGGGCGAAGAACTGGCGGGCGTCCTGGTACTCGGGGGGCGTCTTGCCCTGCTGCACCTGGGAGATGTCCGCCGCGAACTCGGACTGCTGGAAGGTGCCTTTCAGCACATCCTGGTGGGGGATGGCAATGTCGCGCCAAGGTTTGATCACCGGGCTGCTCCTTCGATCTCTACGACGGACCAATGGGTTCGCGAGTTTAGGATGTCCATGCCGCCGGCAAGTGGATGAGGGTCGATTGCTCGCATTGCCTGTTTGAGCTTCTGCTTGAGCCCGGTCGCATGTGTAACGGCTGGTTTCAGTCTGCTGGGTTTCGCTGGCTGCTCTAGGTGGAGGACGACCCGCAGTCGGTACTGCCGAAGTGCGCGTTGTGCGAACTTTTGGTCATCATCACCGGCGAGTGACGCCATCGCGTGTATACAGGCCAAGGAATCTCGCACCTTCTGGGCGATCTCCAGCGGTAGCTCTGACGATTTGCGCCGTGGCTGAACGCGATAGTCCTTCACTTCGATGAGCCACAGTTCGGCCCGCTTGGGGTCGTATGCGACGAGATCGACCGACTTTGAACCCTCGCCACCCGCCGGTTTTGCGAAGGACTGAAATCGATTTTGAAAGAATGAGGTCTCATCGAGCTTGCAAACGCGCCAATGATCAGGAAATTGGAAGCGCAGCGATCCTTCATTGAACACTTGCGTCATGGGTACTCAGGGCAGCTCCAGGTACCGGTCGGACTGGTCCAGATCTGCATCCAAGGCGGCGATGGGGTCGACGTCTTCCGGACGTTCGCCGGCGCAGAAATGGACTTCTTCGTCGCCCGGTGCGAGCGCGATGAACCGGGTAGGAACGCGTTTGAATTCAACCGTCGCCATGCCGATCTCGATCTCGCGCAGCAGAAACAGACTGTGTGTCGTGATCACGACCTGGACGCCCTGTTTGGCGAGGGCCAGCAGCGTGGTCGCCACATGCCGGATCAACCGCGGATTCAGGTTGGTCTCGGGCTCATCCCAGAAGAGCGTGGCCTTGTCGCGGAGCCAGCCGTTGATCAGCAGATAGGCAAGCATCGCGATCTTACGGATCCCCTCAGCGACCAAGGCCATTTCCAAACGGCCCGCGCCCGGCGTATCCGGCTTGAGGTAAAAGCGTCCGTTTTCTACGGTTACCTTGCCGTCCATCAGGTCTTCCAATCGGCCGATCAGGGTTGCGACCTTATCCGGCCGTTTACCGCGAAGCGGCAAATCCTCGAGCGCCAAGGCCAGATCGTAATAGGTTTCGTCGAACTCGAGTTCGCGGCTGCGATAGGCCGCGGCGAAGCCCGGAAAGACCGAGACCATCTCTCGGGTCGGCAGAAACACCGGGCCTGCAGGCGGGAACCCTGCGGGCATGGACTCCAAGCGGACTTCCGTTTTGCTGTTGGTGGCGAAGGAGAAGGCGATGCGGCACTGGCTACCGTCAGACGGCAGCGTCGCGGCCACGGTACAGCGGTTTCGCCCCTGTTTTCTGGAAACCAAGCGGCCAAGGCTCTCCGGCCGGAACACGGACACAAGCTTGTCGGCCAGCTGACGCCCCATTTCGTCCTTGGTCTGGCGTTGCGCCTTGCCGAAGGCGTGCGCCACATGTGTCACGACGTAACCGAGCTTCAGCAGGTGGCTCTTGCCCGTGCCGTTCTCGCCGATCACGACGTTCAGCCCTGGCGAGAACTCGATGCTGTCGTCGGCGAAGACGGTAAAGTTGGCCAGATTCAGCTCTGTCAGCATGACGCCCTCACAAGTCCAGACTCTGTTGGGTGCCGATATGGCCGATCTCGTGCGAGGCCTCGACGATGCCATGCCAGGCGCCGATCAGCTCGTTGTAGGCGCGGGCGTCTTCGGCCCACTTCTTGCGCTCACATAGGGTGTAAAGACGGTATGTCAGCTGGCGGATCGCCTCGCCGCGCTCGGGCATCCGCGCCAACAGTCGGCCGGCCTCGAACTCGCCCTGTTGGTTCAGGGCGCGGATGAGCTGATGGCAGGCCTCCCAGACCGGGGTGCGGTTGTCCTCAATGGGGTCCCAGTCGCTGGCGTACTCCTCCCATCTGAACAAACGCACCTTGCCGGCGCCCGATTCCACGACGCCACTCTCGGCGACACCGGCCACCGAGGTGCCCTTGGCGCGGGCCAGCACGTCGGCCTCGCCGAACTTGCCGGCGCCCCAGCCGTGCTGATCGAACCAGGCCGAGCAGAACTGGGTGTCGGCATCGAAGCCGCTGCCCGAAGGGTTCAGGAAGTCGTCGACCTCCTTGTTGATCATGACCAGGGCGTTGTGGACCGACATCGGCGTGCCATCGGCCTCGAGCACGGCGGCATACCGGGAGAAGATGGCCATGCCGGGACCGATGGCGGACTGGGACAGGTCCACCGGCGCGATGGGCGTCACGCCCAGCTTGCTGCCGATCATCGTCTCCAGCGCCTCCAGCGGAATCGCCCCGCCACCGGCGAAGGGATCATGGAAGGCCGGCAGTGTGTCCGGGTCGAAGCCGGGCTTGCCGTCGTTCAGCAGACAGGTCTCGCGCCAGCTCTTGCGGATCGCCGCGCGGGCACGCTCCAGGACCTCTTCGTTGTTGGTGTTCTCCCACTTCACCAGGTCGCGGATGATGTTGAACAGCGCCTCGCGCTCGGTATCGGCCTGGGCCTTGGTCTTGCCCTTGTAGTAGCCGCGCTCGCCGCCGGGATCGTTGACCAGCTGCGCGAACAGCACCGCCCGCGCCGCCGCCAACGGCCGCCGCGCCCACCACAGGTGCAGCGTGGAGGGATGGCCATCGCGGATCGACTTCTCGCGGGCCGCGGCGGCGTTGATGTCATCGAGCGGCAGGGCGACCTCGATAAGCTTCTTAGGGGCTTTGATGCCGGTGGCCATGCGCTGCCTTTACTCGGCGTGATCGTCATCGGGCCGCAGGAAACCGGGCCACAGACGGTTGTTCTTGTCCAAGACCAAAAGCTTCTGCTCGCGCAGGCGCCTCAGATCGCGCTGCTTGGTCTTGTCGGTGCGCTGGGTGTAGAGCGCGAGGTACCAGGGCGCCCGCCTGAGCTCGGCGAGGGGCAATGCCCGTCCGGCGTCCAGCACCTGCGAGACGATGGCGTATTGGCGGGCGTTGATCTCCTTGGCGTCGTGGCGGCGCTTGAGCTCGTTCTCGAACAGCAGCAGGACCACCAGGTCGTTGACGCGGTCATGCAGGGCGTTGAGCGTGGACAGCATGCCGTCGAGGAAGAAGGCGACAAAGTCCGTGTTGGGATGTGGTCTGCCTCTGCCTGCCGCCTTGCGGCAGCTGTTGAACAGGGCGAAGTAGCGGTCGATCTGGCTCAAGTAGTAGCGGGCCTGCACGAAGGGGGCGTAACGCAAGCCCTCGTGCAGGAGCAGACTGGCCTCGATGACACGCCCGACGCGACCGTTGCCATCCCAGAAGGGGTGGATCAGCTCGTAGTAGTAATGCACCAGGGGCGCGCGGATCAGGACGGGCACCTGGAGGTCTTCCAATTCTCTGTGCCAGCCCAGCAGTGTATCCAGTAAGAGGCGGATGTCGGCGCCGAACTGCGGCGGTTTGTAGCGTCCGCCGTGGGCCTGGTCGCCGACATAGGTCGGCGTGGCCTTCGGGTTGTCGCGGAACACGCCCGGGCGGTTGCGCTCGTGCGGGATGTCCCGTGTGATGGCCTCATGCAGCGCCTGGATGAAGGGCCTATCGAGGCGCCACTCCGGCCGGCTAGCGGCCTCCCGAGCCAGGTCGTAAGCGGCCTTGATATTGAGCGCGCGGCGTTGCTCGATGTCCTGCACGCTGGCGGGGTCGAGGTCCAGCGCAAGCTGCGTCTCTTCCTCCGAGAGTGCGCCGCCCTCGATGCTGTTGGTACCGAACACGCTTGAGGCAACGACCTCCTTTTCCAGGCGGTCGGCCACCTGGGCGAGGGGCGAGGCGTGGAACCGATCGTGCGCGTCGCTGACGCGCAGAAAGGGCGTTTCGACCAGCGCGGCATCGACCCCGACGCGGAAGGTGAAGGGGCCGAAACGGGCGGTATCGACCACCGCCAAATGCTCGGGGAGCTCAAACGGCATGCGCAACTTTGTCCAGAAAAATGTCCAGCATGTATTGTTCACATCTGCTTGAAATAGCATGAATAGTCTTACGCGCGCAAGCAACTCTGTCTAGGAAAATGTCCCGCCCTCAGCAGGTTGCCTGCGGGGTCTCGGCCAGGGAAAGCAGCTCGCCGAGGTTGTAGTTGCTGCTCGCGATACCGAAGTCCGGCTCGCGCTGGAAGGGCTTACGGATGTAGAAGGGGCCTTCGTAGTTGTCGCCATCCACCAGGACGATGGCGAGAATGAACTTTTCCGCTTGATTGAGCCCGTAGAGGATCTCGTTGCGGCTCAGGGTAACGGTTTCCGCCCCCTTGGCGCGGCCCTTGACCTCGATGTGACGGTCCGCCGGCATCTTGCCATCCTGCACTGGCGGGCGCGCGGTGATGTCCCAGCCGCACTTGTCTGCTGACACATCGATGGTGCGGTGGCCGAGCGCCTGCTCCGCTTCGGTCACCGCCTGCATCGCGATGCGCTCGACACGAGCACGGGCCTCGGCATCCGCGCTCAGAGTCGCCAGGCCCCGGCGCTCGTCGAGCAGCCCCAGGGGGATGACCAAGGCACCGCCAATGACCACGGGTGTCGCGGAGACCACATGGCGCTGCTCGGTGAGCTCCTTCTTGCGCTGCTCCAGCCGGGCGGTCAGCTCCTCGACGCGGCGCTTGGCCATTTCCGGCTGCACCTTGGGCTGCTTGCCAGCGGCGATGTCCTCACTCAGCTTGATCCAGCGATCGGACCAGTAGTTGATCTCCTTGACCAGGCGCTCGTTGACGGCGGCGAGGATCTTGTCGGTCTGGCGCTCACGGCGCGCCTTGACCTCCTGGTAATGCTCGGGCACGAGCTGGCTGCCGGCATGGGCCAAGGCGATCTGCTCCAGGCCCTCGTTGATCCAGACCGCTTCCAGTACGTCCCTGACCGGCACCAGATCGGTCTCGGCCAGCGGCTCGAGGTCCAGGTGTGGTGCCCAGCCGGCGAAGAAGGCGCGGATGAAGTAAGGCTGGAGCTTGCGTGCTTCGGCCTTGTCCATCTCCTCCTTGACCGCGTAGAGGTCTTCGAGGCGCATGTGCTGCTCGACCAGCGCATTGCGGCGCATGAGCGCTTGCAGGTGGTCGGTGTCGAGGGCCCCTGCGATGACCCGATTGAGCTTGGCCTGGATCTCCCGGCGCTCGCCGTAGCGGATCGCCTCGATCAGCAGGTCTTTGAGCGAGATGTTGTCGAAGGCCTCACCGAGGATGTCGAACACGCGGCCACCGAGGGCGAGCCGCTCGACCTCCAGCTTATCGAACAGGCGCTGGAAGACATCGCCCTCACGGGTCTGGTTGGCGACCATATTCCACAGGTGACAGACCTCCTCCTGGCCGATGCGGTGGATCCGTCCGAAGCGTTGCTCCAGGCGGTTGGGGTTCCATGGCAGGTCGTAGTTGACCATGAGGTTGGCGTTCTGCAGGTTGACGCCTTCGCCGGCGGCGTCGGTGGCGACCAGGATCAGCACGGCGGGATCGAAGCGGAACGCCTCCTGGATCTTGCGCCGGTCGTCGCGGTTGACACCGCCGTGGATGCTGACCACGGTCTCCGGCTGGCCGAGCAGGTTGCCAATGCGGGCGATCAGGTAGTTCAGGGTGTCGCGGTGTTCGGTGAAGATGATGAGCTTGCGGCGGGTGCCTTGGGGCGTGCGCATGTGCGCGTTGTCCTGCAGCAGGTGGGAGAGCTCGTCCCACTTGCGGTCCTGGCCCGAGTGGACGACGCGGCGAGCCTGGTCTTCGAGTGCCGCGAGGATCTGGATCTCGGCCTCCAGCTCCCGGATGGTCTTCGCGGCAGTGGCCTGGTCCACGAGGTCGTCGACCCATTGCTCGTATTCGCCGCCGGCTAGCTCGTCCTGTGCCTCGTCGATGTCTTCCGGGACGTCGTCGAGACGGTAGGCCCCCAGCGTCTCGGCCACCTGGTGGCCGCGCTGGGCGAGCTTCTCCTCTTTGAGGCGCGCCTCCAGCTTCTTGCGCCGGCGCTTGAGGGATTGGTAGATGGCCTCGGGGCTGGAGGCGAGGCGCCGCTGGAGCTGGGTTAGGGCGAAGCCGACGGTCCCGCGGCGCTTGCCGTCCAACTCGGCAGCACGGTTGAACTCGTTGCGCACATAGTCGGTCACGGCGGCGTAGAGGGCCGATTCCATCGGCGAGAGGTCGTAGTTAGCGGTGTAGGCACGGCGCTCCGGGAACAGCCGCGTGCCGTCGAATTTGAGGAGTTCTTCCTTGACCATGCGCCGCATCATGTCGGAGACATCGACCTTGTGCGCGCCTTCGCGGAACTTGCCGTAGAAGCGGTCGGCATCCAGAAGGGAGAGCCAGATCTGGAAGTCCTCTTCCTTGCCGTTATGCGGCGTGGCGGTCATCAGCAGGAAGTGGCGCGTGATGCCACCGAGGAGCTCGCCCAGCAGGAAGCGTTTGGTCTTGTTGACCTTGCTGCCAAAGAAGCTGGCCGAGAGTTTGTGCGCCTCGTCAACGACGATTAGGTCCCAGTCGCTGTTTTCGAGCTTGGCTTGAAGGTCGTCATTGCGCGCCAGCTGGTCCAGGCGCGCGATCAGGAGGTCGTTCTCGTCGAAGGCATTGATGCGGGCCGCCTGGTCGAGCGCGGCGGTGAACAGCGTGAACTGGACGCCGAACTTCTCCCACAGCTCGTCCTGCCACTGCTCGACCAGGCTGCCAGGGGCCACGATGAGCACGCGCTTGGCGTCGGCGCGCATCAATAGCTCCCGGATCAGGAGCCCTGCCATGATGGTCTTGCCAGCACCGGGGTCGTCGGCGAGCACGAAGCGCAACGGCTGGCGCGGCAGCATGGCCTCGTGGACGGCGGTGATCTGGTGCGGCAGCGGCTGCACGTTCGACGTGTGTACCGCCATCATCGGGTCGAAGAGATGGGCGAGGCGAATGCGATAGGCTTCCAGCCCGAGCTTGAAACCCTCCGCTGGGGCATCGAAGGCCCAGGCGCGGCCCGCGTCGGCGAGACTGAGGCGCGCCTCATCGGTGCGGAACAGCATCTGCTCGGCCAGCTTGCCGTCCGCCCCTTTGTAGTACACGGTCACGGCATCGCTGCCGACCGGCTCGACGCTGACCACGCGGACGATGCCGTTGGGGTCGAGGCCCGCGAGTTGTGCGCCCTTCTTGATCTCTTCCAATCTGAGCAGGAGGGATGGGTCCCTGTCGGATAGGCGGCCTTGGGGAGGAGTCGCGATGCGATGATACCTGCGCAAACCCTGACTATGCAGTGCAGTGCCCAGGAGTGTGAGGGGCGTCTGCAACCGGCGGTAGAATCCGGCCAGGAGCGGAAACGGGCGTTCCCTCGGTCAGAGTGCGCAGTCACCCGAACAGCGGACGCTCACCCAATTAGGAGTTCGATACCTTATCGGCGGGAAACGCCAACGTCGTGCAGACGCGGGCCTTCTTCGAGCGTCTCGAGGTCTTCAGCTAGGCCGTTTTTTGGCCGAGAAAAGGCGCATACTGGGCTACCTCGTGTTGCAGCCCAGATTCTTTCACCGCCAGGCTCTCAGATTGTTTTGCGGCGTGGGGGCGGCGATCTGCCGCGCTGATCGCTCCGGTGGTGGAGTGTTGGCGGATGGAATAGCCCGGGCCGGAGCAGTGGGCTGATGGGGGCGTGTTGCGGAATTCGAGTCAGGAGGCGCAAATCCTCGAGCACCTCGTTGCGCAGGTGATGGGCCTCGTCGATGATCAGCACCGGGCGCTGCTTGGCCTCCAGGCTCAGGCGGGTGACCTCGGCGCGGAAGGCCGCCGCGCGGTTGCGCTCCACGGGCAGGCCCAGCTCCCAGGCGATGCTTTTATACATGTCCATCACGTTGCCGGTGGAGAGCGGGATGTAGAAG
>JGI12109J20283_10099002_pt1 | contig 10670 bp, 11 predicted proteins | sample ElkSlonscriptome_12_FD_20283 | JGI IMG/M metagenome (IMG submission 20283) | reverse complement strand
GGTGCCGGAGTTGCGGGCGCCGATGGAGAACTTCTGGCCCTCCAGGTTGGTGATGTCGTCGATGCTGCCAGTCTCCACATAATCGTTATGCACCACGAAGTGCTCCACGTTGGACCACAACATGGAGATAGAGCGCAGGTTCTCCTGCGGGCCGTCCGGCTCCAGCGGACCCTCGCCGGCACTGGCATAGGCGCCCCACAGGCCCTGGATGATGGCGAACTGGGCCTGGTCCTCGCGCATCAGCTTGATGTTCTCGCCGGAACCGGCGGAGCTGATGGCCGACACCGAGATGCCATCGGAGGGCTCAAGCTTTACCTTGATCAGGGTGGCCAGGGCCACGCCCACCGGATAATACGTGCCGCTGGTGGTGGCGGTGGAGAGGATATAGGATTCATCCTGGGCGGGGGCCTGGGTGCTGAGGCCCAGGGCCAGCGCGGCGCCAAGGACAATACGGGGCCAGCAAACACTCGAACTCATGGATACGCTCCTTTTGTGGTCGGTTTGGCAATTACGACCCTAAGAATAGGACAGCATCCGCCCACTTGCCCGACCCGGCGCAGCCCGGTGCCAGAGACTGTATACTTCGGGGCAGCGTCATCCACCCGCGAGCAGCCAGACCGAGGTAATCATGTCCGAGCAAAGCATCCAGAAAATCCTCTACGCCACCGATCTCGGTGAGCAAACCCGGCCGGCCTTCAGGATGGCTCTGAGTCTCGCCCAGCGCTACGGCGCCAAGCTGATCATTCTCCATTCCCTGGAAAGCCTCGGCGCCATCAATCATCTGTTCCACGCCTACGTCTCCACCGAGAACACCGAGAAATTCCGCAAAACCGCCCACGCCGAGATCACCGAGAAGATTCACCAGCGGGTGGCCACCTTCTGCCAGGAAATCATCGGTCACCCGGTGGAGGAATCCGAGTTCGTGGAGCGCATCGTGGTGCTGGAGGACAGCGCCGAGGTGGCGATCCTGCGCGAGGCCGAGCACGATGAGGTGGATATGATCGTGCTGGGCACCCGCACCCACTCGCGCCTCAGCGAGCTGGTGCTGGGCTCAACCGCCCACAAGGTGGTCCAGCTCGCCAAGGTGCCGGTGCTGGTGGTGCCCATTTGATGGACTGACCGGTCACGCCCTGGGATCGCCGAGTTGCACTCGGCCCTCTTCCGGCCCCCCGGCGTCGAGTATAACCCGGGGATCCCGGGGACACCTGGCTTGAACGGTGGATGTCACGCAATCCCGTTATGCGGCGCAGGGAGTGCCGGAGTTTCATGGGAGTTTCGGGCACTAGCTTCGCCCGGCACCCTGAATGTCCCACGGTTTACGGGCTTATTTGGTAAAGCAACTAATCCTGAACTAAGCTGAATGGGTCGGGCGGTACCCCCCGGAACTCCGCCAGGCAGGGCTGGGTGAGGCACCCGCAACCCCCCACCTTTCCTGGTACAAGGATCTTTAGATATGCGCCTAAAACTTCTGATCGGTCTCCTCGCAGGGGGCCTCTGCGCCCCCGCGCTTGCCTCACCCCCCCCCTCGGCAGAGCCCGAGGTCTTCATGGGAAACCCCCGGAGCCCCGCGGTGTTGAAATCCGGCATCCTGGGTTTAACCCCCAGTTTGCAGATTGATCTACCCGCCCCGGGGGAAGACGAACTGGCTGCCCTGGATCCCGATGCCGTACCCCCCATTTTCGGTATCGGCCGGGTCATCCCCGCTGACCAGCAGATGATTAACGGCCCCCAGCTCGCCTGGAGCCCCCTGTCCAGCGGCGGCCGGGTGGCGGTGTTCAGTGTCAGTTCCCCCGGTGCCCGCTCCCTACGCCTACAACTCGATCTGGCTGAGCTACCCCCCGGGATGGAGTTGCGTTTTTATGCCCCCTTTAGCTCCGCCGAGGTCACGGGCTCGCTGGTCACCGGTGAAGCCGGCGTGGGAGATGGTATCTGGTCCCCCACGGTGAGTGGCGATACCCTGGCGGTGGAAGTGTTCCTGCCCACGGCCCTGAGCCCGGCGATGGTCAGCATCCCCGTGACCCGTCTGTCGCATATGGCGGCCGATCCGTCTAAAGCCAGTGATTTTCACAAGGATCTCAACGACATCGGCGGCGCCCAGCCCTGCCATATCGATGTACAGTGCCGCACAGTGCCCGAGGCGGCCCGCAACAGCGTCGCCAAGATGGTGATCACCGACGCGGCTGGCGGCGCGGGCTTCTGCACCGGTACCCTGCTGGCGGACAATGACCCCAACACTCAGGTCCCGTATTTTCTGACCGCTCACCACTGTGGCGTGGGAGATCCAGCGGTGGCAGCGAATATCGCCTTCTTCTGGGGCTTCGAGACCGCCGCCTGCAATGGACCTGCCCCTGGCAACGTCATCCAGACCGGCGGTGGTGGTACCCCCCTGTCCTCCTCCCCATCGAGCCTGGGCAATGATCACGCCCTGCTACGCCTGAACCAGAACCCACCCAACGGCAGTACCCTGAGCGGCTGGGTCGCCAACCGCCCAGCGCCTAACAATGCGGTGGTCGGCATTCACCACCCCAACGGGGATCTGAAAAAGGTCAGCCAGGGGAGTGTCATAGGGTACGCCAGCATCACCCCGGGACCCAATGGCACGTATAGCTCGTACACGGACGGGGTCGGCCCCTACCTGAACGTGCAGTGGCAGGAAGGCATCACCGAGGGGGGCAGTAGTGGCTCGGCGATATGGCTGGGGAACAGCGAAAATCAGCCCAACGGTCCCTATGTGGTGGGCGCTCAACTGGGGGGCGGCTCCGCTTGCAATGACCCACAGGCAGACGACCAGTACGGCAGCTTTGATCTCACCTACAAGGCCACCCGCCTGTGGCTGGACGGCAGCAGCGACCACACCACCGTCTGGTATGATCCCAGTCGCAACGGCCAGGGCATTCAACTGCTGCAAAATGGCAATAGCCTGTGGGGGGCCTGGTATGTCTACAATGGCAACGGTCAGCCCATCTGGCGAGTCTTCCAGACCACGATCGACAATAACACCGCCACTGCACCGCTACTGCGCTTCAGCGGCGGCTCGGCCCCAGGCTCCCCGACCTGGACCAACCCCACCCCGGAGGAGGCCGGGCAAGCCACGGTGACTTTCAGCCCCACCTCCCCCACCGAAGTAACCTTCAGCTATAACCTGGACGGGGCTACCGATACCCTGAACCTTGTACCCTTCAGGGGCCTCGCCGCCGGGGGCTACACAGGCGTCTGGTTTGACCCCACCACCAACGGGCAGGGGGTGCAGTTGGTCCAGACCAGTTCAACCGTGTGGGGGGTTTGGTATAACTACGACGTCGCCGGTGTGGGTCGCTGGTATGTCTTCACGGGGGAAATCGATAACACCTTCCGTGTAACCACCAACCTGCTGAGCTTCACCGGCCCAGCCCTGGGCCAGCCCTGGAATGCAAATCAGGTACAGAACACGCCTGCCGGGCAGGTTAGCCTGATCACTAACCCCGCTAACCCCAGCCGTATCACCATGCAATACACCATCGGCAATGCGCAGGGCAGTATTACCCTGCAACCGTTCAATATCTGAGGGTAAAGTGGCGCCAATCTAACCGCGGGTTCAGCGGCGCGGCAACAGACGCCGCGCCAGCCCCCGGGGCAGACGCAGCCGCGATTCCCGGTGGAGGATGTAAAGCCCGCTGCCGACGATGATCGCGGTGCCCAGCCACACCCAGCGATCCGGCAACTCGCCCCACAGCAGATAGCCGTAGCCGGTGGCGAACAAGATGGCCAGATAATCCAGCGGCGCCACCACCGATGCCTCGCCGAAGCGAAACGCGTTGGTCATGCAGATCTGGCCGAGCCCGCCGACGATACCCGTGCCCGCGAAGATCCACCAGTCCACCCCATCGGGCATCACCCACAGCCACGGCATCAGCGCCCCGGTGAGCACCAGCGACACCATCAGGTAGTAGAACACGATGGCGGCGCTGGTCTCGGTGCGGGCCATCTGGCGGAGAAATATCTGCACCATGGCATACAGCGCGGTGCCCACCACCGCCACCCACGCCGCCTGATTGAAATCGCCCTGCCCCGGGCGCACGATCACCAGCACCCCGAGGAATCCCACCACCGTGCTGGTCCAGCGCCGGATACCCACCCGCTCGCCCAGCAACAGCACCGCCAGCAGGGTCACGAACAGCGGCGCGGCGAAGGCGATCGCCACCACGCTGGCCAGTGGCATCCGTGAGAAGGCATAAACCAGACAACCCAGCGCCGCCAGCCCCACCAGCGAGCGCAGCACATGGGTGCCGTAATGCTCGGTATACAGGGCCATGGGATTGCGCACCGTGAAGGCCAAATACAGGCCCAGCGGCAGCAGCGAGAAGACACTTCGCAGGAACACGATCTGGGGGATGGAATAGCCCGCGGTGAGCCACTTCATCATGGCGTCCATGGCCGACAGGAGCACCACCGCGGCGATCATGAACAGCGCCCCGCGGGTGTTGGGGTGGTGGCTGCTCGCCAGAGATGTCCGGGCGCTGGCCGGCAGGGCGGCGGGTTCAGGCGGTGTTGGCCCGGTCATCACGGCGTGTTCCAATGGCAGGCGGGGCGTTATTCTGACCCGGCGACGTGGCCGCTGGCAATCACAGCGGGAACGTCGACCTGTCCCGTACTGTCTGTTGAACCCTGAGTTTTATCACCCTATCACCACCAGCGCCGTTGATTACCCATGGAAAGTCCCTGCCGCAATATCTGTGAACTCGACCAACACGACGTCTGTACCGGCTGTGGCCGGACCCTCGACGAGATCGCCACCTGGGGTGCCCTCGGCGATGCCGAGCGGCGCGCCATCATGGCGCGCCTGGAGCGGGAATTTCCCGCCGACCCGGAACCGCCGGGGCGTGGGCAACAAACGTGAACATCCCACTGGCCTCGGGTCCCTCACCCACCGGCCCGGCATTGTTTCGTCTGGGCTTCCGGCCGTTTTTCCTCGGCGCCGGGCTGTTCGCGGTACTGGCGATGGGCCTGTGGAGCGGGGTCTATCTGGGGGGCTGGCAACTGGCGCTGGCCGGGATGCTGCCCATCACCTGGCACGCCCACGAGATGATTTACGGCTACACCATGGCGGTGATCGCCGGGTTTCTGCTCACCGCGGTGCGCAACTGGACCGACCGCGCCACCGCCAGTGGCGCCCGGCTGGCGTTGCTGGTGGCGCTGTGGGCGGCGGCGCGGGGGCTTGCGCTGTTCGAGGGCAGCGGCGCGGGCCGGATGATGGCACTGGCCGATCTGAGCTTTCAACTGGCGCTGCTGGTGGAGCTGGCGCGCCCCCTGGTGCAGGCCCGGCAGTGGCGCCAGAGCGGGGTCCTTGCCAAGGTGGCGCTGCTCGCCGTCACCAACGGGTTGTTCTATCTGGGCCTGCTCGGTTATCTGGACCGGGGCATCCACTGGGGGCTGTACGGTGGACTGTACCTGATCATCGGCCTGATCCTCACCATGGGCCGGCGGGTGATTCCGTTTTTCACCGAGCGCGGCGTGGATTATCCGGTGCGCCTGGTGAACCGACGCTGGGTGGATGTGGGCAGCCTGGTGGTATTTCTGGGCTTCGTGGTGCTGGATGTGTTCACCCCCTATCGGGTGGCGGCGGCCGGCTGCGCGCTGATCCTGCTGGCCCTGCACGGTCTGCGGCTGTGGGGCTGGTATACCCCGGGGATCTGGCGCAAGCCCCTGCTCTGGAGCCTGTACCTGGCCTATGGGTTTATCGTCGCTGGATTCCCGCTGTACGCGCTCGGCGTGTTCACCGGGGTGACGCCCTACCTGGCGGTGCACGCCTTCGCCCTGGGCGGCATCGGCCTGATCACCCTGGGAATGATGGCGCGGGTGGCGCTGGGGCACACCGGGCGTGATGTCCAGCATCCGCCCCGGGCGGTGGTGTGGCCCCTGGCGCTGCTCAGTGCCAGTGCACTGCTGCGGGTGTTCGCGCCGTTGCTGTTGCCGGGGCTCTACAGTCACTGGATCGTCGCCTCGCAACTGCTGTGGATCGCCGCCTTCGGGGTGTTCGTGGCACTATACTGGCCGATCCTCGGCCGACCCCGGGTGGACGGGCGGCCGGGATGATAGCCACTCGCCGGGAGGATGCACCGTCGTGTTGCCCGAGATCCGTTTCAGCTGGCGTCGGCTGCTGGGCGCTACCCTGCCCCTCGGCCTCGCCGCCCTGTTGTTGCTGGCCATGGCAGCGGACACCCTGCGAAGTGCCCGCGAGCAGGCCGACTGGCAACCCCTGGCGGCACGGGTGGAGGCCGCCGGGGCGCGGGTACGCTACCGCTACCGGGTCACCGGACAGGACTATCTCACCCCGCCCCGGGCGTTGATCTATCGCCCCGGCGATCGGCTCACCGTGTACGTGGACCCGAACCGGCCCAACCACTCGGTGGTGGTTCCCAGCCGGGCCGGCTTCGGGGTTTACCTGCTATTCGGCATCGGCCTCTGGCTGGCCCTGCTGGCCATGGGACTGGCCCTCAGCGAGGATGCCCATCTGCTCCTCCACCGCGACGGCTGGCGAGCGCTGCTGGATCGCCTGAGCGGCGCCGAGGGCCGGGCGGTGCGAAAACTACGGGCAGTGCCCGATCCGCGCAATCCTCGCTCCCTGAGCGAAGCCCTCCGCGGTCCGTTGCTACGCGAGAGCCAGCGCCTGCTGTGGTCCAGTCGGGGATTCCTGATCCCCGGCTACCTGGCCGATAAGACCGGGATGCCGGCGGTGTTATTCGTGCACGTGGCGGCGGAACTCGGCCGCCGGGATCGGCACACCGGTTGCTGAATCCACGGGAAACTCACTGCAACCCGGTGAAAACGAGGTGTCCCGTGAAAGATTTACCATTGTTGTTTCTCTGTCTGGTGATTTTTGCCGGTTTCCACGGCCTGCGCTTTTACCAGTCGGATATCAATGCCGGCCTGACCCGGCCCGTCCGTGCCGGCACCGACGTCGATGCCAGCCGGATCTCCCGGTACCGCGATTCCCAGCAGTCCTGGCAAGTTCAGAGCCGTTATGCCGGTATGCAGTACGCATCCCGGGACGACAAATCGCAGCAATCCCGACAGACACGGGATCATGGATATCCCTACCGCGACGGCGATCACCGTCTCAGCCGCCACGAGGCCAGGCACGATCCCATGCTGCTCAAACACTGGGAGGCCCTGGATCGCAACGGCGACGGTTATCTACAACCCTTCGAATACGCCTACTTCTGAGGTGGCATCCGGACCCGTCACCTCGGACCTCGATCATCCACAGGAGGCAAACATGCACCCAGCTTTATATCGCGGTTTCTGGCTTAACGCCGCGCTACTGACCCCGCTGACAGTGGCGCTGGCTCAACCCGAATCCTTGCCCGAACCCGAGGCCGAGGATGCCTTGCAAGGGGAAATCGACCCCGATACCGGTATCCGCCTGCGCGATGGCTTTCGCGCCACCGTGGTGGCCGACCTCGGCACCGAGGCCCGCCATATCGCGGTGCGCGACAACGGCGATATCTATGTCAACAGCCGCGCCGAGGGCGAGGGCATCTACGCCCTGCGCGACGAAAACGGCGACGGCGTGGCCGATACCATCGAGAACTTCGACAGCATCGGCGGCACCGGCATCCAGATCCACAACGGCTATCTCTACGCCAGCGATACCGAGCGGGTCTATCGCTATCCGCTGGTGGACGGGGAGTTGCTGCCCGCCGTGCGCCAGCGAGAAATCGTGGTGGGCGGCTTCCCGGCGCAGGACCAGCACGCCTCCAAGGCTTTCGTGATCGACGGCGAGGGCAATCTCCACGTGAACGTGGGCGCGCCCTCCAACGCCTGCCAGCAGGCAACCCGCACTCCGGGTTCCCCCGGCATGGAGCCCTGCCCGCAACGGGAGCGCCAGGCCGGGATCTGGCGCTTCGACGCCAACCGACTCGAACAGACCCAGCAGGCCGACGGCGAGCGGGTGGCCGCCGGGGTGCGCAACACCGTGGCCCTGGACTGGCATCCGGGCAGCGGTGATGTGTACCTGGTGCAGCACGGTCGCGACCAGCTCCACGAGTTCTGGCCGGAGCGCTACAGCGCCCGCGACAGTGCGCTGCTGCCCGCCGAGGAGTTCCACCGGATCCGCGGCGACGGGATCGACGCCGGCTGGCCCTACACCTACTGGGATCAACTGCGCGGCGAGCGGATGCGCACTCCCGAGTACGGCGGTGACGGTGAGACCCCGGCACAGGACGACTACGCCGAGCCGATCCTCGGCTTCCCCGGCCACTGGGCGCCCAATGATCTGGTGTTCTATACCGCCGATGCCTTTCCGGAACGCTATAAGAACGGCGCCTTCATCGCCTTCCACGGCTCCTGGAACCGCGGACCCTACGCCCAGGCCGGCTACAAGGTGGTGTTCGTGCCCTTCGAGGACGGGATGCCCGCGGGTGAGGGCTGGGAGGAGTTTGCCGACGGCTTCCCCGGGAAGTTCGAGATCGAGAGCTTCAACGACGCCAGATACCGGGCCATGGGCGTGGCCGTGGGTCCGCAGGGCGAGTTGTATATCACCGACTCCAACGAGGGGCGGGTCTGGCGGATCGAGCCCACGGCGGAATGATACCCGGGGAAATCCCCGGGACATGGACCTGAAATCCCTGTAACCCCTGTTACCCGGCGCGCAACACAGTTTCGCCGCCCATACGATTGAAACCATCCGGCCACTGAAAACCGGCGATCCGGAAACCGCCGGGAAATCCCCTCTCCCTAGACTGCCCAGCATCCGGTCCCCGCCCCACCGGGGCGCGGGCCGGTATCCGCAAATGTTCAGCAGCAAGGGAGATTTCTCGTGCGTTCAATACATCGTTTCACCCTGGCGGCCCTCACCGGGGCCTGCCTGCTGGTGGGTATCCAGGCAAGCCACGCGGGAGACGCCAAGGTCTTCTCCGGCAGCCAGTGTCAACCCTACGGCTACGCCAGCGAAGCCCATATCGTGCGCCGTGGCATCGCCGCAGTGAATCTGGATGACAACCTGCGCAATCCCCAGCGCTGGGTCATCTGCCCCATCATCCGCGATCGGATATCCACGGTGGATAGCTGGCCTGGTGTGGTGGTGCGGGTAAACACCCTGCATAACTTCGGCGATACCCGTGCGCTGAGCTGTTATCTCTACAGCATGGACCGCTGGGGTAGTTTTCTGGCCCTGGCCGACTGGTTCAGCCATACCCGCCACGGCTACGGCACCTATGTGCTGGAGGGCGGCAAGCGGCTGGCCAGTGGCTACGATGCCCTGATCTGCCTGCTGCCCTACCAGGCCGAATTGCGCGCCTACACGGTCACCGAGTAAGGAGATGATCATGAATTCCAGGAAACTACTCTGCACCACGCTGGTTCTCGGCGGCCTGCACGGCGCCCCGGCGCTGGCCGATACCAGCTATCCCGGCACCCTGTGCCATCCCGACAACCCCACCGATCGCCAGTACGTACACCGCGAGGCGCGGGGTGCGTTCGCCCGGGGCAAGTCCGGGGTGGCCATCTCCTGCCCCATCGTGCGGGATATCACCCAGGACAAGGACGGCCTGCGGCAACTGCGGATCTACGTCATCGGCTATGCCAACTGCACCCTCAATGGGCGGGATTTCGAGGGTGATATCCGCGGCGGCAGCGATTATCGCGACGGGGCCGTTCATCGGGGCTCGGGGGAGGGAACCCTGTATCTCAGCACCCGGAAGAGCTACGGCGGTGGTCCCTACGAATTCGGTTGCATTCTCGGCCGCGATGCCGGCGTTACCGGCTATTTCGTCGACGAGTAATGCCTTCCATGACTTTTTTCACGGAGATTTCAACCATGAATTGCAAAGGATTATCCATCGCCCTCGGCGGCGGACTGCTGGTGCTGACCCTGTTGCCGGGCCTGGCCATGGCCGATGTGATGAACTATCCGGGTAGCATCTGCGAGCCGGAGGGCCGCGACAATGTCGGCTATATCGCCCGCAACTACCAGGGCACCTTCAATTACCACTACCAGCAGAGCGATCGTAAAGTGGTCTGCCCGGTGGTGCGTAAGAACCCCTATACCACTTCCGGCGCTCGCAGTATCCGGGTGCGGATAAAGCGCCAAAGCGGCGCCGGTAGCCGGGCGGTGAGCTGCGAGGCGGTGGCCCGAGACGTTCGGGGCCGCGAGGTCAGCAGTTCGGGCACCCGCAGCACCACCCAGTACGGCAATTCGGAGCTTTACTTCACCCTGGGCCAGAGCGCCTATCTGGGCAGCTTCGAGGTGCGCTGCACCCTGCCCTACGAGAGCGGTGTACTGGGCTACTCGGTGAGCGAGTACTGAGCGGCGAGGGAGAGCGACCACCATGCGACTGTTGCTCGTGCTTCTGGTCCTTGGCGGTATCGGCTATCTGTTCGGGCGCCTCGGGGAACTGCCCCCGGGGCCGCCCCCACTGGAGGCCACCGTCACCGAGGCCGATACCCCTGCCAACCCGACACCTGTCCGATCGGCGCCAGCGCCGGCCGTCCCCACCCTCGCAGACCCTGTCAACGGGGATAACAACCTGGCCGCCAACGACGTACCGGACGACCCCGACTACCACTACGACGCCCAGGAGGAGTTCCTGCAACAGGACCCGATCATGGCCCAGACCCTGGCACAGGAGGCCGAGGCCGGGTGGCACCAGCGGCTGGCGGGACTGGAACAGGGTTTTTACACCCAGCCGGTG
>JGI12109J20283_10261849_pt1 | contig 10673 bp, 6 predicted proteins | sample ElkSlonscriptome_12_FD_20283 | JGI IMG/M metagenome (IMG submission 20283) | reverse complement strand
CAAAAATCGGCCTGTATTATTCCTCGGCCCACTCACGCCAGGATGCGGGAAGGTGAGCGACTTTGCCGGCCTGGTCTACACAGATGTGCTTGGTTGAGCCGATGACGAGTTTTGTGCCCTTATCTGCATCAACGATCTCATATTCAAATGTCAAGCCACGGCTTTTCATCTCACTGATCCAGGCACGAACCGTAATTGACTGTTCATAGCGGGCAGGTTGAATATAACGAACCTTCACTTCTGTTACTGTCAGGAAGAACCCATCTGCCTCAAATTGACTGTAGGGCTTGCCACGCTGACGGGCATAAGCACTACGACCCTCTTCAAAATAAACGATGTAACGGCTATGATGAACAATACGCATGGAATCCACTTCAGCGTAGCGTACACGTAGGGTTGTTTCACCGATGAAGCGGTCTGATGATGACATATGGTATCCTCATTACTCTAGTGATGGACTGTAAGGTTACCGGATAGATTACCCCACAGCAATAGACACATTATTCACCAGTAAACCCTACCCAATATCGCTCTTGCCAGTGCTTGTGAATACACTCACAGTAGGGTATGATTAATGAAGAGAATTGTTCGTTTGCAAAGGGGATTTCCCCTGCAATTAGACTACACATCCCTGCTATTGATTTGGCTAGTGTGTTGAGGAAAACCTATGACGGATAAAGACGCCGCACCACCCCAAAATGGGCAGTATACCGAAGAGAACATCAAGTATCTAAACCCGATGGAACATATTCGGCTACGGCCTGGTATGTACGTCGGCGGCACGGATAGCCGTGCACTGCACCATCTAATTTATGAGGTGGTCGATAACTCAATTGACGAGGCTCTGGCCGGACGTTGTGACCACATTCTAGTTACGTTGAACCCGGACAGATCGGTAACCGTTACCGATAACGGGGTCGGCATTCCGGTTGGTTTGAACAAAGAACTCAATATGTCCACCCTGGAAATGGTCATGACCAAAGTGGGTGCCGGCGGTAAGTTCGATGACAGTGCTTACAAAGTTAGCGGTGGGTTGCATGGTGTGGGTGTTTCGGCGGTCAATGCACTTTCCGCCCACACGCAAGTAGATGTCTTCCGCAATGGCAAAATGTACCGTCAGACTTACTCCGCAGGCGTGCCTACCAGCACAGTTGAGGAAATCCGCCCACTGGACGACGGTGAGCCTACAGGGACTAGCACCACATTCCTACCTGATTTCACGGTGATGGATAACAACGAGTTCAACTATAACACGCTGGCGCAACGCTTCCGTGAAATGGCCTTCGTCACCCGCAAAGTGACTATCCAATTACGTGATGAGCGTGTACAACCCATCCCCAAGGAAATCACTTACTATTTTGAAGGCGGGCTAAGATCGTTTGTTGAATATCTGAACCGCAATCGCCGCCCACTGCATGATGCCGTCTATGGTGAACGCGAGGTCGAGATCACACCAGATGGCAAGAAATCCTTCACCGTCGGCGCGGAGGTTGCCTTTCAGTATACGGATTCATCAACGATCACCGAATTAGCCTTTGCCAATACCATCGGCACACCGGATGGCGGTTCTCATCTGACAGGTATGCGCTCAGCAATTACCAGTGTAATCAACCGCTACGCACGCAAGAACAACATCCTCAAAGATAAGGATAGCAACTTCTCCGGTAATGATACGCTAGAAGGCTTAACAGCCATTGTCAGCATCAAACACCCGGACCCGCAGTTTGAAAGTCAGACCAAGGTCAAACTACTCAATCCAGAGGTACAGGGGGTCGCCTCTCAGGTGGTCTCCGAGGCATTCCAGGAATTCCTGGAACTAAACCCGCGTGAAGCCCGCCGCATCATTGATAAGTGTATGACGAGCAAGCGGGCCCGTGAAGCAGCGCGTAAAGCCCGTGACCTGGTGCGCAGTGGCCCCAGCCTGCTGGAAAGCAGTACATTACCCGGTAAACTGGCCGATTGCTCCAAACATGGTGAAGACGCCGAAATCTACATCGTTGAGGGTGACTCCGCTGGTGGTACGGCTAAACAAGGCCGTGACCGGCACTTCCAGGCGATCCTGCCGTTACGTGGTAAGATCCTCAACACTGAGCGTGCCCGCCTGGATAAAATTCTGGATAACAACGAGGTCAAATCCCTGATCTCCGCACTGGGGACAGGTATCAGTGACGATTTTCAGGTAGATAAGCTGCGTTATGGTCGTGTCATCATCATGACGGACGCCGATGTGGACGGTAGCCACATCCGCACCCTGCTGCTGACATTCTTCTTCCGGCATATGCTGCCGCTCATTCAGGATGGGCATCTGTACATCGCCCAACCACCGATCTATCAACTCAAGCATGGTAAACAGGTGGATTACGTCTACATGCAAGCCGGTAAATCCGAAGCACAGGCACTCAATGAAGCTCTGAAAAACTTCAAAAATCCTGACCGGGTGCATGTGCAGCGGTACAAGGGCCTCGGTGAGATGAACGCCGACCAACTATGGGATACAACAATGGACCCAGAAATACGCACCTTGCTACAGGTTACCATCGAAGATGCTGCCGAAGCGGATCGCGTGTTTGATATGCTTATGGGTAGCAGTGTGCCCCCACGTCGCCGCTTTATTCAGACCCATGCAAAGAACGTGCGCAACCTGGATATTTAGCCAACAGACCTTCCAGAACTTGCCGATAAACCGCTCTTTCTACTGTTGAGAGGGCGGTTTTGATTCACTGCCGATGCTGATTGATGGGTCATGACTGAGAGAATCTGGTACACTTAACTTATACGACATCAGCATCGTGCAAATAGTTGCTCATTTATTCACAATCAGCATCGTTATCAGTCCATCGCTTAATTACACCCGTAACACCTACTATTATTTAATCTCCTATTCTTCTACACGTTAATTGTCAATACGCTTATTTGCACATGGGGGAATACCATCATGTTAACCTATAGCAATCCATCACTCGGGGCAATCATCCTGCCAGATAACCGTGTACAGTTCACGGTTTGGGCACCCAAATTAGAAGCGATCAGTGTTGTGTTGATAGGTCATGAGGAACGTGAACGACCTTTACAACCGATTGGTGATGGATATTTTCAACTGGTGACGGCAGAAGCCCGTCCCGGTGATCGCTACACATATCGGCTAGGCACAGGTCAAGATCGCCCTGACCCAGCCTCACGGTATCAACCCGAAGGCGTACATGGTTCATCACAAATCATTGACCCACGCTTTGATTGGGATGATACTAACTGGAAAAATCCCCAATTACGTGACCATGTTTTGTATGAATTACATGTCGGCACGTTTACAGATGCTGGTACATTCGAGGCGATTATCCCACACCTTGAGCGTCTACGTTCACTGGGTATCACCGGTCTAAGCCTGATGCCAGTCGCCCAATTTCCGGGTAGTCGCAATTGGGGGTATGACGGTGTGCAACCTTACGCTGTACAACATAGCTATGGTGGCCCGCAAGGATTGAAAAAACTGGTTAATGCCTGCCATCAACATGGGCTAGCCGTTATGCTGGATGTGGTCTACAACCACTTTGGCCCAGAAGGTAACTATTTACATGGTTATGGTCCCTATTTCACAGATCGCTATAGAGGGCACTGGGGAGACTCGCTCAATTTTGATGGTCCACACAGTGATCACGTCCGCCGATACTTCATTGAGAATGCCATCTACTGGATGCAAGACTTTCATATTGATGGATTTCGCCTGGATGCCACCCACGCCCTGTATGATTTTTCCGCCATCCCGTTTTTAGAAGAACTGGGTGCCGCCATCCACGCATGGGCGGATAGCCATAATCGCCGAGTGCATGTCATTGCAGAGAATGACCAGGGTAACGCCAAACTGACGCAACCACGATCTAGCAATGGTCTTGGCATAGATGCACAGTGGTTAGATGACCTACATCATGTCGTTCATGTGCATCTAACCGGAGAGAGTGACGGCTATTATGTGGATTACACCCGCTTTGCACATGTAGAGAAAGCCTTACGCGAAGGGTTCGTGTATTCCGGTGAATATTCACCTGCCCGGCAGCGACGACAAGGCACGTCATCCCGGCATATACCAGGGGATCGCTTCGTGGTCTCAACGCAAACACATGATCAAGTTGGTAATCGGCTGCTGGGTGACCGGTTGACAGCCCTCACCGACTTCGACGGATTGAAGCTAGCGGCGGGTGTGGTGCTGTGGTCAATCTACGTGCCCATGCTATTTATGGGGGAAGAATATGCCGAAACCGCCCCATTCCAATATTTCATCAGCCACGGAGACCCGAACTTAATTGAAGCGGTGCGTAACGGGCGTGCCGAAGAATTTGCCGCATTCGGCTGGGAAGATGATGCACCCGACCCACAATCAGAGGCGGTGTTCAACCAGTGTAAGCTCAACCATGATCTGCGCAAAAGCGGCCATCATCAGATTATGTATGCGTTCTATGGTGCATTGTTACGCCTGCGCCGTGAATTACCTGCCCTGCGCAACCCGGATAAACACGCCCTGGACATCTGGGTAGACCGTCAGCAGCAAGTCATCTGTATGACACGCTGGGTAGACTCACCACAGACAGAGATGGTCTGTGTGGCCTATAATATGAACCTGACTGATAACGCTAACATTATCCTGCCGTTAACGGCGGGTTACTGGACCAAACAATTCAACTCCGCAGAAGAACAATGGCAACCGCCAGGCGCACGTACAAACGCATCTCCACTTGCAGCCTTTGATACCGCAGACCCCAAAGAATTACACCTTGCACCAAAATCATTTGCCCTATTCGTTAAACAGTGAGTAACCCTTCATGACGAACATGATGGATAATACCGATACAACTATGCCGCAGTATCAGCAGGCTCCTTATGCAACCTATCGCCTGCAATTCAGCCCAGAATTTACCTTCCAGGATGCGATTGACCTGGTGCCTTATATGCGTGGTTTAGGCATCAGCCATTGTTATGCATCACCGTTATTTAAACCTCGTGCAGGGAGTAGCCACGGCTATGATGTGGTTGATTACCAAGCGTTTAACCCTAAACTGGGCGGTGAAGACAGCTTCAATGCATTTGTTGAGGCTTTGCATCAGCATGATATGGGCTTGATCATGGATGTAGTGCCAAATCATATGGGTATTGGTTCGGATAATGCCTGGTGGATGGATGTATTAGAGAACGGGCCTGGCTCTGAGTATGCACACTACTTCGATATTGACTGGCATCTCAGTGAAGAAACATCGGATAATAAGGTTCTACTGCCCATACTGGAAAATCATTATGGGCGTGTCCTCGAAGACGGTAAACTGCACTTATCTTATGATGGCTACCGCTTCATGTTGAATTACTATGAACATCGCTTTCCGCTGGTTGTTGATAGCTACAAGGATGTGCTTAGACACTGTATCAATCACCTGATGGATGATGACACTGTTAACACACCTCTTATTGAGGAATTACAGAGCATCATGACCGGGTTACGCAATTTACCCGTTTATACAACCACAGACCCGGCGCATCTAGCGGAAAGAAACCGCGAACAACGCATCTTAAAGCGGCGGCTTGGTGAGTTACATGAAGCACACCCTACCCTACAAATTGCACTAGCGAAAACCCTGGAAATACTCAACGGTGATCCAGAGGACCGGCATAGCTTTGATCCAATGGATGGCATTCTTAGCCAACAACCCTATCGGCTAGCCTTCTGGCGTGTGGCAACTGATGAGATTAACTACCGTCGTTTTTTTGACATTAACGATATGGCAGCAGTCCGTGTGGAAATCCCGCAGGTTTTTGAGGACACACACGGCTTACTGCTCCGCCTATTTGGTGAGGGTAAAGTCAACGGCCTACGGATTGATCACCCGGATGGCCTATGGAATCCACAGGTTTACTTCCAACAATTGCAGGATCTATACATCAGTGCGCTGGCAGCACAGGGGCATGATGTAACCGAACACCGGATGATACTGGATGACCTACCCAGTTATCTACGTCAGCAGGATACCAACCCTATCTCATGGCCGCTATACATCGCCGCAGAAAAGATTCTGTCAGAAACGGAACCCCTCCCGCGTGACTGGACCGTTTCCGGCACCACTGGTTATGATTTCATGACGATAGTCAACGGGTTGTTCGTTGATGCCAATAATGAACGTGCCATAGACTCAGCTTATATACGCTTTATTGGAGAGGCGATCAACTTCCGTGAGTTGATCTACTCCATGAAGAAAAAGACGATGTCCAACGCACTGGCTAGCGAGCTCAATGCACGCGCACAGCAACTCTACCGCATCATAGAACGCAACCGCCGCTACCGTGGCTTTACACTCAATGGCCTTAGCTTCGCCTTAAGCGAAATCATCGCCTGCCTGGATATTTACCGGACGTATATTACAGGTCCGGCCACAGTCACCGAGCGTGATGAACACTACATCCAGACGGCAGTTGCCGAGGCAAAACGCCGTAATCCACGTACACCGCAGGCAGTGTTTGACTTCATCGAGGAAACACTGCAACTCCAAAACATCATGGATTTTGACGAAGAAGATCGGCGGCAATTGATCGAATTTGTGATGAAGTTTCAGCAGGTAACCGGGCCAGTTATGGCAAAAAGTGTCGAGGACACAGCATTTTACATCTACAACCGCCTGGTATCGCTTAACGAGGTCGGCGGTGAGCCGCAACAATTTGGCATCGAGTTGACTGAGTTCCATGAGCATAACTTATCCCATAAACGCAGATGGCCCAGGGCAATGCTGGCAACCTCCACCCACGATACCAAGCGCAGTGAGGATGTCCGTGCTCGCATCAACGTACTCTCTGAACTGCCGGACGAATGGCGCGATCATTTGGACCGCTGGCGCGATATTAACGTCGGGGCCAAGGTTGAAATTGATGGCATGCTTTCCCCGGACCGCAACGACGAATATCTGTTATATCAAACCCTACTGGGTGTGTGGCCGATGGAACAGGAAACCGAGGTTACCGAGGAATTCCGTGAACGCATCGTAGAATACATGCTCAAAGCAACGAAAGAAGCGAAGGTCCACACCAGTTGGATTAACCCATACAACGATTATGATGCAGCCACACGTAGCTTTATCACCGCCATTCTGGAAAACCAGGATTTTCTAAACGCCTTCGTTCCGTTTCAGAAGCGCATCGCTTATTTTGGACAATTCAACTCACTTTCACAGGTTCTACTTAAACTGATGTCCCCCGGTGTGCCAGATACCTACCAGGGCAACGAGATGTGGGATTTCAGTTTGGTAGACCCTGATAACCGTCGTCCGGTTGATTATGACCTGCGCAAATGGGCTTTAGGGGAAATTCATTCCTGGGTGCAGGGTGACCGTGTCGAACTTGCCAATAAGCTGGTGAATACGATAGCTAACGGCTACATCAAAATGTATATGAGCTACTGTGCGCTGCAACATCATCAAGCCCACCTGGACCTTTATGAACGCGGTGACTATTTTGCACTCTATGCAAAAGGTGAACAGAGTGAGCATATCTGCGCCTTTGCCTACAAGTTCAAAGATAAAGAGCTAATCGTCACTGTACCCCGGTTGACCGTCAGCCTGACCCACGGTGAAGAAAAACCTCCATTGGCGGATGTATGGGGAGATACCATTCTCCCACTACCCCACACACTTACAGGTATACAATACCTGAACTTGTTCACAGGGGAGACAATGGTATCATCTGAACATGATGGCATTACCGGGTTACGGGTTGATAAAGTTTTAGGAGTCTTCCCAGTCGGGGCATTGGTGCGTAGCGAGGATGATGCCACACAGACTACATCAGCAGATTAACGACAGATTATTTCAAACGACCGCGCGTTACAGTGTCAGTCAAAGATGAAAGTAGGGGTGATAATGGTATAATCACCCCTATCAATCATTTTATGTCTATCCGGTATTTAGCGAGTGCTATATAGGCACTTACTGAAATACTTCAGAAACTACCAGCATTCTCGTTCAGATATGTTATACTTGTTAACAATACAACTTATAACGGTTCAATGGACCGAGACACCTATGACTCATCAGGAGCAGATTGCAAACACGCAAACACAATCCAACATACCAAATGCACTCAATAATATAAATCCTATTGACCGGGCAAACCTCGCAAAAATCACGATGGACTCACTTTCAGCCCATGTCGCGATTTTTGATCCAAGTGGGGAAATCCTGGCGGTGAATCGCGCCTGGCGGGAGTTTGCATCCCAGAATGATGGGGACCCAGGCCAGATGTGTGAGGGTAGTAACTACCTGGATGTGTGCCAGCGCGCAGCCGAAACCGGCTCTACATCCATGCAGGCCTTTATTACCAATGTGCAAAAGGTCATCAACCAGCAAATTGATCATTTTGACCTGGAATACCCCTGTCACTCACCGACGGAACGCCGCTGGTTTATCGCTAAAGTCACACGCTTTACCTACAATGATGAGATGTGTATCGTTGTAGCCCATGAAGACATTACACCCCTTAAACTTGCTGAGGAAGCCCAACGCAAGCAACGGGCCTTTGCAGAAGCCTTGCTGGATATAACTACCCTACTTAACGGTACGCTGGATTATGAGATTGTGCTTGAGCGCATCATCGCCAATCTCCACCGTGTTATACCCTATGATCGTGCTAATATCATCATGTTAGATGGCGACAAAGTACATATTCTAGGGTCCACAGATGAATTCAGCATGTTACAGGACATCAACACGCCGGAGCGTTTACAACAACTCATCCAGGATTGCGACACTGCGCTAGTTTACCAGCAAGACGACGGCACCAACGGCTATCGAACTTACATCGGTGTACCCGTATTTTATGGCGAGCAATTTATCGGTGTGATTAACCTGGAAAAAGACGGGCAAGCTGAGTTAGATGCCCTTCATATGGAGCGGTTGCGGGCCTTTGCAGCACAGGCAGCCATTGCTATACAAAATGCCCGGTTGCACCAGCAAGCACAACAGGTAGCGGTTTTAGAGGAACGACAACGACTGGCACGCGACCTGCATGACTCGGTCAGTCAGACATTATTTTCTGCGGACTTGATCGCGCAGACCTTGCCACGCCTGTGGGAAGTCAACAAGCAAAAAGCACAACATGTTGCCGAAGAGTTACACGAACTAACAGGTGGTGCCCTGGCGGAAATGCGTACCCTCTTGATGGAGCTACGACCCTCCGCACTGGTACAAGCCTCGCTACCGGAGTTAATCAGCCAGCTTGCACGGGCGTTTAACGGGCGCACGCGCATACCGATTGATATTGACATCGACAACAGTATATCAGCACCATACAAGGCAAAGATTGCATTTTATCGCATCACGCAGGAGGCACTGAGCAATATTCAACAGCATGCCAATGCCAATCAGGTCCGCATCATACTCACACAAGATGAGCGTACACTGACGCTACACATCATTGATGATGGTATTGGCTTTCCGCAAAAGACGGATAACCACGAACATCATGGCCTAGCAATTATGCAAGAACGGGCAGCACAAATTAATGCCACACTTGAATTTACAAGCCAGCAACCCGGCACAACTATTTCACTTTATTGGATAATCACACAAGGATAATTGAGACAATGACGAATTTGCCCATACGTATTCTAACTGTGGATGACCATAAGGTTGTGCGCAAGGGGTTGGAGGTCTTTTTAGAGGTTTTCAGTGATTTTATGCTGGTCGGTGAGGCTGAATCTGCTGAAGAAGCGATCCAAATATGTGAGGAAGCCGAGCCTGATGTGATCCTCATGGATTTGATGATGCCCAAAATGAGCGGGGCTGAAGCCATCAAGATTATACACGAAACGTATCCTGATATTCGTATCGTCGCCTTAACAAGCTTTGTTGATGAAGACCTCATCCGCGAAACACTCAATGCAGGGGCCACCAGCTACATCTTAAAAAATACAGATATTAACGAACTCGCCAATACGATTCGCCTTGCCCACGCCGGCCAATCCGCATTGGCACCGGAAGCAAAAAAAATCTTGATTGACCCGGATAGTGACCGCAAAGGCAACAACACACATCAACTGACCAGGCGTGAGCTAGAGATTTTGGAATTGATTGTTTCTGGCGCGAGCAATCGTCAAATCGGGGAAAAATTACAGATTAGTTTATCCACAGTCAAGTTCCATGTGAGTGCTGTACTCTCAAAACTACATGTCAGCAGCCGCACAGAAGCAGCCACTTTCGCAGTGCAGAACAAACTTGTGGATTGAGGGATAGATGTATCATACATACAATGCAAGTTATGCTTGATGAATTAGATAACTTGCAAGGTAGATGACCACGTGAAACAATCGACTCAAATTCTGGGCATTTCTGGCAGTTTGCGGCGGCAATCGTACAACAGTGCGTTGCTACGTACTGCGGGTGACTTGATGCCTGACCACATGCACTTGACAATCTTTGACCTCAACCCATTACCCATGTTTAACCCGGACCTCCACGGCAACCCAACGCAGGAAGCCAGGGCTTTCCTCGATGCAGTACATAATGCGGATGGTCTCATAATCGCCTCTCCTGAATACAATCACTCGCTGACCGGGGCACTCAAAAACGCTATTGATTGGGCATCCCGCCGCTTTGACGGCCAACCACCACCCCTCTCCGGTAAACCCGTGGGTCTGATGGCAGCGGCAA
>JGI12109J20283_10193691_pt1 | contig 10674 bp, 7 predicted proteins | sample ElkSlonscriptome_12_FD_20283 | JGI IMG/M metagenome (IMG submission 20283) | reverse complement strand
GATTTGGTCAATATTGCCAAAACCGGAATTAACATTTGTTTGCTGGTCGTTCATTATTTTTCTAAAATCTGTTTCCAGTCTGGTTCGGGCGTTGAAGTTAGGATTGCATCTTATTTTGTCTGGAAATTGGCCATTTGGCTACTATGTTTGTTATTGAGGGGCAGTGGGCAGTAGGTCTTAGGCAGTGGGCAGTGGGCAGTGGGCAGTGGTTTTTGGGCAATCGGCAATTGGCAATCGGCAATCGGTGTGTAGGGGCGGGGTTTCCCCGCCCAATAACCAATAACCAATAACCAATAACCAATAACAAACAACAAACAACAAACAACCAAGGACTACTCAAAATTCTTGCAGCCAAGCCTGTAAAATCTCGTTGAAGCGGTCGGGGCATTCATCATGGGGACAGTGACCCGCCGGATCGAGTTCTATGAACTTTAAACGGGGGTTGAGAGGCATAAACTGCTCGGCGAGGGCAAAAGGGATCATACGGTCTTGGCGACCCCACAACAGCAAAATCGGCACTTGTAGCTGGGGCAACATCTGGGAGACTGACGGGGCAAAATCCGGTTGGCGGATACTTTGAAATAAGGCCTGAAATGTGCCTTCTGCCCCCTCATCGTAAGCCGGAGAACTCAAAATTTCGACTAACTCCTCATTCACCGCTTTTTCTTCAGCGTAAGCGAGTTTAGCCCAACGGCGAATCGTAGCAGGACGGCGTAAAAATTTGAGCAGAGGAGACAGCAGCAACCGGGAACCAAACAAGCCCTCAATGCCACTCACAACGGGCTGTAAGGGCTTGGGAATGGCCGCTTGGCGCAAAGTGACATCGGGCAAGCTCGACATGGCAATACCCGCCACCATGTCCGGGTAAGTGGCGGCGGCGGTTAAGCAGACTAATGACCCGATGGAATTGCCGACTAAAATAACAGGCCGTCCAATAAAGGTTTGCCAAAATTCATAAACCTGTTCGACCCATAAATGGACGGTGTAGCGGGTGTTAGATTTACGGGAAGCCCCAAAACCGAGTAAATCTAGGGCATATACCGAGCGCTCTTGACCCAAAACCGGGATATTATTGCGCCAATGTTCGATACTCGCGCCAAAGCCGTGTAAAAACACAATCGGGGCTTGGTTTGAGAAATGGGGAGGGTGAAAATAGCTGTAGCGAATTTGCCAACCCCGCCAAATCCAGTCCCGTTGATGGCCGATGCGTTGTTGCCACTGACTCAAGTTACTCACGATCGCTTAAAAAATGTTTACAATGCCCTTTTGTTCAGCTTAACGCGATCGCGTTTCCAAAGCGATCGCGCTCCTCCTTTTTGTTTTTGCTATGCTGACTTAAAAAACCGCCGCCAGCCCAAAATGAAATCAAAAACAGTAAGAGGGAGTCGCAATGCTTGGAGAAATCAAATCCTCAAGGTTTTAAACCTTCGTCCCGAAGAAGGGGAACGCACCTTTTTAATGTTCGTGTTTTATACCATGACTTCGGTCGGGTTATTATGGCTCGAACAAACCGCGATCGCCCTATTCCTTCAAGGCTTTGGGGCAGAAGGTTTGCCCTTGATCTACATTGCGAGTGCCGCCATGGGGTCCAGCTTAGGGTTTTTATACACCTGGCTGCAAAATCATTTCCCGTTACGGCGAGTATTTGGGGCCATGGCGTTGATTATGTCAATCCCGTTGATCTTCTTTCGCGTCGCCCTCGAAGTTGATGCCTTTAACGGTGCAGTTGCCCTAGGAACCGCCTTTTTACTGCGGTTGTGGCTGGATGCCGAAGATATCCTCAACGACCTCAACTCCCAAGTTACCGCCAATCAACTTTTTAATATTCGCGAGATCAAACGAACCTATCCCATTGTCTCCAGTGGCTTGTTATTAGGAGATGTGATCTCTGGATTTTCCCTACCCGTTTTATTATTTCTGATCGGCCTCGAAAATGTCTTATTTGCCGCAGCGTTGATGATTTTGCTGGGGGGCGGGGTTTTACTGTATTTGAGCAAACGCTACAAACAAGCCTTTCCCGATACCCCCGTGCGGGAATTTGAAGATTTACAGCCCGATTACAGCAGTCGCCGCACCAGCAACACCCTACGCAAATACATTGTGCCGCTTTTTGCCTTTTTTATTTTGGGTCAGGTCTTGCTATTGCTGGTGGAGTTTCAATTTTTTGGGGAACTAGAGCGCGTTTACCCAGAAACCGACCAACTAGCCAGCTTTTTAGGCTTATTCTCTGGCATTTTAGGGATTTGCGAACTCACTGCCCAATGGTTTGTCTCTAGCCGCGCTGTCGAGCGTTTGGGAGTCTTTATCGCGGCGATGTTTCTGCCCGTGTCTTTGTCCATTTTGGGGCTGTTTACGATCGCCCTGGATATAACGGGGATGTTCGCCCTCAACAGCACGCAAATCCTCTTTTTCGGGGCGTTGATGCTCAAGTTTTTTGACGATTTGCTGCGCTATACCCTGATTGCGGGGATTGAGCCGTTTTTGTTTCAGCCGATTCCCGCCGAAATCCGCAGCGCTGTTCAAGCCAAAGTCCAGGGAATTGCCGAACCCCTTTCTATTGGTCTGACGGGGGTGACGATTTGGAGCATTATTGCTTTAATTGGCGTTTTCTTCACCGGGAAAGCCGAAACCGCCCGGCAAATTCAAGGGGGGATTTTTATTGGCGCGATCGTCCTGTTTTCGGTGTGTTGGGCGATTAGCGCTTTACTGTTGCGGTCGAGTTATGTCAGCTTGTTGGTACAAAGTGCCGAACAGGGCCGCTTGGGGTTTGGAACGAGCAATTTAAAAGCCTTCAAACGGGCAATTATTGACGCACTCAATGATACGGAAAATGAAGACGATCGCCGTTCTTGTATTCAAATGCTATCCCGCATCGACCCGACCGCAGCCGGGGAAATTCTCGCCCCCCGTTTGACCCAGTTTTCGGTTCCATTGCAAAAAGAAAGCATGGAAATTATGCTGCGTTTCCCGGATGCGGAACATTTAGCCGATGTGCAGCATTTAATCGAACAAAAGCCGAGTTTAGAAGTGCTGGCGTTGGCGTTGCGTTACATCTGGATGGCGCAACCCCAGTTAGAAACCGGGACGCTGCAACCCTATCTCGACGAACGGGTAGACGCGGTGGTGCGCGGGACTGCCACGGCGTTAATTTTGGGTCGGGGGAAACCGAACGAACAAGCCACGGCGTTACGCACTTTAGAGGCCATGCTGGCTTCACGACGAGAACGCGATCGCACCCTCGGAACCCAAGCCCTCGAACAAACCGAAGCCAGTGGGGAGTTGTTGCGGCGTTATATTCCCGATTTACTGCAAGATGAATCGGCCCGAGTGCGCTGTGCTTTACTGCGGGCGATCGCGACCAAGCGCATTCAAGAATATTACCCTTCCTTGATCAAAGCCCTGTATTACAAATCCACCCGCGAAGCCGCAAAACAAGCGCTAATCAGCTTAGGAGAAGAAGCCTTACCCGTACTGACTCAATTACTCGAAGACCGCCGCAAGCCCGATTTTGTGCGCCTCCACGCCGGAAACGCGATCGCGGAGATCGGGACAACCGCCGCAATGGATGTTTTAGTTCAGCAACTTCTGATCAGTTGGGGGGTGGTACGGCGGAATTTGTTGCGGATTTTACTCAAAATTGAGGGAGATTTTGGCATTGAGGCGGTATTAGAACGTTTAGGCCGCAGTGGCGTTGAGGAATTGATCGAACAAGAATTGTTACTGCTGGGTCAACTGCTGGCCGCTTCGTTGGATTTGAACAACAGCGATCTGGCAAGTCGGGAAGCGGATTTACTGATCGCGGCGTTAGGAGGAATGCAAAGCGACAGCATCGATCGCTGTTTCTTGTTGCTCAAACTGTTATATCCCTTTAGCGCGATTCAAGCGGCAATTCTGAATTTAGATTCAGATTCAGACAATAATATGGCGCTAGGATTAGAAATTCTCGACAACACTTTGAATATTCCTCAAAAACAAATTTTAATCCGTATTCTCGAACGTCGTCCCATCAAAGAACACATCAAAGACTTAGCCGAGTTGGTTCCCTACCAATTCATGTCTCCCCAAGACCGTCTCAATCGTTTGCTAGAATTGCGTCACTTCCTTTCGGATTGGACATTGGCTTGTTGCTTCCATTTGGCGCGATCGCAACGGTGGGCTATTTCGAGAGAAGCGACGCTAGTTTGTTTGAGCCATCCGAGTAGTTTTGCCAGAGAAGCCGTATTAGCTTATCTCAAACAAGCCAGCCCTCGCACTTGCTTAGAATTACTCCCGGTGTTGCGAAATGACCCAGACCCGCTTGTGGCCGCGCAAGTGGATAACCTCAAAGCTGAATTGGGGATGATGTAGTATGAAGCGATTGACCGGAGAGTTGATGTGTGCCACGCTCAATTAAAATTAGAGCGTAGGATTTATTGCTTCCCCAATCCCACGCTAGTTCCAGTTCCACGGCTTAAAATCCAATGAATAATCTACCCGCGAGCAATGTTGGCTATTGCGGTTGAGTCAAGGAAGAATAGGCAAGGCGTGGATCAACGAGCGAGTAACCCCTCCATGGCAAAAGGTAATTTATGGCTGATTTTTAAATTCCTATGTTAAGCAGCTTCGATCGCTTACTATTTATCAGGCGCGTCTCGATTTTCCAGGAATTGCGAGATGAATTTTTGGTCAAGCTGGCCTCAGCAATGGACGAACTTTCATTCCCGGCAGATCACAATATTTTTGAACAAGGAGAAGAAGGGCGATCGCTCTATGTGGTCGTTTCGGGTCGCGTGCGGGTTCATGTGGGCGATCGCGACTTGGCGGTGTTAGAACAAGGTACATTTTTCGGGGAAATGGCTTTGTTTGATGCCGAACCGCGATCGGCTTCGGTGACCACAGTAGAAGGCTGTGACTGTCTGACCCTCAATCAATTACAGTTGATCGACGCGATCGAAGAAACCCCCGAAATTGCCGTTAATATTACCCGCGTCCTGTCCCGTCGCATTCGCGAACTCAACAGCAAAATTAACAGTTACGAAGCCCAAATCAAATCGCTAGACTTAAGCAAAACCTAAACTGATTTTTACTTAAGTTTGATTATGGTTTGTATTATCTACTCAGACCGCTTTCTCGACCACGACAACGGGCGATCGCACCCCGAACGACCCGAACGCCTAACCGCCATTGTTGATGCCCTTAAACACGCGCCTTGGGCGAATTATCTAGAGTGGCAACAGCCAACCCCCGTGGCCGATCGCGACGTATTGCCCTGGATCGAAAAGCTGCATCGTCCCGATTATATCGAGCGAGTCCGCCAGCTTGCCCTCGAAGGCGGCGGTTTGTTGAATATGGATACTCCGGTTTCTCCGCAAAGTTATGATGTGGCTTTGTTGGCTGTGAGTGCTTGGTTGGATGGGATAGACCGGGTTTTAGATGCTCATTCCCCGGCTTTTGTTTTAGCGCGTCCCCCCGGTCATCACGCCGAAAATCATTCCGGTATGGGGTTTTGTTTGTTTTCTAATGCGGCGATCGCGGCCTATTATGCCCTAACCCAAGAATCTATCAATCGCGTGGCCATTCTCGACTGGGACGTACACCACGGTAACGGCTCTCAATACCTGACCGAAAGTAACCCCAATATTGCTTACTGTTCCCTGCATCAATCCCCTTGTTATCCCGGTACTGGAGCGAGTAGCGAAACGGGACAATACAATAATGTTCTCAATCTCCCGATGAATCCCGGTAGCACTTTTGCCGATTATCAACCCGCCTTTGAGCAGCAAGTCGTTCCTTTTCTCAAGGAGTTTAACCCGGATTTACTAATCGTGAGTGCGGGGTATGATGCCACCCAAGCCGACCCCCTCGCGGGAATTTCCCTACACCCGTCAGATTACAAGGCTTTTGTTGAGTATATCCATCCAGTGTGCGATCGCCTCCTGTTCGGCCTCGAAGGGGGCTACCATTTACAAGCCCTGGCTCAAGCCGTTGTCGCGACTATCGGGGCTTGTATGGTGTTTTAGTCCTTTGTTCTGGGGAACTAGCGCGGCTCGTCATCCCCAGGTTCAGGGAGTTCTGAACCTTGATTTTTAATGATCCAGGGGGGGATTGAGGGGAATTTTCAAAGTAAAACAACTGCCTTGGTTTAACTCAGATTCGACGGTCAGTTCGCCATTGTGTAGGCGGGCGAGTTTGCGGGATAAAGCTAAACCGAGTCCTGTCCCTTTATGTAAGCTGTGGCGGTGGGTTTTGCCTTGATAAAAGGGTTGAAAGAGATTTTCGAGGTCTTCGGGCTTGATTCCGATTCCGGTATCGATCACGGCGAAATCAAGGGTATTGTGATGTTGGGTAACTTTGAGGGTGACAGAGCCAGCTTCGGTAAATTTGATGGCATTTGATAGCAAGTTCACCAGGATTTGTTTTAAACGCCGTTGATCTGCGTAGCACAGGGTAACTGCGGGATGAATTTCGAGGTTGAGGTCGAGGCCGGCTTGGTGGGCTTGTTCTTGTAAAAGGGACATGGCAGACAGACAGACTTCTTCGACGGCAAGGGGTTCGAGGGTGAGTTCTTCTTTGTCGGCTTCGATTTTGGAGATGTCGAGGAGGTCGTTAATTAGGGAAAGGAGGTGTTCTCCGGCGGTGAAGATGGCTTTAACGTATTGGTCTTGTTTGAGGTTGAGTTCGCCATAAATTTGTTCGAGGAGCATTCGCGAGAAGCCGATAATGCTGGTGAGGGGAGTCCGTAGTTCGTGACTCATGGTAGAAAGAAGTTCGCTTTTGGCGTGGTTGGCGGCTTCGAGGGAACGGGAACGGGCTTGAACTTCGATTTCGAGGTGTTCGAGGCGTTGGCAACTGTGGAAGGCGATCGCAATGGGGGAGGTAATGCCAATCAGCAGTTGTATTTCGCTGGGGTTAAAGCGGCGCGATCGCTCCACGGTTTCGAGGGTTAAACTCCCGGTTAAGCGATCGCCCTGAAATAAAGGAACGCTTAATAAAGAGGTGGTTTGACTGTGTTGTTGAATTTGGGCGGTTTTGGTTTTGTCGGCGCAATATTGGGGATAATCTTCGATGTGAAGATAACGGCGCACTTGATAATCACTTTGTTCGGCTAAGATTTCTTGCCATTCGGAGCAGGGCAGATTTTCTTGCAGGAGAGAAGGAATATTCGCGTTTTTGCGCCATTCTTGTTCGACGGTGACGGTTTCCTCTCCAAAATGCAATAGGACAACTCGTTCGACGGCAAATTGTTCGCCAATCGACTGCATCATTTTTTGTAAAATTTCAGTAAAGTTCAGATCGGTGTTGAGGAGTTCGTGGAGTTGACCGATTAACTGTTGTTGTTGTTGAGCGCGGCGGAGTTGATGGTCGAGTCGATCTTGGTGGAGGGCGATCGCGCATTGCAAGGCAATACTCTCAATACAGGACAGTTGATGAGACGGCCAAGCGTCTAGGGTTTGGCGATCGCGGCGATGCAAACACAAAAGTCCTAGGGCTTCTTCTTCATAGCGTAAAGGAACGGTCAACAAGATATCCACCCAGCCATTATCTTGCACTTCTTGGATGAGGGTGGGTTCTTTGAAGTTTAAAGAGTCAGAGGGAGATAATAAATATTGGTTGAGCCAAGCATTATTTTGAGCCGCCGTTACCGCCATCGCCCCTTGGGGAGTCGCGGCAGCTATAGGGGTCGCATCTGGGCTAAAAATCCAGCTATGGTGAAGATCGAGCGCACGACATAGCCCTTGAGTCGCAGTTTGCAAGCGCTCTGCTAAACTCTGGGGTTGCCAGATGGTACGAACGATTTCCTCTACATCCATAGAGCAGTTACGATGGGGTGAATTGCGATCGCCATAGCCAGAAGCGATTGGGTCATGGGGAAAGGAAGTGCTACTTTTGAAAAACCATTGTGCCAACCAATTGAATAGGTTTTCAGAGGTTTCTGCCAAAGAAATAGGACGATTTATAAAATGAGCCACTGTGTTTAATAATAAGTTGTTTTGAGAAGTTTATTAAGGGCGGTTTTTGACAATCGTGTCAGCCTCTCAAGCTTTTGAGATGAGCCAACTTAACTCGAACGGGAAAATACCTCAAGCTAAAATTCCGAGTCATTCTCAAGAGAGTCGCTTTTAAATTTAGCCCCAATCCTCACACCGAGATTTCCTACCCGATTCGGCGGCGATCGCCCCAGACAGCCCCCTGGTAGCGGTGACAAAAAAACTGACACGCTACTTTTGTTGATGTTTCAGTATTTTGGTTTATCTCCAGTATAAAGGGGGATTCCTCTTGCTAGTGTCAAGTTTTCATAAAGATGACCGGGAAATTACTGATATTTTCTGAAGGGGTCTCGCTCCCAACTCAAATCTACTTTTTCAGGCTAGAATGCAGCCAAAATCGGGTTTTGAGCCAATCAGCTATCTTTATGGCCGGGCTTTCTGGGGCAGAATTCAGCTCCCCCGACTGCCGCAGATGCCAATAACCCCCTCAAAATTGACGACTCCTCAAAATCGCCGCAGCAACGACCAATAAAGCGATTGTGTAAGCCAGACCATAGAATATATCGAGTCCGATTTCGCCGCCAGAGGGCATTACCCCATAAACCACATCATTGCGTAAATTCAAGCGAGATAAATCGGGTAAAATTACATATAGAACCTGAGTAAACTGTTCTAAAGCAGAATTTTCGCTTAATTTCCCCAATTCTAAGAGATCGCGGCTAAAATGTCCCACAAGATACAGACCGAAACTCAGCAAGGTTGCCAACAGGGAACTCGTAAAAACACTGAAAACCAAAGCCGCCGCGATTAACAATCCCAGTTCTAGCAGTAAATAAAAAACAGATAGCGCGATCGCCCCAAACGAAAAAGACACATTCACCCAACCAAGGCCAACCAGATAAATTGCTGTCATCGTCACAAGCCACACCAAAGCCACAGCAACCAAACCCAAGTGTTTCCCCACAATCAACTCGGTGCGACTCAAGGGTTTAGCCACCAAAATCAAAATTGTCCGTCGTTCGATTTCTTGGTCAATCGTCTTAGCACCGAGAGCGATCGCCGCGATCGCACTCAACAACCCCATCATCCCCAAGCCCAAATCTAGCAAGATTTTATCTTCATAAGTGGCTGAAACATCCGGTACAATCTGTAACGCCAAGGCAAATAACACAGCAAAAAAAGCAATCAAATATAAAGCGCGAGCGCGGATTCCTTCGCGAAATCCATTGATCGCGATCGCCCAAATTCGACTCATACTCATAGGGGGGTTTGTTTTTTGACTTGAGGTGTCCATCCGTTAACTTATCACCCAAAATCAAATTCCCCTACTATCAATAAGCCAAATTACAAAATGCTTCAGTTATACTCTCACAATCGCTTTCCCGACTGCTTACGCCTCGACCTCACCACCCAACCTTTAGAAACAGACTCCTCTCGCAGTCAGCTTTATTGCAGCTTGAAATTTGACCAGCAATGGCAATCCTTGGGTCAAGGACGAATTAAATTTGGCCTCAAAGGCGGCCAACTGCATCTCGATTGCGAGGGGAATACCATCCCACTGAGCGATCGCCGTTCCCATCACCAAGTCACCCTCGTTAGTGCCAAAAATCAAGCCTCTCCTACCCTCATGGTGCGCTCAGACGCAGCCGCAAAGCCCACTTGGATATTTTCGCTGCAAGGCAGTCAACCGCTTTTACAAGGCGATCTCGAACCCCTGCCTCTGGCTACCCTGAAACACCCCGATCGTTTTGAAGCTGGCTTCGGGGTGCGATCGCATCAAGTCATGCTAACGGATGCAGAAAACCTCTGGAAATACGACATTAGCCCCAACCAACACGCCATTCTCGAACGCTTGGTGGTTTTCGCTTTGATGCAGCATTATTTTGCCCAACCCCTCAGCCGAGTTACTTCATCCCCCACCCCACCCCCAGACGACTCAACGCCACCCACCGCCGATTTTACCCAACTCCAAAAGCAAATCGACCAAATTAGCCAAGCCAAAAATGCCAGTTTTCTAGAATTAGCCGCCGCGGCCAACCTCGACCCCAAAACCGACTTCGCTGGGGGTAACTTACGGGGCATTATCGTAGACGAAATCAACCTGAGTGGGGCTAACCTCTCCCTGGCTAACTGTCGAGGGGCGGAACTGTGCGACGGCGATTTGAGCGAAGCTAACCTGTACAGTACCAATTTGCGAGGAGCCGATTTAAGCGGGGCTTACCTCGAAAATGCCAATTTGAGCTACAGCGATTTACAACGGGCCAGTTTAGCTTTAGCCAATCTAGCCGATGCCGATCTGCGGGGGGCTAACTTACAAGGGGCGAATTTGAGTCAAGCCAATTTGAGTCACGCCCAAGTTGAAGGAGCGCAGTTTGCAGATAATGTGGGGGTCACAGATAGCCTCAAAGCCAGTTTACAAGAGCGGGGAGCGAGTTTTTCTTAGGGGTTATTCGTTTTCAGTAATCAGCCTCTAAGGGGCAATCGGCAATCGGCAATCGGCAGTGGGCGTGTAGGGGCGGGGTTTCCCCGCCCAGAGGGGGAGGAGTGGGAAGAAATTACCAATTACCAATTACCAATTACCAATTACCAATTGAGGGATTTTGGCGGCAACCAATAACCAACAACCAACAACCAACAACCAACAACCAACAACCAACAACCAACAACCAACAACCAACAACCAACAACCAACAACCAACAACCAACA
>JGI12109J20283_10718925_pt1 | contig 10688 bp, 8 predicted proteins | sample ElkSlonscriptome_12_FD_20283 | JGI IMG/M metagenome (IMG submission 20283) | reverse complement strand
ACGACAAGCTCATGGAACTGGTGGCATAGCTCGATTCCGGAGCATTTGCTGAAAATCCGTCATGGCAAAAGTAGATCCAGCATCAAAAAACGCCGGTCATGGACCGGCGCTTTTCGATCAATTTGCCTGAATGGTTTGATATTTTCGGGTTCAGCCCAGCACCGCCCGCACCCCGGCATCGACGATCTCCACCAGTTCGTCCAGCGTCGCCTCGTCGGTGATAATCGGCGGCGCGATGCACAGCACATCCCCCCGCAGCCGCCCGAACATCCCCCGCTGGGCGCAGGCTTCAAGGATCTGCGGGCCGATCTTCTCGCCGGGCTCGAACTCGGCCTTGGTGTCCCGGTCCTTGACGATCTCCACCCCGCACATCAGCCCCTTGCCGCGGATATCCCCCACATGGGGATGCTGGGACAGCGCCGCCTGCAAGCCCTTCAGCAACCGCTCGCCCTTCACCGCCGCCTGCCCGGGGAAGTCCTCCCGCTCGACGATATCCATCATCGCCAGCGCCACCGCACACCCCACCGGATGGGCCGAGTAGGTATAGGCGTGCATCCACGGCCCGGACGCCCCCTCCATCACCGCGCAGATCTCATCGGACACGCCGATCCCGCCAAACGGGAAATACCCGGAGGTGACGGCCTTGGCGAACTGGATGATGTCGGGCTGGATGCCGTAGTGCTGCAACCCGAACATCTTGCCGGTACGGCCGAAACCGGTGATCACCTCGTCGGAGACCAGCAGCACATCGTACTGGTCGCAGATCTCGCGGATACGCCCGAAGTAGTCGTCCTGGGGCGGGATCACGCCGCCGGCGCCCTGCACCGGCTCGGCGATGAAACCGGCCACGGTATCCGGCCCCTCCCGCAGGATGGCCTTCTCCAGTTCGTTGGCGGCGGCGATACCCTGGCTCTCCCCGGGCGGCGCTTCGTAGCGATAGGGATACGGCGAGGGGATATGGATAAAGCCCGGCACCCGGGGCTCGAACTGCGGCCAGTAGCCCTTGATGCCGGTGGCCGACATGGCCGCCATGGTCACCCCGTGGTAGCCCCACATCCGGGAGATGATCTTGATCTTGTCGGGCTTGCCCTTGAGTTTCCAGTAGGAACGGGCGGTCTTGAAGCTGGAATCGGAGGACTCGCCGCCTCCCGAGGTGAAGAAGAAATGGTTGATGTCCGGATAGGTGAGCCCGGCCAGCCGCTCGGCCAGCTCGATGGCCCGGGGATTGGTGCTGCCGGCATAGCCCGAGGCGTAGGGCAGGGTGCGCATCTGCTCGGCGGCGGCCTGCACCAGTTCCTCGCGGCCGTGACCGGCGGTGTTGTTCCACAGACCCGAGAGCCCGTCGATGTAGCGCTTGCCGTCGGCGTCGAACAGAAACGGCCCCTCGCCCCGCACCCATACCCGACCCTTCAGGTGGGCGGTGGGGCTGTGCAGGGGATGCAGCAAATGGTGGGCGTCGCGTTCCAGGAACGCGGCGTTGGCAGTGGTAGCCATGGGAAAACTCCTGGAAAATACGGGAATACCATGGATTATAGTACCGGGATCAAGGAATGGCGGGCTGGTGGGCGGACAGGTCCACCGCTCGCCACCATGCAACCCGGAGGTCTCCCACCGGTCCCAGTACCATCACAGTTGGAGGGTAAGCCATGTTTCTGTTCCGCAAGAAAGCCGAGATGCCCACCGCCGAGAGCGCCCTGCCCGGTCGTGCCGAGCCCATGACGGTGCCGGATCGCCATTTCGTCAACGGCAATCCGTTGAAGGGGCCGTTCCCGGCGCATCTGCAACAGGCGGTGTTCGGCCTGGGTTGCTTCTGGGGCGCGGAGCGCTGTTTCTGGCAACTGGATGGCGTCTATACCACCGCCGTGGGCTACGCGGGCGGCTACACCCCGAATCCCAGCTACGAGGAGGTCTGCTCCGGCATGACCGGCCACACCGAGGCTGTGCTGGTGGTGTTCGACCCGGAGGTGGTGAGCTACGGCGAACTGCTCAAGGTATTCTGGGAGTCCCACGATCCCACCCAGGGCATGCGCCAGGGCAACGACACGGGCACCCAGTACCGCTCCGCTATCTACACCTACAGCGAGGAGCAGGCCCGCGCCGCCGAGCTGTCCAGTACCCTGTACCAGAAGGCACTGGATGCCAACGCCCACGGCAAGATCACCACCGAGATCCGCGAGGCGCCCGAGTTCTACTACGCCGAGGATTATCACCAGCAGTATCTGGCGAAGCATCCGGGCGGTTACTGCGGGCTGGGGGGTACTGGAGTGAGCTGCCCCAGCGGACTGGCGGTGTCCTCCTGAGAATTTCCCCGGCGGCGGGTGGGTGTGGCCGATAACCGAGACCCAGAACCATCATCAAATGCAGTTTTTGATGCCGACCACCATACCCGGGGTTTGTTACAACCCCGGCTCAGTCCCCGGTTGGCCCGCACACCGCCAGCAACCAGGCCCGGAACACGCCGATCTTGCCCCGCTCCGCCTCGCCCTTACGGCATAGCAGATAGTATCCCTCGGCGCTGGCAAGCGTCTGGGTGAAGGGTGCCACCAACAGCCCCCGGTCCAGATCATGATCCACCAGCGGGCGCCGGCCCATACTGATACCGATACCGTCCACCGCCGCCTGTAGCACCATATTGCGGGAATCCAGTTCCAGCACCCGTTTGCCCCGCAGATCCGCTACCCCGGCGCTGGCCAGCCAGCGGGGCCACTCGTCGGGAATCTGCTGGTAATGGATCAGGGTGTGGTGGACCAGATCAGCCGGCGTTGCCAGCGGCGGGGCGTCCTGTAGATAGGCCGGGCTGCACACCGGCAGCAGAGTCTCCCCCAGCAGAAAATCGCCATCCAGCCCCGGCCAGTCGCCGAGCCCGTAGCGGATCAGCATATCCGCCCCGCTGGCGGCGAAATCCGGCTCGCTGGCGGTCATCACGCTCACCTCCAGGTCCGGATGGCGGCGGTGAAAATCCGCCAGCCGGGGCAGCAGCCAGCGGGCGGTGATGCCGGGCAGGGCGCAGAGGATCAATCTCGCATCACCGCGCCCGCGCACCCGGGCGGTGGATTGATGGAGGATCTCCAGCGCCTGTACCAGGGATTCCCGGTAGATCCTGCCCACCTCGGTGATCACCAGCCCCCGCTCAGTGCGCTCCAGCAACCGTACCCCCAGTTGCTCCTCCAGGGAGCGCACCTGGTGGCTCACCGCCGAGGGGGTGAGGGCCAGTTCCTCGGCGGCCTTCTTGAAGCTACCCAGGCGGGCGGCGGCCTCGAAACCGCGCAGCGCCGAGAAGGACGGGATGCGGTAGGGCATGAGCAGACGGTGATCGTGGCAACACCGTCATCATAGGGTAATTTTCAGCGTAGTGCCGGTGTGGTGGCCTGTCCCGGCCGGTGCCGGCGAATCAGCGGGATCAGCACCGACAACACGAAAATTGCCAGAATCCCCAGAAACAACGGCCGCTCCAGCAACCGCGTGGCATCGTTCCCCACCAGTTGATGGGTACGCAATATCTCCCCCTTGGCCATCCCGTCCAGCCGCAGCCCCACCACCATGGCCGCCACCGGATAGCCGTAGCGGCGCATCGGCCAGCCCAGCACCGCAAACCCTGTCATGGTCACCGGCCCCACCATACCGCCTTGCAGGGCATAGGCCCCCAGCACGAGGCTAGCCCCCGGGCCAGCCGATCGGCGCTGCCACCGGGATTGAAGGGCACCACGAAGCGGATGCGGTCGCCATCCCCGGGCCACTCGGCGGCAAGCCCGACGCCCGCAGCGGACGGTGGACGGTGCCGGGCGGGCGCGGTTGCGGGATGCACTGGCCCGGGAGCCGGTGCTGACGGTGGATCTACAGGCACGCCACATCACCACCGCCGACGGCGCGGAGGTGCCCTTTCAGGTGGAGGCGGCAGCGCATCAGCGACTGCTCCGGGGCCTGGACGATATCGATCTCACCCTGCAATACGCAGGCGGCCATCGACGCGTACCTGCGCGAGCACGAGACCCGGGAAGCCTGGCGCCTGAGCCCCCGTCGCGCTCAGCCCTGACAGCAGCTGTTCGCCGGCGATCATGGTCGGCGGCGCTCCATGACGATGTGTCCCGTCACGACGGATCTGGCCATAGCTCAGATTTCCTCCCCGCCGCTGAACAGCGTCCAGGCGATGGACATGGCCAGCAGATCGGCCACCCCACCCATGGTCAGATGCAATTCCCGATACTGGCGATTCAACTCGCCGAGCAGTGGCAGCGGATCGCCCCGGTCGCGCAGCAGCACCTCCAGTTCGATACCGTCCCGCACCAGCCGACGCAACCCGGCTGGCCCACAGCGGCGCAGGGCGGTGGTGTCGTTCACCGTCTGCATCAGCCGGGCCAGGGCCAGAAACTGGCCATCCATGGGCGACAGCCCCTGTTGCCGGGCTTCCTGCAGGGCCGGCACGCCGATGTGAAACAGGGTGGGCAGGCCATTCATGGCCTCCTCGACGATGCCCCCGGCCTGGTAGCGCGAGCGGGTCTCGCCGCCGATGGTGTTCAACGGCATGGCCATGTTGAACAGGCGCCGGCTGTTGGTCGCCACCGCCGTACTCACCATCCGGCTGTCCACCCCCGCCTCGTAAACCGCGATCAGCAGCAACGATCCCAGGAAGATCACGCCGCGGTGGGTATTGGTGCCGAAGGTGCGCAGCATCCGGATCTCCGCGGCAATGCCCAGTTCCCGGAACCAGGCCAGAGGCTGCCCGCGACTGAGCCCCAGGACACACTCCTGGTAGTATTCCTCCAGCAAGTCTATGGAACGCACCATCAGGGCATAGTCCAGATCCTGATGGGAACCGCTGTCGAGACGATCCACCAGTCCCGGTTTGGGGGTGAGATCGAGTTCCGCGCGTACGCCCATGATCAGGGCCCTGATCAGGCACTGGGCATGGGATACGCCCTGTCCCGACGAACCGGTCAATTGCCAGCGACTGTTACCCATGCACGTTGGACCGCCTAGGCTATCGGCTGCACCCTGCCCGCACCAACGGACTCAGGGGCTCGCCCGGATCCGGTGGGACCGGTTGCTCGCCGTGTTGCGCCTGGAGCCGGCGACGGGACCATCATGCAGTGTTCCTGCCGGTGCTGACAATGATATCGGTCAATATCCATCGGAATTGTCCGGCATTCCTGTCCTCCATTATTCCCAGGGGAGGTGGTCCGGCGGATCGCCTTGTCCATTCACCACCACCCGGGAGGTTCTGTCACGCCTATGCCGGTTTCTCGCTTCTGCGCCGTTTTCGTGGCCTGCTGGCTACTGCTTTTCGACACCTCGGCCACCCTCGCCCAGCCCACCGGCAGCATGGCGGGCGATATGTACCACGAGGCCTATTATCTCCTGGATCACCTCAATCGGGGACTTCCTCCCCTGGACCCGCCGGTGAACCTGCGCAGTCCCCAGGCTACCCTGGAGACCTTTGTGCTGGCCAGTCGCGAGGCGGATTATGCGCGGGCCGGACGGGCGCTGAACCTGAACCTGCTGCCCGCGGAGCGCCAACGCGAGCGGGTCGCCGCACTGGCGGAGAAACTCCGCTATGTGCTGGACCAGGAGGTGAGCATCGACTGGGACGCCCTGCCGGACCGCCCCGACGGTCAGGTGGATCTGCCCGCCGCCGCGCCCGACGCGCTGGTGGGAGTGCCGCGGCGCAGCTTTCGCATCGCCACCTTGCAGATCAACGATCGACCCATACCGGTCCGGCTACAACGGGTCAAGACCGGCGAGGCCGCGCCGGTGTGGGTATTTTCCACCAACACCGTGGAGAACATCGACGGACTCTACATCGAACACGGGCCGAATCTGCTGGAGCGACACATGCCGGCCTGGGCCATGCGCTCCTCGCTGGGTAAGCTGCGGGTCTGGGAGCTGCTCAGCCTGCTAGTGCTGGGCGCCATCAGCATGACGGTGGGCTGGCTGCTGCAAAAACTCCTGCGGCGCCTGCTGCGCCGCGCCCACTGGCGCTGGAGCGAGGGGCTGAGCCGTTATATCCCCACGCCGCTGGGACTCACCGTGGGGTTCGCGTTGTTCTACAACCTCAATCTCATCGTGTTGAATCTCCAGGGGCCGGTGATCGGCTATGTCAATCCCGTGCTGTTGCTGCTCACCATCGCCGCCCTGACCTGGCTGGGGATGCGTACGGTGACCTATCTTACCCATTATCTCAGCCAACCCTACGTGGACCAGACCGACAACTGGGAGGACAAGAACGCCCGCCGGGTGCTGACCTACATCACCGTGGCGCAACGGGTGCTGGTGTTCCTGGCGCTGCTGGTGGGGATTGGCATCGCCCTCAGCCAGTTCGATCTGTACCGTACCCTGGGGGTGTCGCTGCTGGCCTCGGCGGGGGTGATCAGCGTGATCTTCGCGGTGGCCGCCCAGCCGGTGTTGAGCAATCTGGTGTGCGGGTTGCAGATCGCCCTGACCCAGCCGGTGCAGATCGGCGACAGCGTGCTGTTCGAGGGTAACTGGGGCTTCCTGGAGGAGATCCACCACACCTACGTGGTGATCCACACCTGGGATATGCGCCGGGTGATGGTGCCGCTCACCTATTTTCTGCAAAAACCCTTCGAGAACTGGTCCATCAAGGACAGCCACATGATGAAGCCCATTTACCTTCAGGTGGATTACCGCCTGGATGTGAAGCGGCTGCGGGACAAATTCGAGGAACTGCTGCGCGATTCCGAGTTGTGGGACGAGGCCACGCCGCCCATCGTCCAGGTCACCGGGGTGGGCGACGAGACCATGGAGGTGCGTGCCCTCTGTAGTGCCCGCAATCCGGCGGACGCCTGGAATCTGCATTGCGATCTGCGCGAGGCACTGATGGCCTATGTACGGGAACTGGACGGCGGTCGCTACCTGCCCCGACGCCGGGTGGAACTGGCTCGTATGGACAATGCCGGCCAGCAGGCCGCCCCCCGTGCCACGCGGCGGCGCCAAAGCGCGGCCGCCTCCCGGGAGACGGCCCATACCCTGCCGGAGGAAGCCGGGCCGGATGGCGATGAGGGCGACTGAACCCGACACGGTGGGACCGGATCCCAGATGCGCGAGTCGGCGGCGTTACCCTGGTAACCAGCAATGAATTTTATAAAGGTCAGAAATTTTTGATCAATTTTTTCCGAATCCGGCCTCGCCCCACCGGCCGGCGTGCCTCCCGGGTGCGCATCTCAGTCGAAGCCATCGCGGAAAATCAGGCCGGCACGCCTGCTCGCCCCCTGCTCCACGGCGCCACTGTCACAGCCACTGTCGCCCCGACCGAAGCCCCGCTGATCGACGATCTCGCAGTGGCGGGCATCGCCCCGATCCACCGCGCCACTATCGGCCGCCGGTAACCGTGTGGGCGTCGCACCACCGTTATCGGTGAGGGCGTCGAGTCGCGGATCGCCCACCGGAATGCCAGCGCAGTCGCTGCTGGTGGACTGAAGATTACCGCCCTCGTCGATGCCATTCACGCAGTTACCCCCCGGGTTGGCAAGGATGCTGTTGCGAATTCTCAGGCCCCCGTTACTCTGCACGCCACTCATGTAGTTACTGGCCACATTGTCGGTGAGCGTGACATGGATCAGAACGGCGACACTGTCCCCGGCGTACAGGGCACCGGGCTGGTAGGCCTGGTTGCCATGCAGGGTACTGTTGACCAGCCTCAGGCTACCGCTTCCCATGTCGATACCACCCGCGCCGAACTGGCTGTTACTTGCCCGGTTGTTGCTGACCGTGCTGCGCGCCATCAACAACTCCCCACCAAATCCGGTGATGGCCCCACCACGGGCGGCGCTGTTGTTATCCAGCAGGGATTCCCGGATATCCAGCCGGGCGTTGTTGGCGTACAGCGCGCCACCGTTGCCGGTGGCCTGATTTCCCGTGAGGGTGCTGGCGACAATATGGATCGGACTGTCGTTCTGCCAGGTGCTGGCCGCCCCACCGTCCCTGGCGCGATTGTCGATCAGACGGCTGTTGCCGATATCCACCCGCCCGGCAATGCCGTTTGCGCTGCGGTTGGCCACCGCGCCACCGCGCCCCAGGGCCGCCTGATTGTTGCGCAGGGTCGTACCCTGGAGGCTCACGCTGCCGGCGTGGTTGAAAATCCCGCAGCCCACATCGTCACTGCCCGTGCAGGTGTTGTCGCGAATCTCACTGTCGGTGACGGTGATCTGACCGTACTCGTTGCAGAGGGCGCCGCCCCGCATCGCCCGGTGCCCGCCGAGGGTGATTTCATCAAGGGTCACTCGCCCGCCCCGGGTGTAGACGCCACCGCCACAGTCGTTGTGCCGACCGTTACGCAGCGTGAGTTCCCGAAAGGCGGCGCCATAGCCCGACGCCACCCGCCACAGCCGGGTGGCCCCGCCGCCGTCCAGGATCACGCCGTTGCCGTCCAGCTCCAGGTTGCTGTACACCTGTTTTTCACCGGTCAGCGTGATCACCGTGCCAGCGGGGCAATTGAAGGTGATGGACTGGCTGACCAGGAGCGCCGCATCCAACCCCGCCTCGTTACAGGCCGCCATGCCGCCACTACCCAGCACCACCGGATTGCGCGGATCGGGAAGCGACTCGCCAGGTTGATACTCGGCGGCCCCGGCGTCGCAGCCTGGCCCCTGAGAGCGGGATAGCCCCCGCTGATCGGTGCCACTGCACGCGCCGGGTCCGGCGATACTCAGAGCCGGACTGTTGCCGGCGGGCACCCGGGTGAGGGTGGTGCCACCGTAATCACCCAGCGGTACCAGCAGCGGATCGGCCACCTGCACCCCGGCGGCGCAGTCCACGTCATCGGCGAGAAACGCCTGGCGCCCCGGGAACTGGAGATTACCGCCACCGGCGCCGGCCCGCGCCGTGCAGTGCTGGAACCGGCCCAGGCTGTCGCCGCTGCGGTTGAAGGCGATCACCGAGTTATCCAGGCTGGCGCTGGCGAGGTTGCCGGCCATGGCCCCGCCCTGGACATCGGCCTGGTTATCCGTGAGGGTGAGGTGGCGCAGGCTGGTGGTGCCACTGCTGGCCAGCATGATGGCGCCACCCTGGCTGCCCGCCGTGTTGCCATGGAAGGTCAGGTTGCGCAGCGTCGCGCTGCTGCCCTCGCCGATCCACAGCCCGCCGCCCTGGGAACCTGCCCGGTTATCCGTGAAGGTGCTATCCAGCAGGGTCAACTGACCGTTGCCGTGGCGTAGTGCCCCGCCCAGCGCATCATTACTGGCGTTGCTCAGCACCTCGTTGTCATGGAAGCTGCTGCGCTCCACCTGTACCCGATCCGGGGGATAGACATAGAGAAATGCCGCCCCCCCCTGACCGGCGCCGCGATTGCCCTGGAAGTGACTGTCACGGATGATGATGTCCCCGGCGCTTGCGCTATCCGGATGGTTACTGGCCCCGTCGGTGTAGATCGCACCACCGTAGCCCGAGGTGGTGGTACCACCGGCCTCCGGGGTGCTGTCGTTGCCGATGAAGCGGGAGTTCTCCACCAGCAGCGGGCTCAGCAGGGTGTTGATGGCGCCGCCGTTGATACCCCGGTTATTCTCGAACACGCTGTTTCGCACAGTGATCTGGCTGCGCGATGCCACGGCGATGGCCCCACCACCGCGCTCGCCGCCGGCGGTGCCGTCGTTGTTCTCGAAGCGCACGTTATCCACGGTGAGCAGGATGAAATTACCGCCGTGGATCGCGCCGCCCGGCCCGGCGCCCTGTCCCTTGCGCAGGGTGAGATTGCGCAGGCTCAGGTGCAATCCGGTGGGATCGGGTTGTCCGTTGCCCGCCAGCCGACCATTGCCGGTGCTGATCAGGCGGGTGGCGAGGTTGCCGTCCAGAATGATGCGATTGCCACCGTCGATGGTCAGCACGGTGTTGGCGGGCACCGTGATCTCGCTCTGGAGCGTGATGACATGGGTCGCAGCGCCGCAATTGAAGGTGACGGTGCCACCGGCATTCACCGCGTTCTGCAAGGCGGCGGGGGTACAGCTGGCCGGGCTACCGGTGCCGACGACGGCGGCAAAAAGAGCAGAAAAAACGCATGACAGGGCAACCCCGATGCAGATCCGGAACATTTTGTTATACATGGTCGACTATTTCCCTTCAGTCCCGGGTTGCCGTTGCGCCCGATTCTGCTTGATCGCGTCGATCATACCGGGGCCGGGCGAACCCGATTATTAGCTAATATGATGAAATCATGACAGTTCATATACCGTGACAGAATATCCGGGCATGTATCGCCGGCGTCAACCCCGGGGTCGATGGGCACGTCCCGCTGCCTGGTGGTCTCCTGTCCCATCGGCTAGATTTACGGCTTTCCGTTGTCCCCCAGGAGTTTTCCCATGACCCAAGGCCAGTGGCAGTTCTGGATCGACCGTGGCGGCACCTTCACCGATGTGGTGGCGCGCCGTCCGGACGGCGAGTTGCTGACCCATAAACTGCTCTCCGAGAATCCGGAACACTACGCCGACGCCGCTCTCCAGGGTATCCGGGATCTGCTGGGCGTGGCCAGTGATGCCGACATCCCCGCCGACCAGGTGGCGGCGGTGAAGATGGGCACCACGGTGGCCACCAATGCCCTGCTGGAACGTAAAGGGGATCGCACCCTGCTCATCACCACCCGGGGTTTTGGCGATGCCCTGCGGATCGGCTACCAGGCCCGTCCACACCTGTTTGTGCGCCGGATCGTGCTGCCCGAACTCCTCCACGAGCGGGTGGTGGAG
>JGI12109J20283_10761534_pt1 | contig 10690 bp, 6 predicted proteins | sample ElkSlonscriptome_12_FD_20283 | JGI IMG/M metagenome (IMG submission 20283) | reverse complement strand
GATTGGTTTGTTCTTAATGATTTTTTTAAGCAAGACATGGGCCGGATTTTCGAAATCTTTAGCATTAACCACTACTTCACTCAGGCTCACAGAGCCTTCTTCCAACGCAAAATCTATTTCTTGGCTCACGTCTCTCTCCACTCGAAATGCAAGAGGTTTGTACCCCACAAAGGAGGCCATGAGAGAATCCTCTGCATAATAGGTTTCCAAGCGGTAATTCCCGTTAAGGTCTGTCGTGGTTCCTACCTTACTGCCCTTGAAAGCAACATTTACAAAAGGCAGTGTCTCTTTCGTTTCAGCATCGAACACCTTTCCGTACACGATTGTCTTCTGGGCTAAAGAAAATACAGGTAAAAAAAACACGCTGAAGAAGAAAAAGAATGCCTTCTTATTATTCAAGCTCTGTATGGAGGCAATTGGCCGTTTCATAGCTAAAGATCTGTCCACTTAAGAAGTGACTGACTCACGTTTGTTTTTTCTAACGACAACTCGGGCTATATGGATGCTCAATTCGTAAAGCACCATCAACGGTAAGGTCACCAATATTTGACTCGTAACATCAGGGGGAGTTATAATGGCACTGAGAATCAAAACCCCTACAATGGCATGCTTACGGTATTTTTTAAGGCTCTCGGGAGTGACCAGTCCAAGCTTTGCCAAGAAGTAAATCACCACGGGCAATTGAAAGACCAGCCCTCCCGACAGCGTCGTCATGGTAACCGTGGTGATAAATGAATTGAGTGCAATAATATTGTCCACTTGTTCGCTTACGGTATAACCACCTAAAAATTGCACTGAAAGAGGAGAAATCAGAAAATACCCAAAACTGACTCCCACAAGAAAAAGGAACGAAGTCGCTACAACTGCACCCCTGGCAGTGGACTTTTCGTTTCCGCTAAGACCGGGCATGATGAATGCCCACAACTGATAAAAAACGTAGGGAAAGGCAACGATAAAACCAAGCACTATGGACACCAGAATATGAGATGTAAATTGACCACTCATAGTTATGTTCTGAAGCTCAAAAGATGAAGTAAGACAAAGGCTATCGTCCAAACCGATCAGATTCGACATGTAACAGAAAAAGCGATAGGTAATAAAGTTTTCGTTTTTAGGTGCGAAAATCAATACATCAAAGACGAAACTTTTGAAGGTAAAGGCCAATACGGCAAATACCAGTATGGCGATAAAAGCTTTAATCAGTCTCCACCTCAATTCTTCAAGGTGTTCCAGAAAAGTCATTTGATTGGGGTCAGCCATCCCTTGGTTCAATGTTTTTAACCTAAAATGCAAAGCTAACACAATTCACCCCTTTGGTTTTCGTTTTTTTGTAGCTTTAATCACGCATTACTAGTGAACACTAATATCATGACAAAGTAGCAACGACATATTAAAATTGTCGGTCAGGAAGTTGCTAATTTGAACGATTGTCGTAAATTGAAGTTCGAAAAAACCTCCCTGTAACATCGAAGTGCCGAAAGTTGAATTGTAGGGTAAATTGAATAGCTGAAAATGTTATCAGAATTAATTTCGCCGAAAGAGGCGTTGACCAAGTATTTTGGATTCTCATCTTTCAAAGGTCAACAAGAAAAAATCATTGAGAACGTATTAAATGGCAACCACACTTTCGTCATCATGCCTACGGGAGGAGGGAAGTCACTATGCTACCAGCTCCCCGCTTTGATGAAAGAGGGAACGGCCATTGTCGTTTCTCCGCTCATAGCCCTGATGAAAAATCAGGTGGATGCCATTCGTGGAACAAGCGAGAATGACGGAGTGGCTCACTTCCTGAATTCCTCTTTGAATAAATCGGATATCCAAAGGGTGAAAGAGGATGTGATGAATGGCGTCACGAAACTTCTCTACATGGCTCCCGAAAGCCTGACGAAGGCCGATTATATCGAATTCTTGAGAGGAGCCAATGTTTCCTTCTTTGCGATTGATGAAGCCCACTGTATCTCGGAGTGGGGGCACGACTTCCGACCTGAATACAGAAGATTAAGATCTATAATTGAAGAAATAGCCGAAGTTCCCATCATTGCTCTGACTGCAACTGCAACTCCTAAAGTCCAGCAAGACATCCAGAAGAATCTGGGAATGATCGATGCCAAAGTATTCAAAGATTCATTCAACAGACCCAACCTTTACTACGAGGTAAGGCCCAAAAAAGACGTTGTTCGGGAGATCATCAAGTTCGTAAAATCCATGTCCGGGAAGACCGGGATTGTTTACTGCCTTAGTCGAAAAAAAGTAGAAGAGGTAGCCGAATCATTAAGGGTCAATGGCATCAATGCTCTTGCGTACCACGCGGGAATGGATGCGGGAATGAGATCAAAACATCAAGACGCCTTTCTTAATGAAGATGCCGACGTTATCGTGGCGACCATTGCATTTGGAATGGGAATAGACAAGCCTGATGTGCGTTTTGTGATCCATCATGACATTCCAAAAAGCATTGAAAGCTACTATCAGGAAACCGGGCGAGCCGGGCGAGATGGCGGTGAAGGACATTGCCTCGCATTTTACAGCTACAAAGACATTGAAAAGCTCGAAAAATTCCTTCAAGGAAAGCATATTTCGGAAATGGAGATCGGGCGTCAACTTCTACAAGAGATCGTTTCCTATTCCGAAACAAGCCTATGTCGACGTAAATTTATTTTGCACTATTTTGGAGAGGAGTTCGATGCGGACAACTGCACGGATATGTGCGACAACTGCAAACATCCGAAGGAAAGCTTTGAAGGAAAAGATCAAGTGAAGCTTCTGCTCGAGTGCGTTAAAGAATCGAAACAACGCCACAAAGCAAATCATCTCATCAATGTCTTGATCGGGAACGAAACGGCGGAGGTTAAAACCTACAAAGACGATGAACTCGAATGCTTTGCGGCGGGTCAAGATGAAGACGAGAAGTTTTGGAATGCAGTTATCCGCCAATCAACTATTCAAAGCCTCCTTTCGAAGGAGATTGAATCATACGGTATACTAAAACTTACGGCAAAAGGAGAGGAATTCATTCAAAAACCTCATTCCATCAAGTTATTGAAAGAGAATGACTTTGGCGGAGTTGACGACCATTCAGAAGGTGGTGGCGGAAAAGGTGCGATGGATGATAGCCTTTATAAAATGCTCATTTCGCTTAGAAAAGAAATCAGCAAAAAGAAGGAATTACCGGGGTATGTGATTTTTCAGGATCCCTCTTTGCAAGAAATGGCATCGCAGTATCCCATCACCACTGAAGAACTAACAAATATCGTAGGGGTTGGTGCGGGTAAAGCGCGAAAATTCGGCGCACCCTTTATTGATCTGATCAAACGTTACGTCGATGAGAATGAAATCGACCGTCCTCAGGATTTTGTCGTAAAGTCCATCGTCAACAAATCGGGGCTCAAGGTTCATATAATCCAAAACATCGATCGTAAGCTTCCGCTCGAAGACATTGCCAAGGCGAAAGGAAAAGAGATGGAAGATGTAATAGACGAAATAGAAGCAATAGTAGGTTCAGGGACCAAAATCAACATCGACTATTACCTGAACGACATGCTTGATGAAGATGAACAGCAAGACATCTACGATTACTTTTTAGAGGCTGATTCTGATGACATCGGCGCGGCTTACGATGAATTTGATGAGGAATTCACAGAAGAACAATTGCGCTTAATGCGCATCAAGTTTATGAGTGAAGTGGCGAATTAGAAACTCTCAGCCGAAAATTAAATTTCTCACAACAAAGGGTGCCTTCGGTTTGATCATAATTCTTCCAGCGCCTTTGCGGCCAATGTTGCCATGAGGGAAGATCCAATTCTCAAGGCATCCTCGTCTACATCGAAATTACCCGTATGAAGTGGTGCTCCCAATCCTTTGCTTGTATTAGAAGTTCCCAATCGATAAAAACAAGCGGGTATTTCTCGGGCAAAATAAGCGAAGTCTTCCGCCGTCATTCTCAAATCTAAATCGTGAACATTTTCTTCACCCAATAGCTCAATGGCTTGTTTCTTAGCCCAAAGGGTAAGGTCATGATCGTTGATCAGCGCGGGGTAGCCTCTTCTTATTTCAATTTCGGCTGAGCCCCCCATTGCTTTGCAAATTCCAGAAACAAGGTTTTTCAGCAAGTCGTGTAACTCAAACCTCCAGTTTTCATTCATCGTTCGAATGGTTCCTTCGAGAATTACCTCATCGGGAATTACATTGGTGGCACCATTACCAACAAACTTACCTATCGATACCACGGTGGGAGTCCCCGCGTTGGCTCTTCTGCTCACCAGTTGCTGAATGGCAGTTACAACTTGCGAAGCCATAAGAATGGTATCAATACACTTGTGTGGTAAACCGGCGTGACCTCCTTTTCCCTTTATGGTGATGTAAATCTCATCGGCGGAAGCCATATACATTCCCGGCTTAAAACCAACGTTTCCAACCTCCATATCTGGATAAACATGCTGACCGAAAATCAGCTCAACATCGGGATCGCTTAGTACTCCGTCTTTAAGCATTAGCGAGGCTCCTCCGGGAATTCGCTCCTCTGCAGGCTGAAAAATCAGTCGAACGGTTCCTTTGAGTGCAGCACGTCTTTCGTTTAAAAGCCTCGCAGCACCGAGAATGCATGTGGTATGAACGTCGTGTCCACAGGCATGCATGACACCATTGTTCCTGGAAGCATAGGCCACTTTATTCAGCTCTGTAATTGGCAGAGCATCCATATCTCCTCTTAGGGCAACAGTCTTACCGTCTTCATCCCCTACAATGTCTGCCACAATTCCATAACCACCAACACCCGATTTATGAGCAATGCCCAACTCATTTAATTTTTCGGAAACATATGCGGCTGTTTTTTCTTCGTAGAAAGAAAGTTCAGGGTTGGCGTGCAAGTGTCTTCGGATTGAAATAAGATCGTCTAAAGCTGCGTCTGCAGATGAAGCCAAGTCGTCAAGAAGAATCATGTTTGAACTTTTTTGAAGGACATTCAGGCAGAATAGCCGATCAGAAGTCCATGGCTAAAGATATGTAAAATACACGATCGAGAGTGATTCCATCATCCACTCCCCAAGCCCAGTCCGCTCTGATAAAGTAGCCCAACAATTTGCTTCGCAGACCGAAACCATATCCATATACAACGGGATCGCGATTGTTTTCAATTTCAATGGTCACGTTCCCTGATTGGATGACCGTGCTATTGAAGCTATTCTCTTCTGAATAAGGTGTTGGTCCCGTCCAAGCTGATCCCACGTCAAAGAATCCCAAAACTTGAAAGTTTTCCAAGAAATCGCTCTTCAGCGGCTTTTGGAAAAAATAGCTGAATACAGGCCATCGCAGTTCGTTATTTATCACAGCAAAGCTGTTCCCATTCCTTGCATTGGCGAAAAATCCTCGCATGGGAGCTCCTCGAGTTTGAAACTGATAATTCTGCTCAGGGTCTAAAGGTAGAGAGTTATCTTCTCGAGGATTTAAAACATTATCAACTGAACCCAAGAAAAAGGCTAGTCGCTCTGCTCCTAGCGATGTACTCCACCCCACGCGGTTAGCCAGTATCAAATTACGGTGTATTTTCAGGTAGTTTCTCCAATCCAATCCGATTGTCATAAATGTTCTATCGGTATTGGTGGGATCCATATAATACTCTCCCCAAACCTTCCAGCGCATGCCCCGCCGAAGGTTTAAGCCCATTGGCAAAGTGCTATCGAAAACCAGCTCGCCTTTGATGCCTGCATAGTTTGAAGTTTCATTGGGAGCAGGAGCGTTGAATTGATCGGTTGCGAGAAAAATCCGTTCATCATAGCGATACATCCCGGATCCTCTAATGCTAAAAACCTCATTTAATGGATAGCTAAGTCGATAAGCCGCTTGGTAGGTTATATTCTCTGCCAAACTAAATCCGTCAGGGGAAAAACGAGCTTGTTGACGGAAAAGCTGAATTCTTCTGTCCGTGCGTCTGGTCAAGTCCTCACCACTTATCATGAATGTATTGTTGTCGAAGTTACCTGCGAGGCGGAACCCGCCGACAATTTTGTAATCTTCGAAAAGATCGCTTACCCCCATTTGAATCAGCCCACTTAAACCGGGGTTGAGTGCATCCGCGCCGGAAAGAGGCTGGTAAAACTCGGCCATGAAAGTATTGTCGAGCTGCGCCAAAACTTTATCTGTGGTAAAATTTAAGTTGTAATTTCTTGCGCCGGGCAAATCCATCGTATCCAAAACCGTATACCCTTGTTGCGAAGGTCTGTACTCTTCTTTTTCGGAGGGGACCTCTGTCAGAGTGATTGTTTCTCGCTCGTACGTGTAGTCGGGCTCCCCTTCAAATCGATAATTATCGATATCTATTTCGGGCTCCTTCTCTTCTTCCTTTTCGAGAATAAAGCTCAATTCGGCTACCTCCAACTTCTCATCCCGTTCAAACCGGTCAGAAACACCACCACTTTCTCCTGAATCAGAACTCTGATTGGTTCCTCCCATCCCTGCAAGACCTCGGTCGGCCGAGATATTCCCTTGGTAAAACCGATAATCATCATCGGTGTATGTGAAAACGCTGAACTCCCCGGTATTAGGGTGAACCGTGTAATCTAAAAGATCAGACCCATAATTGCTCAAAGGCTCGGCAACGGTAAAAAAACGATAATGAATCGTAGTATCTATTCGACTGACAGCGCTATCGTAAACCGCGACATACCTATTGGCAGTGCCCTTGTAATCAGCAAGAAAAGTGTACTTCCGCCCCTCATATTGGTAAGGATCTTTTTCTATCAAATCCGGAGTGTCTGTAATACGCTCAAGGTATGGAGATCGGGACTTTAGATCAAAAGCAAAAACATCTCTGTTGCGGCTGAGTCGCAAGGGTTCGGGCTTTGTTCTCAACGTATCGTCCGTGCGGTTCGATGTGAAAATAATTCGATTTCCATCCTTGGAAAAGCTAGGATCAAAATCACCATAAATATCATTGGTCAATCTTTCTTGTCGATTTCCGATGGTATAATACAGGTACAGGTCTGTTTGCCCTTGATCAACACCGGACATAATGAGTTTCTGCCCATCGGGGCTATACTCCATGGAAAGAATTTCATCGAGAATAAATATTTCTCTTTCCGTGGTTTTGCGGTCGTCGATATTATAAGTGCACAACATCAATTTTCCTCGCCACTCTTTGGCATAAGAAAATGCCCCTGAGGAAGGATGCCAAGCCAATACAGGGAAACTATAATCGGGTATGCGCAGCAACTTGTGCTCTGCTTTCAGTAATTTTTTTCTTTTTCCGGTTACGGTATCGTAAAGATAGAGGCGGTACTGCCCTAGTATGTTACTCACATAGATCGCGTGCCTACCATCGGGACTGACTTTAAAAGATGTATAAACCCGGTCTTTTTTCGTCTTGATTTCCAGCTCACTCAACGATATCGGAGTTTTTTCCATTGACATGGATCCGTATTCACCTCTGTGATATGCGATAAACTCCTTTGTAATGGTATCCAAAGATTTTCCCAACACGAAGAGAAATCCACTTTCAACATTTCGGCTTACGCCACTCATGTACAAAATATTGGGGATAATATTTTCTCCATAGATGTCCGCGACGTAAGACCAAAGAGCATATCCGGCAAAGGCAGCGTTTCGCCCTTCCAAACGATTGAGCTTTTCATAAGCACCTGACATCACATCGTTTCTGATAATATTTTCGGCATCATCGTCAATTGCCTGTGATGCGTAGAGAATTAATCCTTCTATGTACCAATCGGGTAAATTTAGTAGCGTGGATGACTTAATCACATCGCGCCAATTACCTCCATAGAGTCGGTTATTGATCAAGACTCTTGCTATTCCCTTTCGAAGGTTCTGTTCAAATTTCACGTAATCACCCTCGAAATAAACAAATACTTTTGACCCGACGATCTGAGTAGTACCTCCTATATTTCCCTCTTCCTCCCCATTTATTCCAATATTGCTCTGCTTAAAATCAGAATGAGAATTGTAAACGATAAACTGAATCTTATCTCTTACAGGGTAGTCAAAAACCTCCTCCAATGAATGGATATTTTTCGAAGCCACTCTCGTTGTAAACTCAGCAAGCTGTTGCCCACCTTCGTAGAAATACGTATCAAACTCTTTAAATCGGTATTGCTGCCACAAAAAATCTTTGTACTGCACCCGATTTTTACCGAATTCTTGAAATGAACCCTGATAAAATTGAGCGCGACCGCCAAACCCAATCATGAGCAAGGCCGTGGCAAGAAGTAGATGTCGAGAGAAAAAAGGCATTCAGACAATAAAGGTAACTAAATCAGAGCTAGATTATTTCACCCGATGATTGAAATATCAGCACTCCTATAAAACAGTCAGCAATGCGAATTCCCTACATTCGCAGTAAAATAGAGATCCATGCTCCAAGTCCATAAATTCACTTTCAGTCCCTTTCAGGAAAACACCTATTTACTCTGGGCTGAAAACAAAGATTGCGCAATAATTGATCCGGGGTGTTACGAAAAAAATGAAGAAAATCTGCTTCAAAAAACCATTCAAGAAAAAGACTTGAATCCTAAGCTTTTGCTCAACACACACTGCCACCTTGATCATGTTTTTGGCAATCAGTTCGTTCATCGCACGTATGGACTTGATCCTCTCATTCACCCGCTAGAAGAAATAGTATTGACTTCGGTGCCGAGAGCAGCAAACATGTATGGGCTGAACTACACACCCTCCCCAAAACCGAAATTTTATGAAGATAAAGAGATCAGTCTTGGTGGTGAAAAATTGAAAATTTTATTCGTTCCGGGTCATTCTCCCGGTCACGTCGCTTTTTATAACAAAGCCAACGGCATTCTGCTTTCGGGTGATGTTCTTTTCAAACAAAGTATCGGTAGAACCGATTTACCCGGTGGAAATATGGATCAACTGATGAAATCGATCTCAGAAGAATTGATGCCGCTGCCCGATGAGACAAAAGTTTATGCAGGCCACATGGAGGACACAAGTATAGGTGAAGAAAAAAGGTTCAACCCGTTTCTTCGTGGAATGTGATTTAAACCAAGATTATTTAAACAGTTGCTCGACTGTTTTTCTTTTAACTTTTTTCTTCGGGCACTTTCTGTCAGGCTTATTATCAAGCATAAGGACGCTCACTTTGAGGATAAATGGTCTGTATCTCGAATTGAAAACTTTTAAAGTAGACTTCAAGTCTTCGTATTCGTAAATGTTTACGATTGGAGTTTCTAAAGAAGGTACAACCAAAATATTTCCCGACACTCTGAAACCAATGCCTAGAGAGTAATTGGCTTGAAAGATAAACTGAGAAGGGGTTGCTAAGTCGATGGGCAATCCCGCTTTGTTGTAGGTGGAAGCAGAAGCAATTCTATAATCTCCGTTTATTCCGATCGAGTTTTGAATAAATCCGGTACGGCTAAACTGCTGAATATTTGAGGCAGCGAAACTCATTGTAGCATAAGAATGGCTGAAAGCTCCTTCGTTTTGTAAAACCCCGGGAAGTGAACTCGTCTCGTTTGCTAAAGTCGCTTGGAACCTTTCTACCCCTCGAAGAACCTTTATTCCCATATTTAGCTGAACGTGAGAAATCAACTGGGAATTATCAATCAGGTGAAATCTTCCCACTTCCAAACCAACGCCCACTCTGCCCGCGGGATTGTAGTCAATATCGTAAGCCGCGCCTCCCTGAAAGTAAACTCGCTGCGACGGAGCCTTTAATTGAGGCAACATGTAAGTGAGCGAAGGACTTAAAACCCATCCTCGTCTCTCAAAATTACCAAATGAGGGAAAAACATCATTGTATCCTCGGTAGTGTTGCCCAAAGCTCTGGAAGCCCAACAAAGAAGCGAATAAGATTGTGACAAAGAATCTCGACATTTCGTATAGGTTGATTTACAAGATATGGATTTGATATCCATACGCAATCTGCCTTGTGAAAGTTACCTAATTCCTGCTAGCTCTAAGGCTTCTCGTTCAATTTCAGGTGAATCCCATTGAGAGGAAATATCGGACTTGTCCATCACTTTCTGCATAATACGGTCGTGTCTCTTTCCTTCTTTTAATGCATCGCTATAGCGAATATGGCTGAAAGTAACTTGAGAATAAAGCGGAATCCATTTCTCCCCGTGGTGTTCGTGGAGGTTGGCCTCAATCTTTTTTCGTAGGATAAAATTGGGGTCGGCCACCGAGTCGCGCATCTCCACGTAGTTGCGCATGGCCAATTCGGCAATTGCATCGGCGTCTGGTTTACGCATTTTTTGGAATGCATCCAGGGTCGCTTCCCAATCTTCACCGTACTTTTCAAGTAGCTCGTTCATCACTGAGCAATCTTCAAAACCCGAATTCATTCCTTGACCATAAAACGGAACGATAGCATGACTTGAATCTCCCATCAAGCAGGTATTTTCTTTTACCCACGGGTAGCAACGAATGATCACCAAATCAGAAAGCGGATGGCTCTTGTAATCACCCACCAAATCGGGCATCATATCGTAGAAATCGGGAAATTGTTTTTTGAAAAAAGCATCAATCGACTCATCGCTGTTCAAGTTTGCAAATGAGTTTTCTCCCTCGTAGGGCATAAATAATGTGCAGGTGAAACTTCCATCGGGATTGGGAAGTGCAATAAGCATGTATCCCCCACGTGGCCAAATATGCAAAGCATTTTTATCCATCATATAACTTCCGTCTTCTCTTGCAGGAAGCAAAAGCTCACGATAGCCATGTG